>ERZ808266.436-NODE-436-length-14728-cov-5.023036_pt1 | contig 14728 bp, 10 predicted proteins | sample MGYA00521278_ERZ808266 | MGnify/ENA primary metagenome ERZ808266 (study PRJEB31516, sample SAMN03275591) | gut metagenome | biome: mammalia-associated habitat; material: feces | host: Papio cynocephalus | place: Kenya | collected 2012-08-02 ... | reverse complement strand
GCGAGTTCTGTATTGTACGCCCCAAAGAGTTTTACTCTCGCGTAACACGCTTTCCCGGCCTTATAAGCTGCAAGGATTTCGTCATACGTCTTGGTGTGCGTGATGCTTTGATCATAAGTATCCTCGGCATGAATACCGCAGCCGACATAGAACGGCTCCGAACCTGTTCCCGCTTCCCCCGCAGGCCCCTTGATATTCACACTGGCCGGATTTTCCTTCCCGCCGTCGTTCGTCCAACTGAGAATGCCGTCTGCAGATACGGAGGGCGTAAAAGTCGTGCCGTCCTGCCCCGGTGTGCCATCCGCACCGGGCGCACCGGCGGAACCGTCTTTCCCGGGCGCGCCTGCGGGGCCTTTGATGTTGACGCTTGCAGGGTTTGTTTTCCCTCCGTCATTTGTCCACGAAAGCGTTCCGTCTTCGGATACTGCTGGTGTGAACGTTGTTCCATTTTCACCCGGTGTAGCAGCGTGGTTATCAACATACTCTTCCGTCGCGAGTTTCTTACTTCCAGCATCCTTGTTCGTGCCGCCGGAAGACCCCGTATAGACATCACCAGCAAACCACGCGTTGCCGTTCCAGTCCAGCGTATGCGCATTCGAGCGTGCAGAATTGCTCTCGCCGTTGCCCGCAATATGCAGATATTCGCCCTTGTTGGAAGCATTTCCGCTGGTATCCTCGACGTTATACATACCTTCGGTATGCTGTGCCTTACTGTGCGCAATCGTCCATGTGCCTTCTGCATGAGAATGGTATCCCTTTGCCTGCGATACCCAACCCTCAGCCATCGACGCGCCGCCGGAGGCGACGGCAGCATGACCGGCTGCGATTGCATAGTCGCCCGTTGCCTTTGCCTCACGACCGAGCGCAACGGCCCCCGTGGCCGTTGCTTCCGATTTATAGCCCAGAGCAACAGAGCCTGTCTGCGTCGCAGCTGTTTCCTGCCCCATCGCAACCGCATTCGTGCCGACTGCGGTATTTGCTTTCGGGTTCATGGCAATGCTACCTATGCCGCTTGGATTCGAGGCAGCCAGATAATCCCCGGATACTTCACCGCTTCCGGTTCCGTCTGCACCCTTTGGAATTCCAAGGTTCAGTTTCGGGCTTTCCACATCGCCAGTAATGCTTGCTGTTGCCTGACTCCCCGCCGGGAGGGTCGTGACTGTTCCAATCTGGATATTCGGCGTCACACCGTCTTTTCCCGGAGAACCAGCCGCACCCGGCGCTCCGGGCGCACCGTCTCTGCCGTCCGTTCCCTCAGCCAGTACGCCGGTATCGGTATCCCCAATAAACCAGTGTTTATTGCTGCCGATATGTGGAGTCACACCGTCAGCGCCATCCGCGCCAGCAGGCCCAGTTGCTCCCGTCGCTCCAGTAGGCCCGGTTTCGCCCCTGTCTCCCTTGCTTCCCTGCGCGCCAGTGTCACCTTTTTCGCCCTTCTCTCCCTGCGCACCAGCAGGGCCAGCGGGGCCGGTTGGACCTGCCGGGCCGGTATCGCCCTTCGGGCCTTGGGGTCCAGTGTCGCCTTTATCACCTTTCAGCGCATTAATTACCTGCATTGCCATCGTGCCGGATTCTACGGCCATGTTCAGCCGCTGTTCAAATACTGCGTCAGACATGCTACCTCCTACAGAAGTTCTTCCACGCCAACGACGGCAATTTCCGTTGCGCGGGAGTTGCCGTTCTCGTCCGTGAACGTCATTTGGCAGCGGGCCGGGCGGACAGTCAAGCTGTCCGCGTCGGCTTTCGGAATCTCAACCGTGAAATGCGTGGAATCGGCGACGGTCGGCGTATAGGATTTGGAGAAACTGTCGCCCTGCACAATTTTGAAGCTGAGGCCCGTGCACTGCGTCAGATCGACGCCGCGCATCGTGATATACAGGACGTTTTTGATTTTCTGTACCATGGATACCCCCCTATCTGAGTCGATCCCAGATTTTCTTCTTTGTTTTGTCGGAATAATCACTCATACTGATTGCAATAGCGTACTTCTGCTCCCGCGTCAGATCAGTGGAGTTGAGATAATCGCAGAACCACGTCCACACGTTTTTATAGCCAGCGGCTTTTCGCTCGTCTTCGCTCGGGCGTTCTTCGTACTCCACAATCGCGTCAATATAATCCGCCATCTCTGTGCCGGTGTCCTTGACATTATGCGACCATCCAGCCTGATACGATGGTGTGAGTTCGCTTTTTGCAGAAGACGCGCTGATGCTCCCTTTCCTCAGCTGGTCGGAAAGATATGTATAAGTCTTTGTGCTGTCCGTATAAAAGCCCATGCGGATTGCGGATTTCTGGTCTTCCGTCCACGTCTGCTTGTCAAGCCACTCGTCAAACTGAGATTCTGCGCTTTTCACGACCTTGCCGTCTTCGTCCTTGATTTCCTTTATCCCGGCGTGCGCATTCGCGGCCTGCAAAGCCATCGTGGGTGTGACCTTTGCAGCTCTGCCGTACCGGTCATAAGCTTTGATTTCCTTGTCGCTCAAAACGGCAAGCGCAACCGCGTCGTTGATCTCCCCGTTTTTGTAAGCTTCAAGATATTCGTCCGCTTTCGTGCCGTTTTTGTTGGTGTCGGAATAGCGGGATTCGATTGCCTTTTCCATGAAATACTGTGCAAGTTCCTTGCTGCTCTTCCCAGATAAATCTTTCTGCGTATCGGTCAGCTTGCCACCGTACTTGGCCGCTTCCAGCGCCTCAAAATACGCGTTTGCTTTTTCGGTCGCCGAATCTACAAGTTCGCTGGACAGGCCGATATAGTCCGCGCCTTTGTACTGATTTTCAACGCCGGAAAGTTGCTTCTTCGTATCGTCCGAAAGATAATGCTGTGCCTTGACGGCGGCAGAAATTATGGCATTGTTCCGCTCCGCACCGGATTTCTCTAAAATCGCCTGCGCGGAAGCTTTCATTTCGTACCCAATTCCAAGACTGTCCTTTGCACTCTCTGCTGCGGTGTCCTTTGCCTGCTTGAGAATTTCGGCTTTCATGCTGTCCGGCATGGCCTTGTAATTCTTGTCATTCATAAGCGCAGTCACGGCGGCGGAGTACGCGTCGCCGTAGGCTTTCTGGTACATACTGCGCTGCTCAAATGTCAGACTGACGGCCTCGCCGTTGACCTTTATAGAGCGCGGAGCCGTGCGGTCGGGGTACAGGGAATTGCCCGTCTCGTTGCTAATCTTCTCGATCTCCGAGGAAACCTCGTCGGTCTTGTACGTCGTGATATTGCCGGGGTTCACATTCCGGTTCAGGAAGTTCTGCACGCCGCCCTCGTTCTTGACCGGGTTGCCCCACACGTCTGTTTTCGCCGGGAGCGTTTCACGCAGGCCGGGAATAGACGCTTTTGCATTGTCAATCGCCTGCTGCCAGACGTTATCCGAGGAATACGCGTTCCGCTCCGTATTGTCGAGGCCCTGCGCAATGCCGCGCAGCGCGTTCGGAATGATGCTGGAAAGCTGGTTTGCGGCGTACTTCTGCGCGGCATCCAGCATTTTGCCGCCGGGCGTGCTTGCGTCACTGTACTGATAATTGTTGACAACATCCTGCATCGTGGACATGACCGGCGTGTCAAGGACGGACTGCAGCGCACCTGAAAGAGAATTTCCGAGCACGCGGCCCGCCGTGACGCCCGCTTCGCTGCGGATATCGTCTGCGATAAGTGCGCCGGTCGTCAGCTGTGCGTTCAGCGGGTCAAGGAAGCCGATAGACAGGAGCGTATCACCGTTCTGCCACTCCGCGCTTTCGCCGCGAAGGTCACGAAGAGCCGCGCTGATATTCAGCTGCGTCCCGTCAAGACCGTGCGTCTTGCCGAGCGCGTCCTTGTCCTTGTCTTCATCGTCGCCGGTCACTTTCAGCCAGCCGCGCAGTGCTCCTGCTGCCGCGATTGCGATCATGCCGGAGCCGGTCAGCGCACGACCTACGCCCTGCACCGCCTTTGCCTGCTGTGCCGCCGTCAGATTGCCCTTCTTCGCGGAATCAAGCATATTGATGAAATCAGCAGTGGAAACCAGCAAACCAGCAGGGGAATACTCAATAGCCCGCGCGCCGAGGTTCGACGGAACTTGCGCGAACGGAAGCACGATATCACCTGCGCCAACATCACCGACATGTGCCTTGTTGAGTGCATTCCGAATGCCGATTGCAGCGTCAGACAGAACGGTTTTATCCTGAAACGTTCTATAAAGTGCTTCCTGTTTGCCCGCGTCGCGCAAGGAATCGTCCGCAATTTTGCTCTTTTCGTAGAGCCGGTCAATGCCCTTTTGAATGCTGGACTCAATGCCGCCCTTCTGAAATTCGTCAGTCGCGTTCAGGGTGTAGCCCTCGTAAGCCTCCCACACAGACATAAGCTTGGAGAACACGCCGCCGGACATTTTAAAGGTACGGTTTGCGGTATTCTCATACTTGCCCGCGCCGCCGGAGGTATTAACATCAAGGCCGACTTCCATGCAGGCCCGCGCAAGCCCGTCCATAGAACCTTTGCGCTTCGCTGCCGAGAACCACGACGCATCGCCCGCAACGCTTCGCGTGCCGGTGATCGTGGATACCAACATATCCAGAGGAACAGAAATGTTCCGGGCCACGCTGTCAACCGGGTCGAAAACGTTGTTGGAGACAAGATTTCGCATGACGGTAGAAACCTTGGACAACATACCCATGCGCCGCACAGTTTTGACCTTTTCGCCAGTGGAAACAGTGCTTGTGTCTGCCGCGATGTTATAGATGCTGTCAGCAGCAAACGTTCTGAGGAATTCGAGATTTTCCCCGCCGCCTGTCTGTGCTTCCGAACGCGCATAGTTTGCAATTCGATTCATGGCCCAGTTCACGATTGCGGGGGTCTTGTTGCCGATGAGCGTGCCAGTCTGCCGTACAGTGCTTGCGCTCTTGATAATGTCAATCAAGTCGTTGACATTGACCTTCGCATTCTCCTGCCCGGTTCCGACTGCCGCGTCGTACTGCTGTGCAAGCGTATTGACACGGTTCATAATTTCTGCCTTGTTGGTTTTCTTCGCCGCCCGCTCCAGTGCCGCCGAAGCGTCTGCGACGATGCCGCCGCCCGTCTGCCGGGAATATTTGGCGTAAGCTTGCAATGCCTGGCCAGCTGCCGTGCCGTGCGCAGAGACCTCCTTGCGCCAGTTGGAATACTCCGTCCAGTCGCCGGTCTGTTCCGCTGCTCTGCGGTAGTTGTCGAGGATCGTCATGCCCATATCGACTTCTTCACCGCTCCAATTATGCTTCCCGCGCAGTTCTGCCATTTCCCCGGCGTAGTCCTGCGCCAGCCGCAGCCTGGCGTTATCAAGGCTCTTCGCCTCGGAGATGGCGTCGTACATGATAGGCGTGCGCTGCGATTCCGGCACGTTCCAGTCGGCTTCCATGCTGCCGATGGTGTTGCTCTGCGTCTGGGACTGCTTCGGCACGGATTCAAACTGGCTGCGCATCGCGCCCATGTCGTTGGGCGAAATGTTCTGATTGACAGAAGCAGAAGACTGTGCTACTCTTGCAGTAGGAAGATCTTCCGACGCTCCTACGGTCCCGGTAACTCCGCTTTCAGCGGTGACCCCGGTCTTGATTGCCGTAGGGGCGTTTTCTTTTCTGTAAATCAGATTCCCGTTCCCATCGACAACTTCATGTAAATACAGTCTATTCTGCGCATCGCTACGAACAACAGCGGCAACATATGTGCGGCTGTCTCCAATATCGACCGGCGCAGCAAATACATATGTATCATATCCGCGCCCCTTCCAATTCTGCTGGAAATCGATCTGGATACCGCTTTCAATCACGTCTGGAACGGCAGCAAATGTGATAGCCTTTGCTCTGCCGATGCCGTGCCCGATGTCGCTCTTCACGCCGCGTTCATCGAGAATAACATTTCCGAGCCCTTTTCTGAACACAGCATTTCCGAGGCTCCGGAAGAAATCTCCAACCTGTTCGGTCAACTTCCGGCTGCCCTTCTGGAACTCTGTGCCGGTAAGTCGCGCGACAGATTCTTCGCCGCTCAACTGCGGGATATTCCGTTGGAGCTGTTTTACAATTTCGCGGCCATCTGCCTTTGACACTGCTTCCGCCGCCTCTCCGCCTGTTGCAACGCCGTCTGTGCCGCGTTCTGCTGTGCCCTGTGTCGTTTGCTGGGTATTCTGGTTCGCGGCCTGTGCTGGGTCTGTGAGCGTTTCGCTGCGCAGTGCGGCTTGAATGGACGCGTCAAGAATTTCGTCCTGCGTCAGCTGGGTGTTTTGCGTCTGATTCTGGACGCGAGACCCAAGCGCACGATTCAGTGCAAAGTTTCCGGCGCCGAGAATACCGCCGACAGCTGCGCCGGTTGCAAATTCCTCAGCGGACTGATACGGATTGAAAACAGCGTCCCGCCCCTGCGCCGTGTTGTCAAACGATAGCCATTCCCGGTCTCCATCATAGACAAGCTTCTGCATGGCCCGGCTGATCGGGTTCTGAATGAGTTCTTCGCTGCCCTCTTCGATTGCGCCCTTAATCAGATTTTTCGCCTTACTGAGTGCAGAAAGCGTGCCGTCGTTCATCCAGTCGTTGTTTTCCAGACCTCCGCCAACTTCGATTGCGGCGTTTGCAAGACCAGCGATTGTGGACGCCAGAATGGCCTGCTCGTCTGTCGCCCCGGCCTCCTTTGCTTCTGCAAAATTTCCGCCGGTTTCCTGCATGAACGAAAGCCAATACGACGGGTCGCTGGATATTCGCTGCATAACGGTCTCAATGCTTCCTGCAAGGCCAGAACTGGCCTGTGTCAGCGTACCCGCGCTTGACGTGCCAAGCGTCATAAGCGCAAGCGCCGCCTGCGGCAGTGCAGCGATTACACCGGTGCCGATCGTGTTTGCGATGCTGCCCGCCTTCGTATCGCTCCAGTTTGCTGCAGAACGCTCATTCAGCGAGCCGGATGTGCTTTGAGTGTAGTTTGCCCAATCGTGAATCGGCTGCAAAAGGGAACTGGTGAAAGCCGAATCTCCTTTTACGAACTTTCCGTCCTTTGTGAAACCGCCGTTTAAATAACTTTCTACCGTCTCGACTGCCGTTGCGGCAGCGTCGGCAAAGCTGGCAATGGAGGAATTGAACTGTCCGAGGCCCGCGCCAAGCATGGTGAAAAGCTTTCCGCCAAGGCTCTTGTCGGTCTGCGTCTGACTCTGATTTTGCGCGATTGCCTGCTGAATAAGGCTGTCTGTCTGAGAAGGGATTCTGAACCGGTCAGAATCCTGCACCGTCGGCAGGCTGCGCCACGCGTTTTTCTGAATCTCTTTCCGCACAGAATCAAAAAGCTGCTGTTCGGAATCTCTGGTCTGCGCGTCCGCCGCCTTGTTGATGGAGAAGCGGTCTGCATCTGCCACTGTCGGGAGGCTCTGCCATGCGTTTTTCCGCGCTTCCTCCTGCGCCGCTTCCTGCCGCTCCTGATACGAACGTCTGACCTCCGCGCGGCTCGGCGTGTCGGTATACTCGACGGAATAGGAATCCCGCGCGTTCTGCCCGTTTGCTGCAGCAGCCTTGATCTCTGGGGCCGTCGCCTGCTTTACAAGCGTCAGTTCGGCGCTGCTGGCTTTGATCTGCGCCGTCGCCGTGTCATACCGGGACTTTGCCTCGGCGTACTTCGCTTCGAGTGCAGATGTGTCCTTTTTTCGGGCTTTCCCCGCAGAAATCTGCCGGGCGATATCCGCCATGTCCCGCTGCGCGGTCGCAGCCTGCTTGCGAAGGGTTGCAACGTCGGAGCCGGTAGCAGCAGGCGCAGACTTCGCTGTACTCTTTTTCGTGCCAGAGGAAGCGGAAACATATGTACCAGAACTGCCGGAGTACGAACCGCCCGCAGCGCCGGTTCCAGCACTGGCAGGAGTCGCCTGTTGTGCGTCGCGCTTTGCAGCTTCGCGGTCAATGGTGGCCGTGTAAGTCTTGCCGTTCTTCGTGACAGTAATGCTGCCGTCCTCGTTTCGCGTCCATAACGAACCGTCGGAAGCTTCCGCCATGTCGCCAGCTTTCTGCAGCCTTTCTGATAGAGAAACGCCTTTCGCTGAACCGATTCTGTATTCTGGCTGCAATGCCTGCTGAATCGCCTTGTTCAGCTGCTCGTCGCTGACTGTAGATTTCTCGCTGTCCTGCGTCAAACCGGCAGTTACCGTTTCTGTTGCCTGCCGTGCCTTTTCTGACGCAAGAATCTGTTCCGTCTGTTCCGGCGTGATTGCGTTCCGTGTCGTATCCTGCTGCAAGGAATACGATGGCGCAGTTTGATTCGTACTGTTCAGAACCGGAGTGTCAAAGGACGGAGACTGTGCCGGTGCGTAGTCCGGCGTGGCCGTTGCAGTGGGCGCAGATACGCCCACTCTGCCGGTCATTGTCTGCCCGTTCTTCGTGACGGTAATGCTGCCGTCCTCGTTTCGCGTCCATAACGAACCGTCGGAAGCTTCTGCCATGTCGCCCGCGCGCAGGCTGTTCGCAAGTTCCTTGCCTTTATCAGAATTGATATAATAATCAGCCATATGCCCTTATCCCTTGATATCTGCTTCCATTTCTACGCCGTCTTTCGTGACGTAAATCTTGCCGTTGGACGATTTGCGCCATACAGAGCCGTCCGGCGCGTAATACCTGTTTCCGGTCGAGAGTTTCCCGGCAATATCCCTGCCTTTTTCGCTGCCGATTACATACTTGTTCGTCGAGTATTTTTTTGCCGTTTCGGCCATGCTCGATGTCGTCTTGCTGACTTTCTGGTATGGAATACCATAGTTCTTGTAGTTCGTAGCGAGATAGTCCTCAACATTGTCGATTCCGCCCGCCCTGTTGATGATATCGATGTAGTACTCCGCCCACTCGATTTCATCCTGTGTAGCCTGCCTGTATGTACCACTGCTGGACGAACTTCCGCCAGACGAACCCCTGCTGGTATAATACCCTTTTGTGGTCTTAATCTGCTTCGCCATGTTGTACAGCTTATTGATCTGGTCTGTGTCGCCTCCGCTGGCACTAATCAATTCAGAATATGCGCTGGAGTCGCTTCCGATGGAATCCTTGACAGAACTGTTGAGGATATTGAACATCTGAAGCGCGCGGTCTGCGTCGGCCTTTGCTGCGCTTGTAAGGCTCTCGTCAACACGGACTGCTTCTTCGTACAGGGCCTTTGCAAGATTCAGGTCATTGTCGGCCTGCGCTTTCTGGATCGCGCTCTGGTACTGCTGACCGAGCAGCACGCGTTGCCGCTCGATCTCGGCGCGTTTTTCAGCCTCGGACTGACGCAGATTGTTCATGTTCGCCGAAAGCTGGTTCTGCTGGGCAAGTTCAGCCTGCCCACCTGTTCCGGAGTTCAGGCCGCGCGCGTTCGCATACTCCTGAAATGCCTGCCGGTTCCGGTCAGACTGGGCCTGTGCCTGCCGCTGCTGCTCGTAATAGGTGCTTCCGATTGTGGAAGCTTCAGCGTCCAAGTCGGAAAGATTCTGGTTGTAGTCGCTTTCCAGCTGGGACTTGTTCGCAGCCAGACTCGCTTCGTACATCTTGCGAATCATTTCTTCCTGACTGGTCGCAGACGGTGTTTTGTAGTTCCCGAGTTTCTCGAGATACTCCTTGTACCATTCATAAATGCTCTTGCCACTACCGGGCGAAGACGCATCCCCAACAGCGCCGGTCGTGCCGCCGCTATCATCTGTCCTGCTGCCGGGCGTGAATCCAGGATCAATATCCCCGCGTGTTGCCCCACCGGTTGCAGGCGTTCCGGACGAATTGCCGGGATTTACGCCGAATCCCGGGTCAAGCGTTCCACCTCCCTGTGCTCCGCCGTATGCCGGAGCCTGACCATCGTTTGGGTAACTCGGCGTCAAGTTCCCGTCTGTACCGGGTTTTACCCACGGCCACTGATTGTCCCCGGCGTTCCCCGGCCCCTGCGCCGGGAGCGTGACAGGCGTTCCCGCAGAGGGATTTGCAGGCGTTGTCCCTGCCGCGCTCCCGTTTCCGTTACCGGGCGTCTGTTCCGTGCCGTTCGGCGTCACACCAAATGCTGCATCGGTTTCCCGCATGGAGTTGCCGCCTGACGTAAAGCTACCAGACGGCTGATCGCTCTGCGTAGGCTGCTGCACGCTTTTTACAACGGCCTGCCCGCCCGGTGGCTGCCATGGAAGGGTGATATCATTCCCGCGAGGTTGACGCAGTTGTAGCCTCCCACCGTTTCCTACCTGTGAATCCAGCGTCGGATTTTTCCAAATATTGCTGTCGTTGATTCTCATTCAGCACCTCTTATGCCGCCGTGAAATACTGCCCTACCAGTTCGTGTGGGAGATACTGCAATGTGACCTTATCGCCAGCAGAAGCGCCGGTGCGCTCACAGAGATACAGTTTGGTGTCTTCTGGGTCTTTGTAGTACAGGCCGTAGGTGTATTCCATGCCGCGAGACGCCGGAATCGGGTCGTCGTGCGTACCCGCGTGCGTCTCGTCAATGACGGTAAACAGCGCAGGGGATATATTCGGTTCCCAGCCGGTCTGTGTGGTATGCCCCTGATCCTTGTTGACGCGGTACAGCTTGTCGATTCCGTTGTCTGCAAAGACGAGCCTGTCCCCGGGCTTGACCACCATATCAGGTGCCCAGCGCGCGTACAGTTCCTTTGCCTTTAGTGCATCTGTATCGCTCAGGCTTGCGCTTGCCTTTACGATATACGGACGCAGCGCCCGCGCTCTTTCGGTATATGTAGCCATCATTCAGCCTCCCCAAGAAGAATTTTCGCCGCCTGTTCCGCATCGGCGGAAGCTTCGCGCAGCAACTCAACCTCTGTTTTCTTGCCCATCTTGCAGGTGCATGTCCCGTCTCGATTGTCAGTAATCGGTCCGGCAACGCAGTAGTCGGAATAATCCCATTCCTGTACAGATTCCTGCGTCTCGCCGGTAGGCTGACCACTTGCATCATACACGGGTACGGTATCGCGCTGCACGACACTCCATACAAGGCCGTTCACAAAAATCTGTGCTGCTTCTGCATAAGACGCAGACAGTTTGATTGTGCAGGTGCTACGGTTCCCCCAGTTATAGTCCATCTCCAAACCGGAAATTTCAGCCGGGTATTCCTGATTATTTGTCTTGAAATAAATCATATATGCCTCCTACGACTCTACGATTTCTGCGGCAATAGCCATATGCGTTCCATCAGTTTTTGAGCAAATAAATTTTATTGTTGCATCCGAAGCCGGAGTGTATGTATATGTTGTACTTGCCGAGAAGCCTGCTCCCTGTGCAACTATCGTTCTATTGAGTTTTACATACATTTTGTCCGACCAACCGCTGCCCACCGCGCCCGTTGTCACAGTCACCACTACGCGCTCTGCTGCACTGACAAGGAGTGTTTCCCCAGGATAATGCTTTCCGTTATATGTTACATAGCCACCATCGATTGGAAAGTTCGATACCTCTGTTGTAAGCGTCAGCACATTTGCAAGCGGGATGTTGTGAGACACGCCATCAATAAGGACTTTCCCGCATTTGATTTTTTTGCTCACGCCGTCCACAAGCGCATTGCCGCCCTTGATTGTCTTGTAAACGCCGTCTATCAATGTCCTTCCTGCCATTCCACCACCTCAAACATACTGCCATGCGATTTGACCGTTGACAGTTGGAGTTTGCACATCCGAAAACAACGCCTGCCCGCGTGCCATGTACGACGTGTAGTTCGTATCATCTTCTGTAACGGCTGTGGTTCTTCCGATTTTGTTGTTGATCGCCGTCTCGTCCGGGCTAATCTGCTTCGGGAATAAATCAATCACATCAAGCCCTCCTTACATTTGGATATACGCGCACGGAATATCAACTGTCGGCACAGTATCGCAGGAGAAGGTAATCCCTGTTTCATCTGCGCCATAGACCTTTACCCCACATTTGGCCGCTTCTTGCCATTGTGCCAGCGTCGCAGACGTGTCAAGGCCGACCGCGATATTCCGCCCTGTTCCGATTGTAAGAACAGTCTTCTGCTTCTTGTCTGACCATCCTGCAACAGTCAAATTAAATGTGGAACCAGCGGATTTTTCCGCTTTCCCGTCGATCTTCTGCAGCTGTACATCACGCAGCTGATTTTCAGATTTAATTGTAGAGATATCTCTCGAATTCTCACGCGTCTGATCTAAAAGCTTCACGACAGTTTCTTGCAGAGTGACGATCGCGGTACCTGCGCTGCCACCTGCGTTGATTGCGTCCTGTACCTGCTTCGTCAGCTTTTCCATGCCGACTGTATTGTTCGGAATAGACCCCAGCGAGACGGACGAAAGCTGTGCCTGTACGTTCTCGATTGCCGCCTGAATGGTGCTTGCATTTATCGCAGTAGTCGGCGTAAATGCGAGATTCGAGGCAATCAGCGCCGGAATGAGAACGGTATTGATGTAGTTCTGCACCGCAAGACTGCCCGCATCAAACTTGGCTTTCAACTCCGCTGCGGAAAGTCCACCTACATCGTTTGGGTAATCATCCAGCTTCTGCACAATACTGAGGTCTGTATCCAGTGTCGGAATGCTCACTTACGCCACCCCCGTTTCGTTGAGCGCTCTTTGAAGTTCTCCGTAGCCGCTGCCGCCATTGACCGGGATTTCTCCGGGCTGCGGCGTTGCAGGAACAAGGTTCCCATTTGTCGCGCCCTGATTCATCTGCGCCATTGCCTGATTGCCTTTCAGCTTGTCGATCAGTTCCTGCCGCTTGGAAACATAGCCCTCCGGAATACGTTCCAGATAATCTACCAGTTCAATTTTTCCCTGCATCAGCAGATTGTCGAGCGTCTGAACGGTTGTGATTTCCGACCAGTACGCCGACGCGCCGACGTCAAGCTTCAGCGAAAGCGGGATTTTGTTCAGAATCTCGAAGTCGAACGGCGTGTTAAAATCCTGCTCCGGAAGTGTCATGCCGAGCGGCTGCGAATTCAGCTGGTCTTTTGTCAGCATTTTCACCTGAACATAGCGCGTACCGTAGTACACACGCATATGGTCAAGATAAATGCGCCCTAAATCCTCAATGGATTCATACATATTCAGCTTTACCAGTTCCAGCGGTGCATTCGAGGCGCGCTGCAAGGCCACAATCGCCGACGTATTGTCCGGGCGCGTGTCGCCAAGTGCGGCGTCGGACGCGCCCATAAAGTTCTGTGTATAGTTGATCGCGCTGTCGATGAACTGCGATACCTGCGGGCTGATTGCAGCCGGGTCAAGGATCTTCGCAACGTTATTGACGTCGCCGCCGTTGATACCGATAGCCGCGCCAACACGGCTGTCCCAGCGAGGAATGCGCGTCTTGTCATAGACAATTTTCGGGAATGCCGTTGTCATAAGGGACAGCATCGACATTGCGAACAGCTTATTGACGAAGATCTGATTCGGGATCAGTTCCGCGATAAGCGCCTGTCCGTGATAGCAGTCCTGCACATAGTCCCACGGCATCCATGTAATAGGATAAAGCTTCAGTTCCGTATCCTTCTCCGGCTCTACCTCAACGTCCCTCGTGCATTGATAGCTATGAATCGTTCCGGTATCTTCATCCTTCCAGAGATAGACGATGAGCGTGCAAAGCTTGTCCTGCAAGGTGTCCATCTGGTTTGTATAGTCTTCTGTGTCCGGGCGGATCCGGTCAAGATCGTCCTTCTTGACGCCGTTGCGCTTGGCAATGCGGCGTACCTCTTCCACCATGAGACGGCGCGGGATGATAATGTAGGGCTGTGTCTGCACGCGCCGGTCGTTCGGGTTGCCGAAGATCACGCGCGTATTCTCGATGATCTCCGTGACGATATCGCCCTTGGCCTCCTGCCCGGTTTCGATATCCGGGTCGAAGTATGTATATGTCGCGCCGTCACCGTCTACCGCAGCGTTCCGCATGAACTGGCGCGTCAGCGTGACAATTTTGTTCCGCTCGAAGATGGCTGCGAACTGCTTGTTCATAACGTCAGCAACTTTTTCAAGGTCGCCTAGGGAATACATACTGGTCGAGCCGAGCGGTGAAGCCTGCATGGACAGATTGTCACTGGAAATCGTCGCGATCTGGAACAGGGCTACGCGCTTTAGAAAGTTAAAAACCGGCGTTGGCAGGCCATTGCTTTCCACACCCTCCCACTGCTTGCCGATAAAGAAGTTTTCGTTTTTCTGTACCGTGTCGTACAAATTTAGCTGCGTGTTGACCTGTACGCCACGGTCGTATCTGGAATACGCCTTTGCAGGCGTCATTTTATCTGTTATCATTTCCTGCCACCCTGCGGCTGTCCGTCATAGCCGAGAATATTGTTCATGCCCGCCATCATTTTCTGCATCTGCTCCTGCATCCGGCGTTCTTCCTCAGATAAAGCCGTCTCCGCCACTTCCGGCTCACTTGTCTTCTGCTGCGGTGAAGTGCCTCGCGTAACGAGAACATAGCCGAGAACGCAAACCGCGATCTGGCAAGCCAGAATCAGCACCTGTAAAATCAGCCCAAGAATTGTTTCCATGTTGACCTCCCTAAATATTTTTGTGCAATAGTACCGAAAGACGCTCGATATAAGCATTTTACGGCAACTATTCGATCGGGTATCTCAACATGATCCAGAGCCAGTGGGCATCAGCCAGCATCAAATCATAACGATTTGTGCGGCGTACAGGGGAAAATGGGTACAGCAAACAGAACGTCTTGCTTACGTTGAGACGGCCATCTGTATCATCCACTCCTCCTGCGGCAGCAAACCTCCCATGTCTAACAGGATCGTCCGCTCAAGGCGGCGTCCTCAATTCCTTCGTTCTGCCTGTCCACAGTTGTGTGCCGCTGA
>ERZ808266.432-NODE-432-length-14772-cov-4.767140_pt1 | contig 14772 bp, 12 predicted proteins | sample MGYA00521278_ERZ808266 | MGnify/ENA primary metagenome ERZ808266 (study PRJEB31516, sample SAMN03275591) | gut metagenome | biome: mammalia-associated habitat; material: feces | host: Papio cynocephalus | place: Kenya | collected 2012-08-02 ... | reverse complement strand
ATGACTTCGACCAGAAGATGATGGCGATGATTGAGGACGAATACACCAAGGAGCCGAACAAGGCGAAGGTGGTTTCGCTGACTGAGCGCTTGAAGCCTCTCTTCAAAGCCGCAGCTGTCGTGGCCATCGTATTGACCCTCGGCAATGCTGCCCAGGTGCCATTCCAAAACGATGCCGACAATCAAGTTGAAAACGTAGGATACACCAAGAGTGGCAAGGGAATTTCCGTAGCCATGGGTGATTCCACTTCGGTTGACTCCATGCAACGCACAGGCATCGACCAAGTGAGTACGACAACCAATCCTACGATATTAAAGTAGTTATTTCTATGCTTTCTCTATAAAATCATTTTAGTAAAACAATTCTGAAACTGTGAAGTTTCAATTCTCTCAAATTTTTCATAACATACTAACGTAATAGGGCTGCCAGGATGTACTGGCAGCCCTTACTATATAATAAAAGTTTCATATTTCTAACTGATTCTTAACTAACTCATAATAAATTCCTTTTTTTCTAATTAGTGAAACATGTTTACCTTCTTCTACTATCCTGCCATTTTTTAATACAATAATGTTGTCTGCATTCTTAACAGTACTCAATCTATGTGCAATTACAATAGCTGTTTTTCCTTTAATGAAAGCATTCAAATGATTCATTATTTCACTTTCATTATTTGCATCCAAAGAATTTGTTGCCTCATCCAGAAAAATATAATCAGGATTTTTATATACGGCACGAGCTATAAGAATACGTTGTTTTTGACCTAAGCTTAATCCATGCCCATCTCGGCCGATTTTAATATTATACTGAAGTGGTAAGTTCTCTATATAATCATGAATATTCGCAATCTTTGCAGCTTTCTTAACACGTTCCATATCTAACTTCATCGCATCCAAAGCTATATTCCTTGCTATCGTGTCAGAAAAAATAAATCCATCTTGCATAACTACTCCACATTTCTTGCGCCAATTACGTTTATTCAGAGCTACCAGTTGTTTATTTCCGACCATTATACTTCCACTATCAAGATCGTAAAAACCTAATATCAATTTTAAAAGAGTTGTCTTCCCTGATCCACTAAGTCCAACTATTGCAGTAACTTTACCTTCAGGGATATGAAAACTAACATCTTTTATTGTAGGTATATCACTTAGCTTGTCATAACTAAATTTTACATTCTGTAAAACAATATCACCACACATTCTATCAGAAAGATTTACAGAGTTTCTCTGGTCTTCATCATTATCAACATAAACATCATAAAGACGATTTAGGCTTAGCTTTGCATCTTGTGATTGGCGAGCGAAATTCACAAGTTGCTCAACAGGACTATTCATCATACCTATAATATATTGTATACTTAACATCATACCCAAGGTAACATCGCCTCTAATAACAAACATTGCCACTATTGAAGTTATAGTCAAATTCTTCATTTGGTTTATGAAAGTTCCACCAAATTGTTGGTACTGTGCTAATTTTAATCCTTTCAAGGATAACCTGTATAATTTACGCTGAATGCATTCCCATTCCCACCGTTTCGCTTGTTCGCAAGCGTTTAACTTAATTTCTTGCATTCCTTCTATTAGTTGAATTATAGAACTTTGATTAGCAGAATTCATTGCAAACATTTTATGATCCAGCATTTCACGCCGCCCCATAAACATTTTTACCCACAAGAAATACAAGATACTACCTCCCCAAAATATCAGAGCCACAATCCAATTATATGTCAAAATTATAATACCAAACACGATTAGACTAATGATAGAAAATATGGTATCCAAACTGGAATTAGTCAAAAAACTTTGTATTCTAGTATGATCATTGACACGTTGCGTTATATCACCAGTCAACTTTGTTTCAAAAAATGAGATAGGAAGACGCATCAATTTTGATAAATAATCCGAAATTAATGATATGTTTATTCGCGTACCAGCTTTTAGTAATATCCAATTACGTATAAAAATTAACGTGGTGTTTCCAACTTCCAGAAACATTTGCCCTAAAAGAATCAGAAAAATGATTTTCATTTTCTTATTAGCTATACCTTCATCCACAATAGCCTTAGATAGAATAGGCAAAACAAACTGGAGAAAAGAACTAAGAGCCACAACTCCGAATAAAATACAAATATGTTTTTTGTATGGAGCGAGATATCCATACAAAAAATTCAGAGTATTTCTTTTAAAGATAACTTTTTCTGATTTACTTTCGGCATTTTCATAAAACTGTTGGGATGGCTCTAAATATAAAGCCACTCCAACAGGAATGCCATTTTCGTTCGTAGTACAAAGAAAAAAATTAGCGAATTCTGCTTCTGAAAATTTCAATCTTACACCACCAGCAGGATTAGCAACATAATACATATAACCTGTTTTCTTTCTTGTAATCTCATATAATACAACAAAATGATTTTTGTTCCAATATATAACACAAGGCAACCGCATTTGCTCCTCAAGTTCTCGCATCGTCAGCAATGTTCCAAAGGATTCGAAGCCGACGGCTTCTGCTGCCAAAGCTATTCCATACAGAGAGACTCCTTCATTTGTGATAAAACACAAATCATGTAGATAGCTAACAGGAATATATCTTCCGTAGAACTCACATATCATCGCCAAGCACGCAGGACCACAATCCATACTATCCTGCTGCTGTATAACTGGAAATTTTCTCATTGTCCACTTAATTGTTTGTTTCTAATATCTTTTCCGAAATTCTTTTATTATGTTCCAACACTTGTCCTAAACTTTGAACATTCACAAATTTAGTAACATCCCAATTCATACCACGAGGATAGCCCTTACGAGAAGAACTTATAATATAAACAATTCCTATAAGTTTACCTTTTATTATCATACGATCAACACAAGCTATAAATTTGTTCTTACCATACTTAATAATATTACGCCAGATGATATTATCAGAAGGCTTTATGAGATTAGATTGCCCCATCCCAATTGCATCGATATTCCAAATCGGACGCTTGCCATTCTCGTCTTCTCTGATTTCATAATTGGGAACCCATACCGGATTATCTTCCTTCAACTGCAAGACTAAAAATTGGTCTGCTATAGCAAAATACACAGTGTCTATCTGCTGCGGAATTGATTTCAGCACTTTCGTAATTAACCCATAAGCTGGATAATGCTTGTTATAATTATCTGCTGTAACAAAATGCATGGCACTATCACCAGTCAAATTTTCCTCAGTACGATACCCTTCAACGAATTGAAAAGTGCCCTTACCATCATAACTAACAGCCTTTGTCCCTGCACTATAAAATGCCCAATCCGATGCATTTGAAAATACTGGTGCAACAGATCCACAACCTGTGAAAAAAGCACAGGTTAGGATAAGCACAAAAAATAAAAAATCTCTTTTCATTTCCATATATAATTTAAAATCTACTAAATTCTGATGTTTTTACCCTCGTGTTATGCCTCTTATTCTTGTAGTTAAAATTATAAGACAACAACAAGGCAATATTTCTTCGGTCATTATCATTGTATGTCGCTTGCTGCACCCAATCACAATAAGTAATGGAAGTATTCTTACTAGAACAAAAAATATTATTGGCAGACAACTGCATAAACCAACCACCCTTAAATGTTTTGCCAAGCGACAACAGGGTGCTCCATTGCTCCGTACGCATTCTAAAAGCCTCATATTTCTTACCTTCATAATCGACAAACAACATAGCTTGAATGTTACTTGGAAGACGAAAAGTATGATGAATTTTAAAATTATAAAAAGGTCTATCATATTTCGTGCCTGCACCCATAAATTCATACTTGAAGTCCTGTTTTCCAAAATTAAATTCCAAATAAGGAGTATAAAATCCGAACTGCTGCCACCAATTAACTCCTAAGTTCATACATCTAAACTTTTGCAAGTTTATTGTCTGCGCTAAAATAACATCTTGATCCTTCCCATAAATACCACGATTGACCATTATCTTACCATCTATGAAATCATAACTTCCAATAACTCGAAGGTTCTTATAGGAAGCTAGAATATGCAAAGAGTTCGTATAAGTTGGTTTCAACTTTGAATTTCCTTGAACATATTCATATCTGCTATGATATTGGAGATTGTCATTAAGCGAAGCATAGTTAGGCCTCACTATAGACTTACGATAACCTACACTAGCATTGAATCCCTTAGTGTTTCTAAAGTTAACATCAATATTAGGTAAAATATCATCATAGGTACTGCTTTGCATGCTACTTTTTACTCCATTTTCATAATAATTCAACTTGGTATGCTCATAACGTAGCCCTCCAGAAAGATTCCATCTCCCTACACTATAAGAGAAAGAAACATAGTCTGCATTCAACAATTGACGACGTTCATTATTGCTAGCATTCAAACTGGTTTCTATATTTTTTTCCGTAAAAGAGAATTTCTGTTTCTCTTGTGAATAAGTTAACTCCACACCATAACTCATAGAAATATTTTTTCCTAACTGTGTATTAGCATCAGTTATCAAAGAATTCATAAAGTTATGATTCATTCCATTTGTACGAACCTGGGAATTATTCTTTTCTACATAATCAAATAAGTGGCTTTGATTCCCCAACAACAAATCGTTCGTCACTTCCAACCGCGTTTTTTGCCACTTTACCAAATAATATAAGTTAGTTAACCACTTCAATGGTTTCATACAAGAAATGTTATCTGCGGAAGTATCAAAAATTTCTACACCTACGACACGATGAACTAAAGACTTTAGCTGAATGTCATGGGTTATTTTGTTCCAATTTATCTGCGTATTTGCTCCAATACTGCTCTTGCCATTAATTTTATAATTAAGCTCAACGTTTGCATTCGGGTTCATCCCTTTATAATTCATCTCAACATCATCTGTCGTTACAGATTGCGGGCGCAGAATCTCACTATAATCAGAAGCTTTTTGCAAGGCTCTTATATCATTGAAAGACAAGCCACTAGAGACCTGCAATTTGTTATGATTATAAGTTAAGGTTACATTTTCAACATCAAGAAATTTTCTTCCCAGACGAAGATACGACATGGCATTTCCACCCAATCCATTAGGATTATCCTTTGTATAAATTTTAATAACGGCATTTACATCTGATGCATACTTGACACCTGGGCTAGTTATTACCTCAACCTTTTTAATCCGTTCAGATGAAAGGCTATTAAGTTCATTGGCATTATATAATTTTCTGTCGTTCAGGTACAATAATGCTTTTCCTCTTCCAAAAACATAAAATTCTCCATCACTACCCGAAACAAAAGGTATCTGATTCATCAGATTATTTATCGTACCACTTTTACTAAGAATTGAATTTTGGACATCTGCAACAATCATGTTACCTTGATTTTTAAACATCTGACGCATCCCCACAACCGTCACGTCCCAAAGCATATGAGCATCTGAAGACAAACGAATAACCAGATTGTTTTGTGGTAAAGACTTCACATCAATTGTATCAGTCCTCATCCCCACATAACTAACTGTCAAATAACAACTTTTTATCGTATCAGGTAATACCAAAGAAAAGGAGCCATTTTCATGTGTTGACATTCCTGTTATGAAACGAAAATCATAAGTAAAAGCTGCAACATTTACCCTCCCCAGTTCTTTTCTGTCTTGGCCAAGAACTATACCATTGATAGTTTGAGAGTATACAGCCAACACCTTTAAAAGTATGAACGTTATAATAAAAACACTTTTTTTCATTATCGTAAAAATTATGCTAAATCTAAAGTTTTATTCATATAAAGTCCTTGCATTATCAAATGAAAGACAGATTGTCTCAATTGTTCTAATGATATCGAAGGAAGTATTTTTTGTGCCTTTACATATTGACAAACTTCCTCACCTGTAGCTGCACTCTCAAAGAAGGACAAGAACTTTCCCCAATTTTTCAGCTGATGTTTTTTAATTCCATCTTGCAAATAAAGATTCTTATCTATCATCTCTAAAGAGTATTTCGGTTTCAATTTTACGTGAACTTTACTTAATATATCATCACGCTCTTTTATGGATTTAATTTGACTATATATATCATTAAAATCATCATATTTAGACATTGACTGTTCATTTATTGGAAAAGAAAATCCTTTTGATTTCAAATAGTCAACAATGTGATTATAGTATTCTGGAAAATCACTTTTCATTCTATACTCAATCTGCTCACAAATATAAGGAGACTGTTTTAACGCTCCTAAACTATGCATAAATTTTCCTTCATATTGCGCTGCTTCTATAGACAAAAATCTTGTTATATCAGTAGTTTCCGACTCTTTTAACAAATAACAGATTGCTCTATTCTGCTTTTGTGCATATTTAGTAAGGAATAGTTGTTCTAGGAGGACATTAAATCTACCTTTATTTCTTCCAGAACAAAGTATATCCTCATACATTGAATGTACGTTGTTCATTGCCTCCACAGAATAATGATGAATAAATTGTAAATCATTTCCTCCAAAGATGCCCATATTGGCTGCATGAGTATTCTCGCCTTCACCAAAAAAGCGAGGAATGCTTTTGAACTTTTTATGAATATAATCCAAAGCACGTATATAATCATCAGTTGAATTAGGTACAATTTGCTCTATGTTCTGACAAGCTACACTTGCGTTAATTATCTCATTAGGGAACCCACCCCAAATAAATATATCATTATCTACATGAAGAAAAGAATTCTGTTGCAAAGAATAAGTAAACAATTTTCCATAAGCCCATAATGCGGGATCCAAATCTATAACATTAAGATCTGCATGAAAAGCCTTATATGGCAAGCAGAGTTCTTCCTCCAACAGTTTGATACCATAATCATCTGTATAGATTTCTAACTCTGGATATACCTTAGAAATCGTCAAACAACTATAAGCCATAGAAAGAAGACAATAACGATAGTTTATCCAACCGCCATTGTATCTATTTTGATAGACATTTTGCTCATCTGCAAAAAGAGGTTTGGTCCAAAATGATTGTACTATTTTCATAAATAATATTCTTTTAAGTTTCTTATTAAAGAACATAGTTACACTTTATTGGTGTAGAGTAGATATTTTCTTTATCTTTTATATATGCCCGACAATCTTGGCACATATAACGTAATTCACATTCTTTACATTTATCTATATCATCCTTTTTAATAAACCATATTTTTTGAAAGTCCTTGTTATTAGCTACTTCTGAGAGTGTGCAAACGCCAAACTTTCCCCATGACTTAGCCATCGAAGGACAATTTTTAATGTTTCCAAATCTGTCTATTGATATTTTTGCATTTAAGCAATTATTATAAGAGAGAGACTCCATATAGAGCTCCGTCTTTGGCAAATAATACAAAGGAGAACATATGCCACAACGAGATTCGTCATTTATCTCTTGACTTGTGTAAATGATGAATATTTCTTCATGACTGTATATGCATTCTTGACTTTTGGGTGAATTCACAATGGATACCTTCCTCAAACGAGGATACAAAAGTCTTATTTTTAATATATTTTTTAAAGTATAATCTTCACCATATTGAACCATAATTTCTATATCACGCAAAGTGGTATCATCAGCCCACTTTAACACTTCTGTTAATCGTAACAAAGAAATATAATCATAGAATCTTAATTCTAAATTTTCACACTTAAGGTAACTTAGTTGGCAAATCCCCTCTTCTAAATTATAAGATTCATCTTTGTCATAATCAAATATGGCATTCGTTATAAGCTTGGAAGAATAGACATGGTGCGAAAGAGACTTAAATATAATCTCTTCATCCTTTTCAAAAAGTGCCCCATAATCTTTATCTAATAAGAATTTGAAATACTCATCAATGATATTTGCCTCATCCGTATACTTTTCCTTTATACTTCCTATAGTCTGCTTTTTGTACTTTGTCAAAATATAATAAAGGGCATGAGGAATTAAGCTATAGGATTGTCGTTGCAAATCATATAGCGCATCTTTATTTTTTCCATTCACCAAAACACATGATGGATATAACGAAAATTTTTTTTCATCAAAATTATTCATATCTTTACAACTTCTATACTTTCTAAGTTTTCTAGATATCTGCTAATATGCTTATTAAAGATAGTACAGAAATAATCAAGATTATTGTATCGTGTACAAGTCACCTTGACCTCTCTTGTCTTAATATCCAAACACTTTTTATCTACAATTATTTTATCAGCGAGGAGATAATTGATACTCAATATATCTCTATCTTTTTCTGGTATAAACTTATATAATTTTATTTTTGAAGCCATAATTATCCATCTTTATTAATTCTTCGGCTACGATTTTATGCAAGCCATAGTTGCAAGGAAAATCAACCATACCAAATTGCCCAGTAGGATTAACTTCTAAAAAATAAGTTTTTCCATCTTTTGCAACTATCAAATCTATTGAGCCGCAATTTAGGTGCAAACTAGACATTAATTTACGTATTTTTTTCTTTAAATCAACATTTAACTTGCACGGTTCCATTCGATTAGGCTTTTCCCAATTATAATTGCGGAAATCCAACTGAGTTTGGTTGTCTTTTTGCGAAAAGATAGCCATTGGATACATTTTCCCATTTATGTAAAAAATGCGTAACTCATATTTTTTCTCTATTTTCTCTTGTACCATAGATGGCAAAAAAGAAGATGGCAATGCAGATAATTCCGCTTTGTTTACTTCTACCGTATACATCATGCTCCGATTACGTTTCCCCCATTCTGCTATGATTGGGTCGAAAACTGACTTAGATATCAAATTCTTTTTTCCCAACAAATGAGCAAGTTGATTTCGATCATTTACTAAATAAGTCGCAGATGTGTTAAGCCCACAATCTGAAGCAACTTTTAGAACTTCTAGCTTGCTAACATTCATATACATAGGATTAGTTAGCCAATTTTCATTTTTTAAGGCAATCAACAATGTTTGTATCGAGCGAGTATATTCCTTAGATAAATGATTTATCAACTCTTCATCCATCTTACGAGTAGAAATTAAACGTCGATATGTTTCTGTACATCTGAACAACCCATACTTACGATACCATATAGAATGAATTGAATCTAAATCAATATTTTTACCAGCCACAGTAAAAGAGAATTTACCATTGACAAGAGACACAAAAATAGGTTTGCGCAAAAACTCCCAAGAGTTAATACGCAAATAAGGATAATGGTAAAAATCTAGCCAATCTTGTACCAAATCACAACTTAAATCCCCATCGTTTGAAAGAATGAGTACCATATTTCAGTAAATTTTAAAACAAATGCCATGTGTTAGCATGGCACCTGTATAAAATAGCCTAAAGCATGTAAAACGTGCTTACAACTAATCATCACAAACACCATCTTGACAAGCATTGCCGTCATCATTCACATTGCCTGAAGAATACACCGTTACTGTATTCATAGTATAACCACCCTTGAGACGTTTCATACTCTCGACCTCCAATTTGTTGAACTTTGGCAAGTCTAAACTTTCAAATTTCTTCATTTTCATTCTATTAATGTTAGGAGCACTACCTCTTTATTTCTGCAACAAATGCAAGTTACAAATTTAAGCTACCAGAATATACTACCTTTCCGTTTGTAACCTTGATTATCACTCCACCTTGAATATCACTAGGAATTGTAATAACCCCATCGCTATGTATGATTTCCATATAAAGTAACATTTCATTTTGATAGATTTCAACGACCCATCCTTCACTATTTGGAATGGTTAACATGTGGTCATTTTGGTCTATGTAAAGATGACTAACAGATGTACGATGCAAACCGCCATGTCCTTTGTCTGGTCGTTCATACTGAACTGTCAGAATAATCTGTTCTTCATAATTTGCTGTAAAAGCATATATCGGAACACATAGCATTATACATAATAACAATTCAAATTTCTTCATATAACATTTTGTTTATATTTGATTGCAAAATTACAACCTATAATTAGAATTGCCAAATTTACAGTACAAAATCAGTACACGTCTTTTACACATTATAGACAAAAGATGGGGTATATCATCTTAATTTACAACGACATAAGTAAATATTAAACGTGAAATACACATTAAGAACAATATTGGAGATTATGCATTAAATTACTAGCGTTGCGCTCACCAAACATTTTATAATTAGCACTTGCTTTTGCATTTGTAATACGCTGGCTTGACGTTTTTAAAATGACAGAAATTTCTGTATTTGAAAATCCTGCACAAACCAAAACACAAATGTGTTGTTCTTGCCTTCCTAAAGAGGCTTCTCCCATAATATTCCTAAACTGCAAAGGCAAACACTGTCCAAACATCGTCTCTAACAAGCTCCAATCATCTTCTTTTGCCTCTTGTCTAGATAAGCTTGGCCTTGCCATATTTTTAAACTTGACTACAATATCACAACTTTGCCACACTTTAAACTTTTTTAAAATATCGAGACTTGTATATTTATCTTGATTCTCCTTTAATTGTTTTTCTAATTCATTTATTCGAGATATTTTATTCTTGATTGCTATGTCTTTATTTTTTCTAATTACTTCTATATCATTTTTTAATTGAATACAATCTTGCATAACACCAACATAAGCAACATTGAGTTTCTCTAACTCTTTTTCTTTTTTCATTTGCTTTTCCTTATACCAAACAGATAGCAGCACTATAGCACATAATAATATTATGCAACCAGCTATCAATTCTATTTTTGCCATTTTTACTTTCTGTTCACTACGAGTAACGGCCTTTTGTATTCTCGAATAATTATACAAAGAAACAGATTGTTTTACAGCATCAGTTTTCATATTTGCAAGAATATCATCCATTCCTTGCTCACTCAATCTTGCATATTTTATTATAGAATCTACATTATTTTTCCCATAAAACACTGCCAGTAATCCGCGATCAGCTTCATACATAAAACCTGCTTTACGAAGTTTACGAAAATAAAATTCTGCCGAGTCCACATTTTGTATTCCCAAATAGTATCTCCCAAACAAATCGTAGCTATGTCGTCTATCTTGAATGAGTTCTCCATCCTTATCGAACAATCCTGACTGAGTTCTAAACTTTATTATTTCTCTTCTTGCTAAATCATATTGATGATTTTTCAAAAACACCTCAATTAATGTTGGCAAAGCACCAACAGCAGCCGCATGCATTCTATTTTTTTCATACAATTCAACACATTGCTTTGTCATAGATATGGCTTTAGAAGTATCACCTTTCATATAAAAAATCGGAATAGATAGTTCTTTACCTCGAATATAATTATAAACATCATGGTCTCTTAAAGCATACAAACTAGATTTTGAATATGCAACCAAAGATTCCTCTAGTAAATTCTGGTCAACAAAGATTTCTCCCATTTGACCATAAATACATGACAAAATATTAAAGTCGCATTTTTTACTTAACGTATCTGCAAACTCGGCAGCTTCCAAGAAAATAGCAATAGCACGTGGAGCTTCTTTTTGGTCTCTATATATACAGCCCAACAAATAATGTGCCTCCATTTTCTCATTAGCATTTCCTTTGCTATCATAGTAAGAAACCACCTCTTGAAAGGCAGAGTCGGATGGCATTTTGAAATAGAGTTTGTTCTGTACCTTAGCTTTCAATAAGCGAAATTTCATATTAACACAATGCTCCTGAAAAGAAGAATTTTCCCTTTCAAAACGACATAGACTATCATAGGCTATTTGTGGATTTTGCTCCATCAAACGGTTTATTCGTTCCAATTTAACTAACCTAGGATCATTATTGGAACATGACATAAAAATAATTAATAGCCAAAATATAAAAAATACTTTTTTCATTATTACTATATTTATAATTTGGCACAAAAGTAACAAAATAAAATGTAATTTACAACTATTTTTTGATTATTTTTCAGCAAATAAAGAAAGTTTCGTTAGAATAGATTGCTAAAAGACATCCCTATAGCAGAAACATCTTACTACTATAGGGATCCATCTTTTATGAATATTAGTTACTATGATTCCAGCGTATCGCTCAACGCCTTTGGTTTCTGAAGCCTTATAACCAACTGGATGAAGCTTGGTATCATAATGCAAAGAGAGAAGCCTACGGCGTAATACATTGTCTTCTCGTCGCCATGGAAAAGCTCTATCAGTTTTCCATCACTTGATGGAACGAGATTCGCCATCACATAAGCCACCGTATTGTTCACCCAATGCAAGAGGATGCCCGGCACAAGGCTCTTGGTGCGATAGAACATCCAACCTAAGAGCAAGCCCATCAGCAGGGCATTGACAAATTGCGCCGTATTGCCATGAACCACACCGAAGAGGGCTGCGGAAATCATGATGGCTACCCAATGGTTTTTCTTGCTCATCATATCCAGCAGAGTGCGAAGGATAGCTCCACGGAATACGACTTCCTCGGCAAGAGGAGCCAAGATGCCGATTGCCACATAGCCCCAAGGTTCTTTCATCAAGCCCTCGAAGATGCGCTCGGTGCTCTCATCCATCTCAATGCCCAAGTGCTCATAGAGGAAAGTCAAGGGGATGGATGCGCCCAATGTGAAGAGTGCCACCCATAGGAGCGTTACCCAAGGCTTGGAGAGCAAGTAATCGCGAGTCAACACCGTCCATTTCGCCTTCAAGAAAATCACCAAGGTGATGACATTGCTAAACACAGACGTCAAAGCCAAGAGCACTGGGTTCTCGCCCATCAGGATGGAATTAACCACGCTCATATAGCCCAGTTGTTTCACCACAGCCCAAATGCCTGCGCCAGCATAGGTCACAATCATCTGTACTACGATAAATATAATAATGTATAGGATTACATCCAATATCCCTTTCTTCAAATTAATCTTTGCCATAACTTAGATTTTATGTATAATTTATATAATGTATTGTCTTCATGCAAGAGACATTACACATCACTTATTCGTTTCTTTTTCGAAGAGGTCGAGAACTACTTTCTCATCCTCTTTCAGCTGCACCGCCAAATCCTCAGGGCTATCAAACTTCCGCTCGCCTCTGATGCGCTTCACAAAGCCGACGAGCAGGAGCTGGTCATAGATGTCACCATCGAAATTGAAGATGTGCGTCTCCAAGGTTATCTGCTTGCCATTGAAGGTGGGGCGGTTGCCAATGTTCATCATGCCTCGTTTCCATACCACCGTGTTCTCCATACGAGCCTTCACAGCATAGACACCTGGCGAAGGAATCAACTGTCCGAAGTGCGAGATGTCAATATTAGCAGTTGGAAATCCCATCTTCCTGCCCTCATGATAGCCATTCACCACCTTTCCGATGATGGTGTAAGGATAGCCGAGGCATCGGTTCGCCATCTCAATCTCGCCCTCCTTCAAGAAGGAGCGAATCACCGAAGAGGAGATGTTGATGCCATCTATTTGGAAAGCCTCGTTCTTGAAGACCTCGATGCCCATCTCCTTGCCGTAGCGCACGTAATCCTCGAACGTTTCCTCGCGATTATGCCCGAAACGATGGTCGTAGCCGATGAAGAGTTTCCGCACGTTGAGATGGTCGTGGAGCACCTTCTGCATAAATTCCCGAGCCGAGAGTGCCGCCATCTGCTTGTCGAAATGCAAGACCACGGCATTATCCACTTCCGTCTTCGAGAGCAGCAGGAGCTTGGAGTCGAGCGTGCTCAGCATCTCTGGCTGGTAATCGCTCTGCAAGACCTTGCGAGGATGCTCATCAAAGGTGATGATAGTGGATTGCAATCCATCCTGTCGAGCCGTCTCCACGAGATGACGAATCAAAAACTGATGTCCCCGATGCACACCATCAAAGAAGCCGATGGTTGCCACACAAGGCGGCAATTCTTCCTTCGCAAAACTTTGAGGCTCCTTAGCTTTCGGAGAGTTCTTTGCCTTCTCGCATTGCTCTCCTAAATTATAATATATTGTCTTCATAATAATATATTGTCTTCACTAATCAATCTCTGATTATTATCTCAAAGACATTTGCCTTAACTCTATTTTTATTTTCTCAATCGCTTGACACCTCGCCATAGTTCTCCTACCCAAAGCACAACGGAGGTAGCAGCGATAATGATTCCCCACTCCGCCAAGGACAAAGGTACTGTACGGAACATTTCTCCACCGAAGGTAACGATGACCCACTGACCGAAAAGGATAAGCACCAAGACTAGTATCATACCCTTGTCTGCCAAGAAATGGCGGAAAGCAGAATGGTTGCTACCCAAGGCTTTCGCATTGAAGAGGTTCCAGAACTGGAGCATCACGAAGGTGGTGAAGAACCAGGTCAACTCGTGGGTATCTACCCCGCCCTTTCCTCTGCGCTCGCAATAGACTAGGAAGGCAAACATCATGACGAAGAACACGATGCCACAGAAGAGGATGCCCCATCCTATTGGCTTGGTGATGATAAAATCGGTAGCCTTGCGAGGCTTGTCCTTCATCACCTCATGCGAAGGAGGAAGCGAAGCCAGGGCGAGTGCTGCGAAAGTATCCATAATCAGGTTGATCCAGAGTATCTGGGTTACTGTAAGCGGCATTTCCGTGCCTAGCACCGAACCGCCCAATACGAGCAACAAGGCAGCCACATTCACCACCAACTGGAAGAAGAGGAATCGCTGGATGTTGCGATAGAGCGAGCGTCCCCACATCACGGCGTTGGCGATGGACTTGAAGGAATCGTCGAGCAAAGTCATATCCGAAGCCTCCTTAGCCACGGAAGTGCCCGAGCCAAGCGACAAACCGACATGGGCATAGTGGAGGGCTGGCGCATCGTTGGTTCCATCGCCCGTCACGGCCACCACCTCGCCACGTTTCTGGAGCATAGCCACC
>ERZ808266.429-NODE-429-length-14831-cov-7.262182_pt1 | contig 14831 bp, 11 predicted proteins | sample MGYA00521278_ERZ808266 | MGnify/ENA primary metagenome ERZ808266 (study PRJEB31516, sample SAMN03275591) | gut metagenome | biome: mammalia-associated habitat; material: feces | host: Papio cynocephalus | place: Kenya | collected 2012-08-02 ... | reverse complement strand
AGCCATTCCTTGTCAATGGCATCGAATGTACCGAGAAACTCGCTGTCAATATCGAGTACAGCGATGACTTCGCCATCCTTGATGATGGGTACAACTATCTCAGAACGAGAGAGACTGCTGCAAGCTATATGTCCCGGGAATTTATCTACGTCTGCCACGACGATGGTCTCGGCTTTGTCCCATGCTGTGCCGCAAACGCCTTTGCCTCGCTTGATGCGAGTGCAAGCCAATGGACCTTGGAATGGACTTAATACCAAAACTTCGTCGATGACACGATAGAACCCCACCCACCAGAAGTGGAAGGTGTCCTTGATGCAGGCTGCCACGTTTGCCATGTTGGCTATCATGTCACTTTCGCTCTCTACGAGCGATTGGAGTTGGGGAAGGAGAGTGGCGTAGCGCTCTTCCTTGCTGCAGCCTTGGATAATTAGATGTTCTGCCATAAAAACAAATTGTTGAAATGTGATTATAATGCCATTCCAGCTTCGTATGAAGCGTATTGGTAACTGGTGTTCTCGTAATACATGGAGCTGTTATAATTGTCAATCTTAGGAACTATCCAAGAGTTGTAAACCATGATGAGAGCCTCGATGACATCAGTTTTTGTATGCTCGGCAACTTCGACAATTAATCGTTGCATTACTCTTCCTATTTCCCAATGAGTAGGAATTTTCTCATGAACTAGGGATAAGTTGTCGTAAGTCCCTACACTGATATGGTAGTCTTCTACGATTTCTTCCGTAATCTTGTCGATATTCTCGCAATGATATACGTCGGCAAACTCGAAGTAATGAGTTAAGCGTTTCCTTCCCAAAGCGTTTACAATAACTTTGCGCTCGTTCTTTGTCTTTCGGGCTACATATTCGATTAAGCCACAGAGGTAGAACAAGTTGTTCATTTTTTGTTGCTCACGACCTGGTGTTCCTGCGACTTCTTTAATATGATTGTTGTCATCAATGATTTTCATACTTCTTCAAATCCTTTATAACTGATACATTTCATTAATTTCGGTTTCTCTATGATTGTATAGCTACCATGATATATTTCCATATTTTCTTTATTTTATTCGGTGCAAAGTTAGAAAGAATAGTTGTATATGCCAAATAAATTAACCTTTTATTGACTTATTCCACAATGTGCTGCCCCACGACATACCCCGTTGTCCAGGCGGCTTGCAGATTGAATCCGCCTGTGATGGCGTCGATGTCCAAGACTTCGCCAGCGAAGAAGAGGTGAGGGCATACCTTGCTCTCTAGGGTGTGCAAGTCGATATTGCTGAGGCTGATACCTCCGCAAGTAACGAATTCTTCCTTGAAAGCGCCCTTGCCATTCACTTGGTATAGGTCGTTGGTAAGGGTCTCTATCAGTAGGTTGCTGCCTTTCTTGCCCATTTCCGCCCATTTCTTCTCTTGCGTAAATCCCATCTTTTGGATGAGGTAAAGCCAGAGGCGAGAAGGGAGATTGTAAGGACGGATGCTACCGAGTTGCTTCTGTGGGTTGGCGGCGATGATGCCACGGATGTTCTCTTCCACCAGCGAGCGGTTGGTCTCATGCACCCAGTTGACGGCTATCTTCACCTGATAATTGTTCTCGTGCAGATGGCGAGCGGAATGGGAGGAGAGTTTCAATACTGCTGGTCCGCTCATGCCCCAATGGGTGATGAGGAGTGGACCTTCCGCCTTGAACTTTGTCCCCGGAATACTCGTGAAGACAGGCTCCACTACCGTTCCCATCAATTCCTTGAATGCCTTGTCGGCTATGTTGAAGGTGAAGAGGGCAGGGATGGGAGCCTCTATCGCATGACCTAAATCTGATAAGTGCTTGAAGTTCTCGATTCGAGGATGACCGCCTGTTGTAATTGCCACTCGGTCGAAAGCGAGTTGTTTACCACCCTTGAAATCCAATAACAACGTAGAATCCTCCATTTCTGTTATCGCCGTCAAACAGTGGTTGCAGAGAATCTTCACTCCAAGTCCTTTCGCAGTGTTCACCAGACAGTCGATGATGCTATGCGAGTCTTGTGATTGTGGAAACACGCATTGGTCATCCTGTGTAACCAATGACACTCCATTCTCTTCGAACCATTCGAAGGCATGGTGGTAATCGAAGCGCTTGAAGAGGCGCTTCATGAGTTTATGACCACGAGGGTACGCCTGCTTGAGGTCGGAAATCTCATCGAAGGAGTTGGTGAGATTGCATCTTCCTCCTCCTGTGATTTCCACCTTGGCAAGTACCTTCGAGTTCTTCTCGAAGATGGTGATGTCGGCGTGAGGTTGCTTGCGCTTGGCTGCAATGGCTGCAAAAAATCCTGCTGCACCCCCGCCTATGATAGCGATATGTAGTGTCTGTGTCATGTATGCTACGTTGATGATTAGGGTGCAAAGATAAGATAAAAAGAAGACATGACAAAATAAAAAAAAATTATTTTGTCATGTCTATCTAAATACACTTATATCACAGTCTGTTCAATTCCTCTTGTGCACTGTTTTCTCCATGGTAGCGACCTGTTCGCTTATTAAACTTCCATGTAATGGTCAATTTGTAATTCCACAGCTTGTAGTCTTCGGTCTGCGAGAAATCTACTGAGTGTTGGTGAATCTTCTCATGGAAGATGAACTGGTGGAAGAGGTCGGTGGCAGAGATGGCAACTTGCAGTTTGTCTCCTAAGAACGACTTGTTGGCACCGATACTCCAGTTCTGGTCGGGACGAAAGCAGGTTCTACCATTCTTGCCTCTGTCCTCGAATAAGTAAGACAAGGAGAGTTGGTATCCATGAGGCAAGGTGAAGTAATTGTCAATCGAGGCATCCCACGAAAGACCATTGTAGTTGATGTGTTCGCCTTGGTCATCTACCTTGAAAAGCTGATAAGTCGTGCTAAGGCTGATGTTTGGTCGCCAGATTCCGAAGGTATGTCCCCAGTTGAGATAAGCGAAAAGTCGCTGTTGCTTATCATAGTTTATGAATGTACTGACGTATCTAACAGGTTTATCCTCAGGTACTTCTTGTATGTACATAATGGGGCGGTCGATGTATGTGTATCTCAGCATACCATAGAAATCTTTCCATTGTGCGGAGTAGGTGAGGCGATAGGTATTGTAAGCCTGTAACTTCGGGTTGCTTATCTGATACTGATAGCGAGAGATATAGTAGATGTTGCCACTCAGTTGACTGAACGATGGGCGTGAGGTCGTCGTGCGGAAGTTGAGTGAATGGTGCCATGAAGCCTCGTTGAGACTGATGCTGAACGAAGGGAACCACTGGTCGTAGGTGCAACTCATATTGCTTTTTGCATCGAGCAGATTGGTATAGCGAGAGGTAAGATGCTCGTATCGGATGCCAGCCGACCATGTCAACTTGCCAGCCGAGCCTTGGTATTGCAAGAAGACGGCTGCCTTGGTGTCGTGGTTCTTGTATTCCGTCGTGCCAAGTTTATCGGAAGAACTGCTGGTGTTTCCCTTTCCATCGGTGAGGCTCCATTCTCCTCCATAGTTGATGGCATGCTGCTTGCCCAAGAGTAGCTTTATGTTGAGTCTTGCACTATAGATGTCATAGTTGGTATGCGAGCTGTTGAGGGTTGTTCGCTTCTCATCGCCTTCCGTTTCGTCGATAGGTTGAGTATCGTTATCCGCATTTTTCACATAGTCGAGATAGAGCTGTGAGGACAGTGATGGAGACCATTTGCCGAGGTGGAAGAGGTTGAAGTGATTTTGTCGAGAATGCGCCCACTGTTGGCTTTCCGCATCAAAGTATTTCATGTCTTCCCCTGGATTGCGATAATACTGGCTTTGCTTCTCGCTTCTGCCACCACTGAGCCACAATCCTTCCCATTGCGCTCCTATCTCATGCTGTTTGCCGAGCAGCCAGTCGAAGTTGACCTCCGAAGCGTTAGCGTATGCCTTGTTCTTGCCCAAGCGATTGGCACCAAAGAGATATTCGCCATCTGTAGCTCTTACAATGGCTTCTTGTGGCTGGTGTACGTTATATCGGTCGTCTTGGTATCCATAGAAACCTGAGATAGAAAACTTCTGGTTGGTATAGCCGAGTGTGATGTCTTCGTTGGTGGTGTTCACTTCGCTCAGTTTGTCGTATGCTTGTACTTTGCCGAAGATTCCCTCGTCTCTTCTTCGCATCACTATCCGCAGTACTGCACCTGTGGTGGCATCGTATTGTGCACCAGGAGTGGTGATGAGTTCGATGTCCTCTATTTGTTTGATGTCGAGGTGCGAGAGTTCGGCGGAGGTCGCCTTCTTATCGTTGAGATAGATGGTCGGTGCGCCCAGTCCGCTGACCTCGAAGGTTCCATCTTGCGATTGCTTCATGCCTGGGATGTGCTTCAGAATGTCTTCCCATGTGGGCTCCTTAGCCAAGGGAGTGTTGCGGACGTGAGTAATCAAGGCACCGTCCTTCATCTTGTACATCGGGCGATGACCTGTCACCGTAACCGCTTGTATGGAATCCTGCCAAGTGGTTAGGAGTGAATCGGCTGTCTGGGTGGAACCGCTCTCTTCCTTTTGAGCCGAAGCCATTGTTGCTGTGGCGAGCATCGCCAGTAATATCGTTTCTTTCTTCATGTCTTATTTGTCAATTTTTGTAATTCGCTTGCAAAGGAACAGCTTTTTTGCCGTAAAATAGAGAATAATCATTACTGAAACATTACGCTGGCGAAATTATCAGGCAATACCTTATTATATATGGGGAAAACTCCGTACCTTTGCATCCAATTAAATGATGAGCATCATGCTTGTCTTTCCCAAAGACTCAAAAACAAGATTGAAAGTATGAACCAGAGAATAAAAAATGTATGGATGTTGACCATCCTCTCCTCCTTCCTGCTGATAGCGCTCCAAGGCTATTGGCTCTACAACACGACCTCTTACTCGATGGGAGAGAGGGAGAAGGAGAATATGGAGAGAGCGGAAAATGCTGTGATTGCTTATTTGCAACATTTGGGCGATTCCGTTCGCAACCAGTCTCATATCGGCTATGTCGTGTCGGGATATTTCAGTGATATCAAAAAGCCGATAACTACCATTTGCTCACCCGAAGGTACTGATACGATAGTGAATGGAGTGGTCATGATGAAGTCTGCCTCCCAAAGGGTGATAGAACAGAGGGACACCTTTGATCTCCGAGAGACTGATGTTCAAAACTCGGACGACTGTCTGAATACTTATGTCACGTTCCAAATGATTCGCTTTGATAGAAATCATTTTGAGCGTTTTATGAAGCAAGCATTGGGCGATGAGTTTGTTGAGGCTCAGATCAAGCAATCTCAAAAGCGACTTTGGGTGACGAGAATCGTTGAACCAACTTCTCTCTTTCATCATGAGATGGTGGTGGAGGTGCCTTTCAATCCTATCGAGTACCAGTCGATGCAAGTAAGGATGAACGTGTCGGTGCAACCGATATTGCGAGGCATGGTGTGGCAAATCATTGGCAGTATAGTTGTTACCCTCCTGCTTCTGCTGAGTTTTGCCTATCTCATCAAAGTGATGCTTCTACAGAAGAAGGTGGATAAGATGAGAGGCGACTTTGTGCATACGATGATTCATGAGTTGAAGCGACCGGTGCAAACCTTGAAGATGTGTGTGTCGGTATTGAATGATGATGTGATTGCTGAGACCGTAAGGGAGGAAAGTGACAATCTGACCGCTTATCTCAACAAACTTCGCGAGGTGATAAGAGCCGAGGAGCATATCCCACTCCATATCTCAGAGTTCGATATTCGCGCTATGCTTTCGCATCTCGCCGATGTATTCCAAAAGAACAAGCAGAAGGAGGTGAATGTTTCGCTCTGCTATCAGCGAAGCTCCGACAAGATGCGAGGTGATAGGGAACAGTTGCAGAATGTGGTCAGCAACCTGTTGGAGAATGCCGTGAAGTATTCTGGCGACATCGTGAATATCTCCATCACTTGCCAAGATACGGCAGAAGGCGAGGTTGCCATCTCGGTATCCGACAATGGCATCGGAATATCGCCCGAAGAACAATCGAAGGTGTGGACGAAATTCTATCGTAGCAACGCCTATCCCAACATGATGCAGCCGGGCATCGGTCTTGGACTGAGTTTCGTGGAAATGATAGTCAAGGCACATGGTGGTAGGAGAACTTTGCAGAGCGAAGTGGGGAAAGGCACCAAGATTACAATCGTAATTCCTCAAAAGAAGGTGGATTTCTCTTAACTGCTTTTTTGTTTTCATCGGCATCTCTCTCAACTTTTGGAAAAATGAACAAGGCAATTCTCATATTTCAGAAAAATGAATAAGACGATAAAGATACTTTTTGCAGACGATGACTTGAAATATTCCATGTTGCTCAAGCGATTCTTGGAGCAACATGGGTATGAGGTGACTTACGCCGGCAATGGCAAGAAGGCCTGGGAGCAGTTCTCGGAAGTGAAGCCCGACTTAGTTCTCCTCGACATCAATATGCCTGAGATGGATGGCTATGAGGTGGCAGAACATATTCGTACCATCGACTCCAAGGTGCTCATCTTCTTCCTTACCGACCGTACGGAGAAGAACGACCGTCTGAAAGGCTTTTCCCTAAAGGCGAACGATTACCTCGCCAAACCTTTCTATCCAGAGGAACTCTTGGCAAGGATTGAGGAGCGATTCGCCTTAAATGTTCAAGAAACCGTAGAAGAGGAGGTCTATCACTTCGGCGAGACCACCTTTACTTATAACAATAATGAACTTCGCACCCGTGCCTCTCGTGTGCTTATCACGAGCCGTCAAGCCGACATTCTTCGATTATTGGCGAAGAACGTAGGACAGGTGGTGAGCAAGGATTTGATACAAGAGACGGTTTGGGGAACAGTCTCTTATGCCAACTCCCTGGCGGTGAATGTACAGATAACATATCTTCGCCATGCTTTGCAGCACGATGCCAGCGTCAAGATTGAGTCGCTGAAAAAGAAAGGTTATCTGTTGAAAGTTCTCTCATAAAATAAGGGCAAACGATTTCATTTATATCGTTTGCCCTTATTGTCTTATTCTACGACATGTGCAAATCCTCGCTTCACTTTTTTCCAATTGGCATAGTAAAGGATGAGCATCAGCACGCCCGTGAATGCCCATGAGACTGGATATACCCAGACGAGATGCAGAAAATCGTTGCAATGAGGAAGGATGGCGAATACCCAAATCATTCGTAATACACAGGTTCCAAAGATGGTGATGAGGGTAGGTGCCATCGACTTGCCCATGCCTCGCATCGCCGAGGCTGAAATCTCATAGCTGGCTGCGATGAATTGGAAAATGAGGGCATTGTGCATCCTGAGCTTTCCAAAAGCCACTACTTGTGGATCGCTCGTGAAGAGACTCAGGAAGAAATCGTCCTGCCAAGTGAAGCCCCAGTTGCAGAGGGCACAGGTCAAGGCTCCCATCCCCATGCAAATCCAGAAGATGCGGTTCACTCGGTCGAGCTTTCCAGCTCCATAGTTCTGACCGATGAAGGTGATGGCGGCTCCATTGAAGGCTCCGATGAAGAAATAACTATAGAACTCGAAGTTGAGGGCGGCTGCCGAACCTGCTATCGCACCGTAGCCATACCCATTGATGGCGGTCTGCACCACCACATTTGAGAAGGAGAACACCATGCCCTGCAATCCGGCTGGCACACCTATCTGGAGCATACGTTTTAATTCCCTCCATTCCACCTTCATCCGCTTAGGATGCAGACGAAGTGGCTCTTTCTCGTGTAGTAGGAGATAGATGATAAGGCTGGCACTCACCGCATTGGCGATGGAGGTGGCGATGGCGACTCCTGCCACACTCATGTGGAAACAGATGACGAACACCAGGTTGAGTATCGTGTTGACGATGCCTGCTGCCACCAATATATAGAGCGGTCGGCGCGTGTCGCCCATGCTTCGGAGTATCGCCGAACCGAAGTCGAATATCATGAAGAATGGGATTCCCAGGAAATAGATGCGAAGATAGGTGACTGCCATGTCGAGCACATCGGCTGGTGTGTTCATTGCAGTGAGGATAGGACGAGCCAATGCCAATCCTATCACCATCAGGAACAATCCGCTGGCGATGGCTGTGATGCCCACGGTGCCTACGGCATCACGGATGCTTCGCTTGTCGTTTTGTCCTATATGGTTGGAGATGATGACGTTGGCTCCCATCGACACACCCATGAAGAGGTTGATGAGGAGGCTTATGACTGGCGTGTTGGCTCCCACTGCCGCCAAAGCCTGACTGCTGGCGAAGCGACCTACGACCGCCACATCCACTGAGTTGAACAACTGTTGCAATATGCTGCTCGCCGCCAATGGCAAGGTGAACATGATAATCTTCATGAGCAAAGGGCCATGAAGCATATCGATTTGATTCTTTGATTTTGAATTATCCATCTTACTATTTCTTTTTCGGGTGCAAAGTTACTGCTTTTTTATGAGATAGGGGAAAGGGTAAGTTTAAATCTCATCAAAAACAGGAAATTGAATAAATAAATCAGTAATATGGACAAGCGAATCAGACATGCTTTAGCCCTTTGCTTGTTGCTGACAGTCTCTTAGTAAGCCTCTTCTTTTTCGATTTCTTCGGTCGTGATGCGACGCTTGTCGATGGAGCGCCAAGCATATACGATGTAGGCAAGCACGAATGGGATGAGGATGGACACAATCGCCATCGTGCGAAGTGTGAATTCGCTACTACAACTGTTGGCAATGGTGAGCGAGCACTGTAGGTCGGCATTGGAAGGGTAGTAGGCGGTATGGTTCCAACCAGCTATCAAGAAGAGTACCAAGACTGTGAGGATGGTTCCTGCACCCGTAAACCAAATGCCTCGGCGATAGTTGACTGCTTTTGCAGACCAAAATATTCCCCACAATACCCCTACTACACCTATTAATAATAGAACGAGCAAAATAGGCATGGCTAGCAAGTTATGCAGATACTTCATGCTTTCGATGGTGATGATGCCTGTGGTGGCTTCATATCCGTAACCCTCTTTTACTAAGATGTGAACGAGGAAAGCAAGGAAGAACACCAAGAAGAGCAGGGCGTTGAGCGGCAATTGTTTAGTGCATCTCTCCTGGATAGTTTGGTGGTCGATGTTATTCTTGATGTAAAGCATACCCAGGATGCGGGCAAGCATGAACACGGCAAGCCCTAGGATTACATTCCATGGGTTGAGCAAGGCGTCGAGACCATGACTGGCGTTTGCCCAACGACTGATAACTGGTTGAAGTCCATCCGTGATATTGATTTTATCTACCATGAAATTGCTGCCGTCAAAGAAGGTGGCAACGGCTCCGCCCAACAATACGGGTCCCAGTATGCCATTGATGACCAAGCAAACCTGGAAGGTCTTGGCACCGAGAAAGTTGCCCAACTTATTCTGAAATTCATAGCTCACCGCCTGTGCCACGAATGAGAAGAGGATGATCATCCATAGCCAGTAGGCACCACCAAAGCTGGTGCTATAGAACAATGGGAAGGAAGCAAAGAATGCTCCACCAAATGTGACCAATGTAGTAAAGGTGAACTCCCATTTACGTCCTGTGGAGTTGATGATGAGGCGACGCTCTTCGGGAGTCTTGCCCAAACAGAAAATCGTAGTGTTGGCTCCCTGCACAAAAAGCAGAAATACCAATATGGCTCCCAACAAGGAAACGAGGAACCACCAATATGATTGCAAAAATTCGTATGTCATGTCATTGAATGTTTAAAGATTGATAACGCCATAAGATATGTTTGGTTTTTAAGCCTTTCCATATTCCGGTCCTTTCTTGATTTGTTTCACCATGATGTTGATTTCCACGGCGAGCATAGTGGTGAAAAGTGCCAGGAAGATGAAGAAGGTGGTGGCAACACTAGCTGGCTCGATGTCGGAGACGGCAGCACTGACAGGCAACAGGTCTTGTATCGTCCAAGGTTGACGACCCAACTCTGCCACAATCCATCCCGACTCGGAGGCGAGATATGCCAATGGTATCATCACCAAGGCAACCATCAAGAACCAACGGTAGTTGGCAATCTCCTTCTTGTGAACCAAGAAAAGACTAATGGCGAAGAAGAGGATGAAAAGGCAACCCAATCCCACCATAATGCGGAATGCATAGAAACAAACAGGGATGCTAGGTACCAAATCCTTGGCATCCTTGATGTAACCATAGCCGAAGTATTTCATATTCTCCTTCAATATTGGGAGTTGAGTCTTTGCCTCGGCTGGCATGTCGTTGTCGTGGATTGCTCTGCCTTGTATTGCCTTGCGATATTTCTGTAGGGCAACGATGGCTTGTTTGCCTCTTGCTATCTTTTCTTGTGCAGATGGTTCTTGTGTCCCATCTTGCTTCGGGTATCCTTTGAGGATGTCGTTGACACCTGGCACATAACCATCGACAGTACGAGTAGCCAAAAGGGAGAGCATGTTCGGAATGCCGATGCGCATGGCTGGTTCTTTCTCTTTTTCAAAGTCAGGCTGTGAGAAAGGATTGACCGCAGCGATGGCTGTCAGACTCTCGTTGTTGCCTCCATTGTATAGGGCTTCCATGGCAGCCAACTTCATCGGCTGTACTTGTGCAACCTTGTAGGCGGAGTTATCACCCGTCATAGCGGCAAGGAGTGCGGCTACCAATCCCACGCAACCTCCTATCTTGATGCTAGCCTTGGCAAGTTCGGTCTCTCTCTTCTTGAGAAGATACCAGCAACTCACGGCTACGACAAAGGCGGCACCTACTATCCAAGAGGAGGTGACGGTGTGACAAAACTTGTCGATGGCGAAAGGGGAGAGAGCGACATCAAGAAATGAAGTCATTTCAAAGCGCATGGTGTCAGGGTTGAAATCTTGTCCCACAGGATACTGCATCCATGAATTGGCTACCAGTATCCACCAGGCAGAGATGGTAGCACCCAATCCTGTGAGCCAGGTGGAGGCAAGATGGAATCCACGGCTCACTTTGTTCCAACCGAAGAACATGACGGCAACAAAGGTACTCTCCATGAAGAAGGCAAGGATGCCCTCGATGGCGAGGGGTGCTCCGAAGATGTCGCCCACAAACCAAGAGTAGTTGCTCCAATTGGTGCCAAACTCAAACTCCAGGATGATGCCTGTGGCAACACCCATGGCAAAGTTGATGCCGAATAGTTTCTGCCAGAAACGAGCCACATCTTTCCAGAAGGATTTTTGGGTGCGATAATAGCAGGTCTCGGCAATGCCCATGATAAGGGCTAGTCCCAGGGTGAGAGGGACGAACAACCAATGATAGATGGCGGTGAGCGCAAACTGTGCTCTCGACCAATCAATGGTGGCGGAGGTGATGTCTAATAATAAATGTGTCATGTTAATAAGGGGGTTATAGGGTTATTATATTATGTTTTTGTATAAACTATCGTTTATGTGCTGCGATTCAATCCAGCATTTCTATCGGTCGAGCATTTGGCTGGAAACGAACTCAGCCTTGTCGCCTTTGGCGTCTTTGCTTTCTATATAGTTAGGAAAGAAAAACAGCTTGAGCACGAGAAAAATGATGGCAAGCTTGATGAGGATGATGGTCCAAAGCGTTTTGCCCAGTGTCATCGTCCTAAATCCATCGTAGTAGAGATGGAATATCTTATATAGCAGTCCTTGTTTCATTTTCTTGTAGTTGTTTACGGTTGCAAAGATAAGATATTTTGAATTAATTACAAAATAAAAACAAGTTTATTTTCAGAAAACTTTCGTAAAAGCTGAATTTGCTACGGAAAAACGAAGGCAGCGCCCTGTATTCCTAGCAAATAGGAGCAAGGCGCTGCAAGATTTTGAAGAGTGTGTTGATGCTTGCTTATTTAGAGTATCAAGTTTTTTATGCTTGCTTGTTCTTGAGCAAGTCACGAATCTCCATGAGGAGTTTCTCTTCATTGGATGGTTCTGGAGCAGGCTTTGGAGCTTCCTCCTCAGCTTTCTTCTTGTTGGCAAACTTATTGACCACCTTAATGAGCATGAAGATACAGAAGGCTACGATGAGGAAGTCGAAGCAAGTCTGTAAGAAGTTGCCGTAGTTGATGGTGGCTGCCTTCAATTCCTCACCCGCTACATTGACCGTAGGGAGTGTAATCTTGAGGTCGGAGAAGTTGACACCTCCGATGAGCCATCCGATAGGAGGCATGATAACATCATCGACGATAGAACTTACAATCTTGCCGAAAGCACCACCGATGATGACACCGACAGCCATGTCGAGCACATTGCCACGCATGGCGAATTCCTTGAATTCATTCAAAAATTTACTCATACTTTTCTTATTTTATGGTTTATATCTTTCTTATTTTTAGTTTATATTTGTGTTATATCTTCGTTATAAGCTATCTTTTTTCTTCGTTCCTTTGTATGTTTAGATTCGCTTCCTTATATATATAATAAGGTGTAAAAGCGAATTTCTGTTCCCGTCCATCCCTGCCAAACTGATATTTCATTTCTATGAAAGAAACAAATTTTGCAATATGGAGTTTGCACTATGATATAATAAGTGTGAAAAGCGTAGCAATATTATGTATCAACTATTCTTTTTTAACTTATTTAATACTCATATCGGTTGCAAAGTTAGAAAATTTTTAGTAACTTTGCGCTCGAAAAGAAGAAAAAATGCTTTCTAGTGATGAAAAAAGGTGTTATCAGCTCCTTCGGATTCGCTTGAGGGCTTTCGATAGTAATTATTTTAAACTTTAATTTAAATATTAAGAACAATGATTAAGATTGGTATTAACGGATTTGGCCGTATCGGTCGTTTCGTATTCCGTTCTACAGTTGAACCTGAGAACGCAAAGGAAGTACAGGTAGTAGCTATCAATGACTTGTGCCCAGTTGATTACATGGCTTACATGTTGAAGTATGATACAATGCACGGTCAGTTCGACGGTACTATCGAGGCTGACGTTGAGAAGAGCGAGTTGATCGTTAACGGTAACCACATCCGTGTTACTGCTGAGCGTGACCCAGAGAACTTGAAGTGGGACGAGGTTGGTGCTGAGTACGTAGTTGAGTCTACAGGTCTCTTCCTCGCTTACGAGAAGGCTGAGAAGCACTTGAAGGCTGGTGCTAAGTACGTTGTTCTCTCTGCTCCTTCTAAGAAGGGTGAGGACGGTCGTCAGGCTGATATGTTCGTTTGCGGTGTTAACACTGACAAGTATGCTGGTCAGCAGATCGTTTCTAACGCATCTTGTACAACAAACTGCTTGGCTCCTATCGCTAAGGTATTGAACGATAACTTCGGTATCGAGACAGGTTTGATGACAACAGTTCACTCTACAACTGCTACACAGAAGACAGTTGACGGTCCATCTATGAAGGATTGGCGCGGTGGCCGTGCTGCTGCTGGCAACATCATCCCTTCTACAACAGGTGCTGCTAAGGCTGTAGGTAAGGTTATCCCTGAGTTGAACGGTAAGTTGACAGGTATCTCTATGCGTGTTCCTACTTTGGATGTTTCTGTTGTTGACTTGACAGTTAACTTGAAGAAGCCTGCTACAAAGGAGGATATCTGCGCTGCTATGAAGAAGGCTTCTGAGGGTGAGTTGAAGGGTGTTCTCGGTTACACAGAGGATGCAGTTGTTTCTTCTGACTTCTTGGGTTGCCCATTGACATCTATCTTCGATGCTAATGCAGGTGTTTACTTGACAGACAACTTCGTTAAGGTTGTTTCTTGGTATGACAACGAGATTGGTTACTCTCACAAGGTTGTTGAGTTGATCAAGATCATGAAGAAGCACAACGGTTAATTTGTTGTTTCTTAACGATTAAGATATTGCCGTCCAGCATTCGTGCTGGACGGCTTTTTTCGTTTATAAAAGTCACATTTTATGCTCATTGTGCTTAAAAGTGAGAAAAACTTAGTAAAACATTTTGTAATTTCAAGTATTTCTCTTACCTTTGCGCTATGAAACATTCGATGATAACCATATTAGGTCCTACGGCGAGTGGAAAAACAAGCCTTGCCGCTGCCCTTGCTGCCAAGATTGACGGCATGGAGGCTTCGGCGTGGGGTGGAACCACGAAGGGTGCGGAGATTATCAGTGCTGATAGTCGCCAGGTTTATCGTGGCATGGACATTGGTACGGGCAAGGACCTCGAAGACTATACGGTGGATGGCAAACTGATACCTTATCACTTGATAGACATCTGCGAGCCAGGCACGAAGTATAATCTCTTTGAATACCAGCAAGACTTTTACGATGTTTACCTCGACATCCAGAAGAGGGGTATGCTGCCTATCCTCTGTGGGGGAACGGGATTGTACATTGAGTCGGTGCTCAAGGGCTATCATCTTTCCCCTGTTCCTCAGAACCAGGAACTTAGAGACCGACTTGCCGATAAAACATTGGATGAACTCACCGAGATGCTCAAGGACTTGAAGGCAAAGACAGGCTCCAATATGCACAATCGCACAGATGTGGATACGGCACAGCGAGCCATCCGTGCTATCGAGATAGAGACTTATAACCTCGAACATCCGATGCCCGAACGAGAACTTCCTGCAGTCGATTCGCTTATCATCGGTGTGAGTATCGACCGAGATGCTCGCCGAGAGAAGATTACGCACAGATTGAAGCAACGTCTCAAGGAGGGGATGGTTGATGAAATCAAGGGCTTGCTTGATAGGGGGATACCTGCAGAAAACCTCACCTATTATGGGTTGGAATATAAGTTTATCACCGAATATGTGATAGGCAAGACCACCTACGATGAGATGTTCCGAGGCTTGGAGATAGCCATCCATCAGTTTGCCAAGCGACAGATGACTTGGTTCCGAGGCATGGAGCGACGAGGCTTTACCATTCATTGGATAGATGCCTTGCAGCCGATGGAGCAGAAAGTGGGGCAGGTGTTGGACTTGATGAAG
>ERZ808266.426-NODE-426-length-14855-cov-5.156824_pt1 | contig 14855 bp, 10 predicted proteins | sample MGYA00521278_ERZ808266 | MGnify/ENA primary metagenome ERZ808266 (study PRJEB31516, sample SAMN03275591) | gut metagenome | biome: mammalia-associated habitat; material: feces | host: Papio cynocephalus | place: Kenya | collected 2012-08-02 ... | reverse complement strand
TCAGATCCACCAAGTCCCAGTTGTTGATCCTCTCAGTGTGAGCCAGATAGAACTCGAACACGTCCTTTGGAACTGATTTCCGGCATTGGCCTACCAGAATCAAAAGCCCGCATAGCCGCACCTCGTGCCACTGGGATTCCAACAGTCCCTCGACCTCTTCAAGTGACGCGAACATATTCTTTCTCGCCACCGCCCTTGTGTCAGGCACCACCACGCCCAAGAACCGGTCACCTTCTCCATATTCCCCGGCCCCGCATTTGAAGAACCTCGGCAGAACCACCCTCTTTTCTTCGGAATGCAACGCATCCAACTCTGCTGTCACTCTCCGCGCAAAGTCATCCTTGATTTTGTTTCCTGTAATGTCTCCTGTCATGGCAAATGAATATTCTTGTCTGCAAGTTAGCCATCTCGAAATCATCGTCATCAAGATCCTCAACAATATTTTTCTTATGCAACTCCGAGTAGCGGTGCCCTTCTGTTGAGGGAAGCCTCCCTGCGGCTATTCAACTATTCTTTGTGATTCATCTAGCGGTTCAAATCAACTATCATGCGGAGTAGCTTTGCGGTTGGGAGCTTCACTCCACGTCCGGCCAGATACAGATAGAACGGAAGGCTCTGGGAGAGAGGTTCCCGCACGCTGTCAGGCATGATCATGTGCCATTGTGCTGGTGGTTATTAGCCTAATAATCCTGTCTTCTAAGTGTCCGCGCCAGAAAGTCGAGGTTGTCCTGTGTCAGACAGCGGGCGTGGCGGTAGCCTTTGGCTGAGTTGATGGCGAAGTCGGGGAACAGGTTGTGGCTAATGGCGTAGCGGACAAACTCACCCGGGACATTTTCAATGTCCGCGATTAAGAAATAGTTTTTCGCCTTCTCGCGGTTGTACATCGGGTTGTCTGGGGACTTGACATATTCAGCGATGTCAAAAATGATGCAGAAATCACGCCTTTTGCCAATGCCCCCTGTCTTCAAGTCATCATTACTCTGAACGGAACCCGGAATGAACATAATGAGATTCTTTACATCTTTCGGGAGTTGCTGTCTTTCAGTCAGAGGCAAGTGAGTCTCTTTTGTCACGAATTTGCGTAAGCTGTCTGCGTCATTGAAGAAGTAAAGAGGCTTGAAATTGCCTACAAGAGCGTCACGCAGTGCATTGAAATTCTGCTTTTTAGCAAGTTCACGTTCACGCTTGAATTCAGCCGAAAACTCATGAATGTATCCCCATAGGCACATCCCGTTCAGGAACCATTCTCCATTATAAAAAGCAAATGTCCCGATGCAGCCGCAGGTGTCCTTCCCTTTCAAGACACGGTCATCCGCGTTCAAGTATTTGGTTCGCCGCAGCGTCATCAGATTACCATCTACATCACGTAAAGAAACGACCTTATCGTCAAAACTTACCAATGTATATGGCTCCAACTCCTTGCTGATTATAGAGCCAACGGCTGATGCCTTGTCTTCCTGTCCATGGACACGGAGCAGGGCGGCAAGCCACTCCTGAGGCTTCAGTGCCAGAGGCCCGATCCTATGGTTGAAGGCGACATCAGCCATTGCGGCAGTCTGAGCCACGGACGGAAGTCCATGGCTCAGTTCCATTTGCCTGTTAATAGCCTCATCCAACACGCTGCTCATAAAGCGTCCGGAGGTGAGGTAACAGTCAAAGAAATACCAATTCAGGACCAAGCGGACATCGTAAAAATTGGAGGCGAATGGCGCTTCATGAATATATTCATAGAGAGCCCCGTTTATCGGTATGTCATCGAATATTCCGTCCAGAAAGGTGAATATCCACCGTGCCGCGTCCTCAATGCCATAATTCTCCGGGTTCGGCATTGTCTCTGAATATTCATCCGCAAGCAACGCGTCCCACAGAAGTAGTTGGATGTCCTCTACATGAATATGATCAGTGTCATATTCAGTCCCTACCGCATAGAATGGCAGCGGTTTGCCGTAAAGTTCCTTATGTTTTGCCACAAAACTGGCCCAAAGGCCAATCTCTGAGACTATGTCCTCAAAGTAAAGGGTGACCTTGATGGCCATACTCTTAAGTTCATCTTCAAGGAGTCCATCACCCAGGTCGGTGCTTTTCAGAATGTCGTATAACGAGTTGGCTATGTCGGCATAGTCTCTGTTTGTCGATGAGAGTACCGCCCGGGGATGCTTTTGGCGTATGTCCAGATGTGTTATCTTCTTGCTTTTGCGTTGTGACATATTCGAATTTTCTTGTTCGTCAAAGATAACATTTTTAGTCCATGTCTCAAAACTAAATCAACATCAGGTGTGGCGGCCGTTGAGCCGAAGACGTTGTTGTTCTCCACATTTTTTGATGGAAATGAGGGGGGCTGTCCCGAGATAATCGAAGTGGTGATCCTGTACTAGTGTCATGATAGTCTCACTGGTTCGGGGACACTTCTGTATTTCGTCAAAGATGATGATGGATTTACGCGGCGTGAGACGCTTTTTGTAATGTGGCCTGTCGCGCTTTCCGGCTTCGCGCAGCATCCAGCCCACAGCTTTGTGCATAAGGTTGTGCTTGTGGCTCATCAACTTGACAGCCAACGCGTAAGTGTCATCGAACTGCCAATGAATACAACAGTCCCCGCTCCTCCGGATGCTTGGCAAGGTACCCTCCGCCAGCACATCCGGAACGACCACGCCAAGGAACCGGTCACCTTCACCGTATTCGCCGGCACCGCACTTGAAGAACCGAGGAAGCACCATCCGCTTTTCCTCGGAATGAAGCGCCTCCAATTCCGCAGTCACTATTTCGACAAACTTTCCCGAATTTGAACTGAAGTCATTCGCGGCTATTGTTCCCATGTCACCGAGTGTCATCATCATGTTGAAATATTTCTGAATATTGGTGCAAGATTTCAGTGCGGCGGGATTCTGTTATATGTAGCCCCGCTGCTTTATTTAGACTTAAACTACTCTTTGCAGAGCATTATCTGCTGGATGAGGTGATCGGTTGACTGCATCCCGAGCGAGCCGATACGGCCGAGATTCCTGATGGTTTTCTCGATGTCCCTGTCGATGATCCCGTCGGTCTCCTTGATGCAGGTCCCTCTCAGGGCCATGACACATGACTGGACTGCGCAGGCCACTCCGGAGGCAACTTTCATGGCGCACCCGACCTTGGCACCGTCACAGACCATCCCGGTTATGTTGCCGATCATATTCTTTATCGCCGAACAGACCTGCTCGTAGTTTCCTCCACGAAGGAACACGATTCCGCAGGCAGAACCGGTCGAGGCGATCACGCAGCCGCACAGGGCAGATAATTTTCCGAGATATCCTTTGATGTGGATCGCGACCAGATTGCTGAGAATCAGGGCTCTGGCCAGCCGCTCGTCATCGACATCGTATTTCAGCGCATAGGCTATGACAGGCATGCTCACAGTGATGCCCTGGTTTCCGCTGCCGGAGTTGCTCATCGCCGGAAGCTTGCATCCTGCCATCCTTGCGTCCGAGGCTGCTGCCGTCATGCCCATCGCGAAACTGATGAAATCGTCCCCGAAGACCTCCTGCTGGTTCTCACGGATGGCCTTGCCGACATTGAGACCGTAGTCGCCGTCCAAGCCTTCACGCGCGAGCGCGAGATTCAGATCCCTGTCCGCCAGAATGAATTTGATGTCCTCGAACGCCGCGCTTTGGGCGAATGAATATATTTCCTTGACAGTCAGATTGTAATCCAATGTACATTTGACCGGTGTTGTTTCCCCGTCACTGCCTTTCCTGAAGTCCGAGACGGTGGCGTCAAATCCTGTCTCCACAATCCTGTCGTGATCGTCCTCGATGACCGCCCAAGCCTTGTGCCCGGCAGAAGTCACCGCGACTTTGACGTATAGAATCTTAGGACTGGCCGCGACCTTGATTCGCACATTGCCTTCGTCAACCAGTCCTTTGGCTGCTTCCACGTCCTTGTCTGTCAGATCTTTAAGGACTTCGAGGCCATACTCGCTCCTTCCGCAGACCGCTCCGAGCGCCGAGGCTATGTAGAGGCCGACCATTCCGGTTCCAGGGATTCCGACCCCCATGCCATTTTTAAGAATATTCCCGCTTACATCCACGTCAAGTTCATATTCAGAGAGTGCGGGGACTTCTGTTTTCAGGATTTCCGTGGCTTTGGCGGCGGCCAGCGCGACAGCGATAGGTTCAGTGCAGCCTAACGCCGGCTTGACTTCCTTGTGCAGGAGTTCGATGAATTCGGATTCTCTTGGAGTCATAACTGGTTATTTGTCAAGATATTTCATTATGTCCTTAATCAAGGTTTCCAGACAGGCCTCTTCCTTGATGACCTCAATCGGGAAGCCTATGCAGACAGTTCTGTAGCCTTCTACCTCGAAACAGGTTCCGGCTGATATTTCAGTGTCGCCGTAGCGCAGGAAAGACTGGGCCTTGTCCGATGCCGGCACGATTCCATCAGGAGTCTCTACGCAGTAAATGAACGGGTTGCGATCTTTATGAAACTGAATTTCCGGTGTGCCGATGGTGATGGCCCCGTTATCCTTCGCTTTCACAGTGGCATTGCGGCTGGCGTAGTTGGTCATCCACCTGTAGCCGAGGGTTTTCTCCACGAATTCCTTGGTCGAAGCGGTGTAGACGCTGTCCTTGTGGACAGGGTAGATTCCGTCCCAGACATCGGTGCCGATGTTCGCTCCTGAGACGAGCACGTTCCCGCCATCAGTGGTGTAGCGCTTGATAGCATGCTGCAGACCGGTAGGGAACACCTGAAATCTGTCCGCTACCTTGCCGGTGCCGACAACTGTGGTTATCTGCTTCCCGCAGATGAGATCCAGAGCCACATCGCTTTGTGCCAAAGTCCTGTCTGTCGAGAATGCCGCCACGCTTGACGAGTGGAACGCATATCCGGCCGCCATCAGAGCCTTGCCGTGAATCCCGCAATAGTCGAACGTGTTGCCGGCGAAGACTTTTCCGGCCTCGTCGGTCCATGTTGCCCCGAATCCAGGGTTGTCATCATCCAGCCAAGGCAGATTGCGGCGGAACTGGTACTGAGGACCTATGAAATTGATTTCCCTTACGTATGGCACACCAGCGTCAAGGTCTGCGTTGAATCCCGCATATTCCGGAGAGTCGAACCATGCCGGCGCGGAGACTCTGGTGAAGTTGTTGACAACCAAGACACTCTTGCCGTTGCCTGATTCAGGGATACCTACGCTGAGAGTCTCGGAAGGGAAACTCTTGCCGCCATCGTTGAATGCTGTTATGCGGTAGCTGTAGATGTGCCCCGGAGTGATGGAGACTTCAGTCGTGATTTCGTTTCCGGAGATTTTGACGCCATCCAGAACACGGCCGCTGTCAAACGCTCCATCATCAATTCTTGTCTGAAGAATATATCCGGTAGGGATTGCCGTAGCCTCAAGAGAATCAACAGTGGCTTTCCAGCTCAGTCTCACAGAACCGGAATCAGTGAATGAAGATGCGAAGGAATTGACCGGAAGCGGCTGGACGGCATATTCGCACCCATAGCGTGCGCTAAGGTATTTCAGCATGCCCTTGTAGACAGCGCGGCTGACCGTGAAACGGAACGAAGGATCAAGCCCGAATTTCATGTCGGCGAAATTCTGGTGGGAAAGAAGCTCAAGCAGCATCGCCGGAACAGTGGCCGTACGCGATTCGCTGTAAGAACGGTCCCACAGACCTCTTCTGCTCCATTCCGGATTGAATTTCCTGCGTATGTCGTTCACGATTTCTGTCTGAACGAAGTCCGCGTACATCCTCTGCTGAAGCCTGCCCTCACCGTTGGCGAACTTGTCGCTCCCGTCGCACATCAAGGTGTAGATTGATAGTGTTCCTATGATCGAATCGTTCGGAGTGGTTCCAGCGTCGGTGTGGAACGCGAATGAAAGGTCTATCGGAATGTTCAGACCTTCAGCCTTTGGGTTGGTCCTTGACCCGCCTGACATCCATCCTACCCACGCTCCGCGGTCGCCGAAGTCGGATGTGTAGTCGTTGTCGTGTTTGCTCAGGATTGTGGAATCGACTCCGGCCCATTGCATCCAGTAGAGCGCCCCTTCCGTGAAAGACGGCATTCTGGAGGTGAGATATTCATTGGTAGGTTGACTTTTAAGGCCTCTTGCTATCTTGCCCATGCCGCCGCCGAAACGCACCGCGTCCGCTGTTATCACGGCATTTCCCGGGACATCATAGCCTTTGGCCACACTGTTGTCCAGGATGACGCACCCGTCAGTTCCTTTGTCAAATTCGAAAGTGCCGAGGTAAATCCACGTTCCTCCTCCCATCCTTTGGTTGACGATGAACTCACTGTCGCCTCCAAGATGCCGGACTGTGTAATGGGCGCACGGTGTGCTGTGCGGAAGAGTCTTGTAGGAAATGTAGACTGAATATTCCCCACGCTCGGGAATGTCAGGAGTCCAGCGCGCCTCGGCTGCCTTGTCCTTTCTGTGCTCCGCGCACTCGGCCTGACGGGAGGTTCCCATCAAAAACGGATTCTCTAGCAATGAATATGTTGCCTTGGCATCCGCGAATCCGACTCCGGCATCCGACCAAGTTCCCGTCTCTGAATATCTTCCCTCGATTCTTACACCTTCTCCCCGTCCTACCTCGAATGCCGGATCGTTGTCCGCGATGACCTCGTTGGTCTGCGGATCCCTCTCACGCGGAGTCATCACATAGGCTCCCGCGTTCTCCAACATCGGAATAAGGAACGGGAGCACATAACTCTGTGTGTACATGTCCTCGACGGTCTGGAACATCGGCGCGCGCTGCCATTCCCACCGGTCTGTTTTCTCCTCGAAGTACCGTCCGTGACTCTGCCATAGAGCGATGTTGCGCCCGGCCAGTCCTTTTATGAAGTCAGGTTCCCCGACAGGGGTCACAAACGGATGGACATTGCGGAAATCTTTTGTCCTGAATTTGTTATCTATTGGCGAGCCATCGCTGTTTATCTGTGGCACAGCGTAGGATTCCAGCCTGTTTTTCCCTATGAACAGATTGCCGACATCGTACTTTGAACATGATTCCGGCATCAGGCCGACGAGCGTCTTTCTCAGCCACTCCACATCTTTTGCCCGCCAGGGGAAGTCCCCCATGCCCGGCGTGAAATAGAAGTCCATAGAGTAGCCCCTTCTGACCACTTTGTTGGCCTTGACGACCGCCGAAACACCTGTCCTTCCCACCATCAATGTCTGAAGAGAATCGATCATGTTCTTGAAATCTTTGACAGTCTGGGCACAAATGCTTCCGGACAATGAGCAGATAACGGTGATTGTCGCTAATATTCTTTTGAACATGCCTGTTTTCCGAGTTTATTGATGTACAAGTCTATTATCAGAATGATTACAGATGATATGGCAAGGGAAATGGTGTCCGCCGCAAAGTCTAGGACATCGCCGCTTCGGTAGTCGGTGAATGATTGGCCAATCTCAGTCCCGGCAGCGATCAGGCAACCGGCCAGAAAGACTATTCCGACGACGGAGGTTGACCGTTGCTGTTTTTTTCCGCGGAAAGCTAAATAGCAAAGGAAAGGAAATGGGAAAAACATCAGGAAGTGCACTATCTTGTCCATCGGGATATCAAGAAATGTGTCGGCACCGATTTCAGGAAGGTCACTGAAATGCCCGAAACAGCAATAGGTTACCGCTCCCAGATAGATCAAAAACAGCAGAAATCCCAGGATGTTTCTCTTTTTCATGGTCTTGTCCCTATTTCAAAATCAGTTCTCCAAAGAATTCAGGCCTGTGAAAATCCGGTTTAGGAGTCTTGATCGGATTCCAACTCAAGAAGTGTGGATGTCTGGTGAGGTCTCCACATTTGTAAAAGTTGCCGCGAAGGCTGACCGGCAGGTTATCTCTGTCGATTCCTATCAACTCGAACGGAATCAGCATCGCCACAGTCCAGCTGAAGATCCTGTCATTGATGTTTACGGCCTTGCGCTCCAATGAACTGTGCCTGATGATGCTTGCCAGAAGTTCCGGCTGGATGAGGGTCTTGTTGATCCGGCTTGTCCTTTTTGACGCCAGCAGCGATCCGATGCAGGTCAATTCGAAATTGTAGTACGTCCCGTCGTACGGATCCGTGACAAAGAACTCGCAGCAGCTGTCTTCCCAGCTGTTTCCGTTGTCTTCCAGGGCCGTGGCGCGGAGATCAAGCCCGCGCACGTGGAACATCACCGCGAGGTGGGTTCTTGTACGGGCGATCGATCCGTTGCAGTCAGGAATGTACGGAGCGTCCTTCGGCCAGTTGCATTCGCAGACTGCGAACTTTGACGCACCCTTTTCCATCGCAAGGTCAAGCTCTTGCATATTCATAGTTTCCAGCCCTTCCAACAGAGGGATCCTTATTTGTCTGACAACGTTTTTCATTTCCTTCCTTGAATATATTCATTCAGGCTATAGCGCCTGCATGTCGTTGAGTTTCTTGTAATAGCCGTTCAGTGCCAACAGTTCATCGTGTCCGCCGCGCTCCACAATGTGTCCCTCGTCCATGACGATGATTTCGTCGGCGTTGCGGATTGTCGAAAGCCTGTGGGCGATTGCGATCGTGGTCCTTGTGGACATCAGACGGTCCAGAGCCTCCTGCACGATCTTCTCGGATTCGGTGTCAAGAGAAGCGGTGGCCTCGTCCAGAATCAGGATAGGAGGGTTCTTCAGGATAGCCCTGGCTATACTGATTCTCTGGCGTTGTCCGCCGGAGAGTTTCACTCCTCTGTCTCCGATGTTGAAATCGTAGCCGCCTTCCTTCTCCATGATGAAGTCGTGGGCGTTGGCGATCTTCGCCGCCTCGATCACGCTTTCCATCGTGGCGTTCTCCACTCCAAATGCTATGTTGTTGAAAATAGTGTCGTTGAACAGGATGGATTCCTGGTTTACATTTCCGATGAGACTTCTCAGATCGGCTATCCTGACATCCTTGATGTTGATTCCGTCAATCGTGATGGCTCCTCCGGTCGGATCATAGAACCTCGGAATCAGATCCACAAGGGTGGACTTCCCGGCTCCAGAAGCGCCCACGATGGCGATTGTCTTGCCCTTTGGAATGTCCAGACTCACATCGTCAAGGATCATCCTGTGCCCGTCCGGATAGCGGAAATTCACGTGGTCGAATGACAATTTGTCATTGAATCCCTTCAAGGCTTTTGGTTCCTTTGGTTCCACGATGTCGTTCTCCGCGTCCAGAATCTTGTTGATTCTCTCCATGGAGGCCATGCCTTTAGGAATGGCGTACCCTGCCTTGGCGAAATCCTTGATAGGGTTGATGATGCTGTACAGTATCACCATATAATAAATGAATATAGGAGCGTCGATGGTCGATTTCCCTCCTAGTATCAGGGTGCCTCCGAACCAGAGCACGATCATGATCAGCACAGTTCCGAGGAACTCGCTCATCGGGTGGGCGAGGGACTGGCGGATTGTAACCTTGTTGTTCTTCCTTCTCATGGCCTCGGTGACGTTGTCGAATCTGTCCGACATCTTTTTCTCCGCGATGAATGCCTTGATGATGCGAAGTCCTCCGAGAGTTTCCTCCACCTGAGCCATCACGTCGCTCCAAAGCTGCTGGACTTCAAGCGATTTCCTTTTCAGGTTCTTTCCCACGACTCCCATCACCCACATCATCAGAGGTGCGAACAGTATCGTGAACGCGGTCATCTGCCAACTGATCACCAGCAGGGCGGCGAAATAGAAGAAAATCAAGATCGGGTTCTTGATGAGCATCTCGATGGATCCTGTGATTGAGTTCTCGACCTCCTGGACATCGCCGCTCATCCTGGCTATGATGTCACCTTTCTTCTCCTCGGAGAAAAATCCGAGTGGGAGGGCGAGGATCTTGTTATAGATGTCCATTCTGATGTTCTTCACGACACCGGTTCTGATCGGCACCATCACTGCCGAAGAACCGAAGTAGCAGGCAGTTTTGAGGGCTGTCATCACGACAAGGAATATGCACAGCATCAACAGCACGGTGGAAGCTCCTACAGTGGAGATCTGTTGTTCAAGCTGCCAGTAAACATTGGCCATCGCCGCATCCCCAAGGTCCTTGAACGGCATCTGCCAAACCTCGTCCCACGGGGTGAATGAATATACCGTCTCGTTGATCTTGAACAGGATGCGCAGGATAGGCACGATGATGGCGAACGAGAAGATGTTGAACACCGCCGACAGGATATTCAGAATTATCGAGCCGACGAGATATTTCTTGAACGGAGCGACGTAGCGCTTGATCATTGACCAGAATTCTTTCATTGTCAGAGTATTTTTTCCAACCAGTGGAAGATTAGGAATATTCTTTTACGTAAAACATCATAGTCCAGCGTGTCCGCGGTGTCGCCGGTCTTGTTTGTCAGCATTGTGATTCCAGATGTGAACACCACGCAGGTCAGACCGTTCTGAACAAAGATCTTCTGGTCTCCGAACCTGCTGTGGAACATCTCGGTGAAGCTCTTGCTTCCGTAATAGCTTGTGGCGATGTCCAACCCGAGCCCCTTGCCTTCATTGGCTCTTGTGAGGTCGAATGTGTACTGTCCGCCGCTGAGCATAATGAGGAAATCCTTCCTGTCCTTGTGGATAGGGGCAAGAGTGCTGCCAAGGATGTCAAGAACCACCGTGGAGTGAATCCTGTCAATCGTGATGGTCTCCCCGTTGACCGGATCCTTGAGGTTCCCGTTCTTGATGTCCTCCATAAGGGCTTCGGCTCCGGCTGAGTTTTGTTCCTTGGCATCTGTGGCGACAAAGATCAGATTCTTCCCGTACGAGCGTCCCAACTGCTTCATCCTGTTGAACATCTCCGCGACACTCAGCATGGCCGCGACACCGGAGGCATTGTTGTCGGCTCCTGGATAGAAGTTCCCGTCGATGATTCCGTGGCTGTCGTAGTGGGCGCAGACGATGACGTACATCTCTTTGTAAGCCTCCCTCTTTCCAGGCAGGAATCCGAGGATGTTGCGCCCGACCACATCGCCTACCTTGAAGGAGCGGCTCCATGTACCGCCGAAAGGTGTAAGCCCGGCGCTTTCGTAACGCCTTGAGATCCAGAGCGCGACTTCAGCCGCTCCTCTTGATCCGGTCGCCCTTCCCTTGAAGGTCGTGTCGGTCAGGAATTCCACCTGCATCCTTATGTTGTCAGAAGTTATCACCTTCTCCGCGTTTGTACCGGAGGGCACCATTCTGACGCTAGTATGCTGCGCGTATGCCTCCACGGTGGCTACCGCGAGGATTATGAATATGAAAATTTTACTTAAAATCGTCTTCAAGGCACGATAAATGTTTATCTTTGCAAACGACAAAATTAGAAATTTTAGGGATGCTAAAAAAATAATTTGCCTCAGAACCGGCAATTTATTTTTTGAATATTCCTGTTTTAAAGCAAAATATGTTTGTATGAAAAGGTCAGTGCTGTCTCTGTTTATCCTCTTGTGCTCCGCTTTGGTCTCCAACGCGCAGTACGACAAGGACGTGTTCAACTTCAGAGGCCGCGCCGCCCTTTCGGAAGGAAAATATTCGGAGGCCATAGGCAATTTCAACGTGCTTGCCCGTTTGGATTCGACTGATTGCTGGACCTTCTTCTACAGGGGAATCGCCAAGTACAACCTTGGAGACCTCCGTGGCGCGCAGGCCGATTTCAACACATCCGTGCGCCTCAATCCCGTATTTACCAACGGTTATCATTTCAGAGCCATCACCCTCAGCCGTTTCGGAAAGTACGATGAGGCTTTGAAGGATCTTGACCGTGCGATGGAACTGCGTCCCGGGCTCAACGGATTGTATTTCAGCAGGGGAGTGACATATTTCCTGGCCCAGCAGTTCGACAATGCCGTGTCGGATTTCGACCGCTACATCCGGAAGGATCCGAAGGATCCGTCCGCATATCTGAACAGAGGCGCTTCATACCTGTTCCTTGGTGACACGACCAAGGCCTTGGAGGACTACAACAGGGCGATAAAGCTGGATCGTTTCGATCCCGAGGGTTACATCAGACGCGGGCGTGTCTATGCGTTGAGGAAGGATTATAAGGATGCCATCGCAGACATGGACAAGGCCATCGGTCTGGACACGACCAACACTTTCGCTTATTTCAACAGGGCGTTGATGTACTACGACCAGAACAACTACAACGCCGCGATGGGTGACCTGAACAGGGTTTTGAGGGACGAGCCGGGCAATGCGCTGACCCTTTACAACCGAAGCCTGATCAACGCTCAGGTCGGGAATATGGACGACGCGCTCGCTGATATGGATCACGTCATCAACATCAATCCAGAGAACGTGCTCGCGTACTACAACCGCGCCTCTTTCTTTGTTCAGATGGGACGTTGGCTTGACGCTTTGGACGACTATGACAAGGCCATCGAACTGTATCCTGATTTTGCCAAGGCCTACCTGAACCGCTCCTATGTCAAGAATATGCTTGGCCGTACCAAGTCCTCGAAGCAGGACTATGACATCGCCCGGAAGAAGGTTCAGGAATATCGCGCGAAGAACGCCACGGACGAGGGATCGTTTGCCGACACTACCAAGAAATACAGTTCCCTGATCGCTTTGGACGCCGATTTCGCAAAGAAGGATTTCGACAACGAACTTCTGCAGAACAGGGACATCAACATCCGTCTGAAGCCGCTCTACAAGTTCAGTCTGGCGACTCAGCGTGACAACCAGAATTTTGCCCTCAAGCATCGTTACGAGAATCCTTTGATCGACAAGTTCATCTCGGATTCTCCGATCGTCATGACAGTGTCCAATTCGGATTCCCTTGCAAAGCCTGAGTTCGCTCACGGAATCGACGCATCGCTTTACGGTGATTCCTATCTGGCCGCAGGCGATCCTAAATCTCTGACAGACGCTGACAGGGCTTTCATCAAAGGCCTTTACGACGTGCAGTCAAAGCAGTTCACATCGGCGTTGAACCAGTTCGACGCGGCGGTGAACGCTGACAGCAAGGGACAATATTCAGAATATTACAAAGCGTTCTATCATTTGAACAGAGGAGTGCTCCGCGCCGAGATGATCGACTTCATCTCGTCCATCGAGAACAATGTCCAGACATTGACCATGGACGACAAAGGGACCACCAGAGCCCGCGTGCGAGACCAGGTGAGCCGGACGTATGACTATTCGGAGGCCATTGAGGACATGCTCGCGGCTGACAGAATCCTGCCGGGAGTCCCTTACGTCTATTTCAACCTCGGCAATCTCTATTGTCTGTCCTCCAAGTTCGTTGAGTCCGTGGACAACTACACGAAGGCTATCAACATCTATCCTTACATGGGAGATGCCTACTACAACAGAGGTTTGGTTCTCATCTATTTGAAAGACAAGGAGAAAGGATGCATTGACCTTTCACGCGCCGGTGAACTTGGCGTTGGGGATGCCTACAGCGTGATCTCGAAATATTGTGAGGAGGAGAAGAAGTGATGTTGAAGTTTCTAAGCCTTTCCAGCGGCAGCTGTGGCAACTGTTATTTCCTTTCGGACGGCAAGTCCGGTCTTCTTATCGATGCCGGTGTCAGCCAAAGACGTCTGAAAAAGACTTTGATGGAACACGGCCTTGATGCGGATTCGTTTCAGGCTGTGCTGGTCACACATGATCATCTGGATCACATCCGTCATCTCGGATCATACTGCAAGCACTTGGAAAAGCCGGTCTATGCGACAGCTGAGCTTCATGAGGCACTTGCTCATCACACATTCACAAAGGATTACATATCGGATTACCGTTGTGTGCTCCCAGACGAGGGACCAGTCAGGATCATGCTCCGAAGCGACATTCCCGAAGAGGAGCTTCCGCTCGTCAGTCATTTTATCGTGCCTCACGACGCCACCCAGACGGTTGGCTATTATATTGAATGGTCAGGAGTCAGTTTCTTCCTGATGACCGACGCCGGCAGGGTGACCGATGAGGCCATTGAATATGCCCGCAAGTCTGACGCTGTGGTTTTCGAGTCGAACTACGATTCCGGAATGCTCATAGGCGGCCCTTACACCCATGAGCTTAAGATGCGAATATGCCGAGGAAACGGTCACCTGAGCAATGACGAGTGCGCCTCCGCCATCCTCCGTTTCTGGCATCCCGGCCTGAAGAACCTCTTCCTCTGCCACCTCAGCGAGAACAACAACACCCCGTCCCTCGCGTTCGAATCAGCCGCAGAAGCCCTCCGCTCAATCCGTGTTGACGCCAGCCTAACCGCCAAAGACATCACCAACCTCCAGACCCTCCCACGCACCCACGCCTCACAGATGTTTATGTTGTGAATCGCATGTTAGCCTGATGAGTGAATTTGCCGGTTCATGACACTGAGCGTCCTTTGTGCAAATTCGTGCGCAAAAACCTTCTGTTCACGCACGGCCTGACATTCGGAGGTCCTTCGTGAGTGTGGAGTCCGTTATCACTCACGGGATGTCGGCTTGATACATTTCGTGAGTGGAAAACTCGATTTTACGCACAGAATGTCGGTTCGATACCTTTGGTGAGTGAATATGTCCGTTTGGCGCACGGGATAAAGCAAGTTACTTGATCGCTTTGTAATATATTGGAGTATAGCCTCCGTCTTCATTGAATATCCCGACGAGGTCACGGAGGAGAAGATCTGGGCGGACCACGCCGCTTTCCCAGAAATCGTTGCCGCCTTTGGCATTGAGGCGCTTGTTGTCGTTCCAGACAGTGTTGGCAGAGACATCTCGTCTGCATACTTCAAGGTTATATCCTTGCTTGTTGTCGTTCCTGACAGCGTTGGCAGAGACAGCGTCAGAGCTGTCTTTGTCTGAACAATAGCCTCTTGCTGTGGCGTTCCCTTGAATATTCCTGAGGAAGTCTTCGAACAGAGGGTTGACAGAAAGAAGCTGCTCCAACGTCCGGCACCAGCCGACATTCATCCAAAGATCCGCTT
>ERZ808266.424-NODE-424-length-14922-cov-5.570660_pt1 | contig 14922 bp, 10 predicted proteins | sample MGYA00521278_ERZ808266 | MGnify/ENA primary metagenome ERZ808266 (study PRJEB31516, sample SAMN03275591) | gut metagenome | biome: mammalia-associated habitat; material: feces | host: Papio cynocephalus | place: Kenya | collected 2012-08-02 ... | reverse complement strand
GAATCCGTAAGAGGCTCCTTGAATATGACGATGTGATGAACTACCAGCGTGAGGCCGTCTACGCCAGAAGGCGCAATGCCCTTTCCGGAGAGAGGATTGAGATCGATGTCAGGAACATGATGATCGACTCCGCCTCCATCATTGCCGGCCGTGCCGAAGGAATGTCTTACGCAGACTTCGAAGAATATGTGATGGCTCAGCTGTCGATAGACCTCGGTTTCGATGAGAAGTTCTATTCAAACGCCAAGGACGACCAGCTCACAGATGCTCTCTGTAATCAGATGCAGGCTGTTTACGAGCGTAGGATGAACACCCTCGCCGAGAAGGTCTATCCGTTTATCAAGATGATCTTCGAAAAGCAGGGCAACATGTACAAGAACATCGCCATTCCCATCTCTGACGGCCGCAAGATGCTGACACTCAGTGTTGATCTTGAAAAAGCCTATAACACTCAGGGTAAGGAGATCGCCAAAGCTCTAAGCCGCTCCATCATTCTCTACCAGATTGACGAACACTGGAAGCAGCACCTGCGTGACATGGATGATCTTCGCCAGAGCGTACAGAATGCGGCCTACGAGCAGAAGGATCCGCTTGTTGTTTACAAGTTGGAGAGCTACAACCTCTTTGCCACCATGCTTGAGGAACTCAACAAGGATGTGCTATCATTCCTTCTCAGGGCGTTCGTCCCTCTCCGCGAGGACAGCGAGGCACGTCCGGCCCAGGCTCCGAGAAGCCAGGACATGAGCAATATGAGGACCCAGCGCAACGATTTGACCACCAATGGTGAGCAGAGGGCGAAGGCTCCTATTCATGTGGACAAGAAGATTGGTCGCAATGATCCATGTCCATGCGGTTCAGGCAAGAAGTACAAGAATTGCCACGGAGCCGGTCTTGTGTAAAAAATATAAGAGACAATAACTGAAGATAAATTTAGGAATATATGAGCGCGAATTATGGTCAGGCAGATTCCGCCGGCGTAAATGACATCAGCAGAATCTCTGCCGGTTCGGTAATCAAAGGAGAGATCACCTCTCCCAACGACATCAGGATTGATGGAACTTTTGAGGGTCGCATTTATTCCCAGGCTAAAGTGGTAGTGGGAGAGAAGGCTGTCATCAAGGGTGACATTATTTGCAACAATGCCGACTTCTGGGGAAAGATCAACGGCAACTTCTTCGTGAAAGACACCCTTTCCCTGAAGGACACTTGTGTTGTTGAGGGTGATCTTCACATCAGAAGGCTTCAGGTGGAGTTAGACGCCAAATTCAACGGTAACTGCAAGATGATCTCGGAGGAGGAGTTTAACCAGCTCACTTCCGGAAGCCGTCCTGGAATGTATGAGGTTCCGGAACCGGTCTCTAAAGAGGAGGATGACTTTACGGTTGGCTCCGGCAAGTCCCCTTTCTCCATCTCTGCCAACAACGAGATTCCAGAGGCTTAGGGCAGAATCCCTTTTTGGAAATAATAAAAAAGAGAGTGGCTAGATGTCACTCTCTTTCTTTTTTAGAGCGGAATGCGAGGCTCGAACTCGTGACCTTCGGCTTGGGAAGCCAACGCTCTACCAACTGAGCTAATTCCGCAAAATTTAAAGCGAGACTGATTGATTTTGTTCAATAGCCTCGCTTTGGTGATCCCCACAGGATTCAAACCTGTAACCTTTTGATCCGTAGTCAAATGCTCTATTCAGTTGAGCTAGGGGACCGTTTGTCGGAGGCTAGCTCCGACGTTATCTCTACAAGGGCTATGCTTCCTCTTCCTTTACGAAAGCAAGCTTCTTTTCCTTGATTCTTGCCTTCTTACCGGAGAGCTGACGCAGATAGAAGATTCTTGCTCTGCGAACCTTGCCGACCTTGTTCAGTTCAATGCTGTCAATGAATGGTGAATGGAACGGGAATATTCTCTCAACTCCAATACCTCCCGAAATCTTGCGGACAGTGAAGGTTTTTGTCTGTGGAGTGGCACCTCTAAGCTGGATAACCACACCTCTGAACTTCTGGAGTCTATCCTTGTCACCTTCCTTAATTCTGTAGGTTACGGTGATTGTGTCACCGGCCTTGAATTTCGGATACGTAGCGACTTTCTCGTTAGCGAAAGCCAGTTCTACAACTTTAATCAAATCCATTTCTCAATAATTTTTCTGCAACATTACGCACATTTGATAACGACCCGTAAGCGGTTGCTTTTGTTTTTCGGACTGCAAAGGTAAGAATATTTTTTGTAATCCAAAAACTTTTTGAGATTATTTGAAGAATTTCAGCGCGGATCTACACATGTCGGTGATTCTATCCCACTCACCTGAGGCTATCGTCTCTTTCGGGAACAGTTTTGAGCCCATTCCTACGCATGTGACTCCTGACTTGGCCCATGTCGAGAGATTCTCCTCGGTAGGCTCCACACTCCCTGTCGCCATGATCATCGACCAAGGTAGGGGAGCGAGGACATCTTTCACGAACTTCGGTCCGCCGACACTTCCTGCCGGGAAGACCTTCACGATGTCGCATCCGAGTTCCTGGGCGTTGCTTATCTCGGTGACGCTGCCGCATCCAGGAGTGTATGGAATTCCGTGCCTGTTGCACAGTCTCGCGACTTCAGGGTTCAGGCAAGGGGACACGATGAAGTTGGCTCCCAATTGGATGTAAAGCGCCGCTGTAGGAGCGTCTATGATGGTGCCGGCGCCGAGAATCAGTCCAGGACACTCGACCAGAACGAATTTCGACAACTCCTTAAAGACTTCTGCCGCGAAGTCTCCGCGGTTGGTGAACTCAAAGGCCCTGATGCCACCTTTGTAGCAAGCTTTTACGACATTCTTCGCGATTTCGATGTCGCTGTTAAAGAAGACAGGAACGATTCCTGTCTCTTTCATGGCGGTCAACGTCTCGATTTTTCTGTACTTTGCCATATTCGTAAATATTATCTTGACACGCGGCCGGAACCGTTTCCTTTCATTAGATTCTCCACTTCCTTTACACTCACCTGATTGAAGTCTCCGAATATGGTGTGCTTCAGCGCGGACGCGGCGGCGGCGAAGTCAATCGCCTTCTGGTCATCCTTGTAGGTCAGAAGACCATAGATGAGGCCGCCCATGAATGAGTCTCCTCCGCCGACACGGTCCACGATGTGCGTTATGTCATAGCGGCGGGACTGGAAGAGTTCCTCTCCATTGAATATAACCCCGCCCCATGTGTTGTGGTTGGCGTTGATCGAGCCACGCAAGGTGATGGCAACCTTCCTGCAGCGAGGAAATCTTGTCATCAGTTGCCTGCACACGCTCTCGAAACGGCTCTGGTCGATGGCTCCGTCGGTCTGTTCGGCGTTGAATCCTTCCGGCTTGATTCCGAACTCCTTCTCTGCGTCCTCCTCGTTGCCGAGGATAAGGTCGCAGCCTTCAACGAGAGCAGGCATCACTTCGGCTGCTGTCTTGCCATATTTCCAAAGATTCTTCCTGTAATTGAGGTCGCAGGACACGAATATTCCAAGTCTGTTCGCCGCCTTGATGGCTTCAAGGCACACATCCGCCGCACTTCGGCTGATCGCCGGGGTGATCCCGGTCCAATGGAACCAATCCGCTCCCTCGAAGACCTTCTCCCAGTCGATCATTCCCGGCTGTATGGTTGAGATTGAGGAATATGCCCGGTCATAGACCACCTTGCTTGGACGTGCCACTGCACCGGTCTCAAGGAAATATATTCCTAAACGATCGCCGCCAAACACGCAGTGCTTGGTGCCGACCCCATAGGAGTGAAGGTCGCGGATGCAGCTTTTCGCTATGTCGTTGTCCGGGAACCTGGTCACAAATTCAGTGTCAATCCCGAAATTGGCCAGAGACACGGCTACATTGGCCTCTCCACCACCGAAAGTCGCCTCAAACTGTCTTGCCTGTGAGAACCTCAAGTAGCCTGGGGTGGAGAGTCTGAGCATGATCTCTCCGAATGTGATTACTTTTGCCATAGCCGCGTTTGTTGATAATAATCCTCCATTTAGAATATGTTCTTCATCTTGTCGAACAAGGCTCTGTCGTCACGTGAGAGATCAGGAGTGAAAGAACGGCTGGTCCTCATGTTCTCCAGGGTATTTCTCTCATCGGACGAGAGCTTCTTTGGAATCCAGACAAGAATCTTGACGTAAAGGTCGCCAGTCCCGCTTCCATAGCCGCTCACTGCTGGCAGCCCTTTCCCGCGAAGTTTCATTACAGTGCCGGACTGGGTGCCGGGATCGACCTTTACTTTGTACGAGCCGTCAAGGCATGGTACAGTGATTTCCCCACCGAGGATTGCGTCTGTCACAGAAATGACAGTTGAGTAGAACAGGTTCTTGCCGTCACGCTTCAATGCTGAATGTGGAATCTCTTCTATCACAACAAGAAGGTCTCCGTTGACCCCGCCGTGTGGAGCGGCGTGTCCCTCACCCTTGATTGTCAACTGCATGCCGTCCTCGACACCGGCCGGAATCCTGACTTTAACTGTCTCGCGTCTGCGGACCAAGCCTGTTCCGCCGCATGTGCGGCAAGGATTGCTGATCACTTTCCCTTCTCCTCCGCACTGAGGACAGGTCGAGTAAGTGACTGTCCGTCCGAACATTGAGTTCACGACACGCTGTGTTTGACCTGTTCCGTTACATGTCGGGCAAGTCTTGACATCCGACGCGTTTTTGGTTCCCCGCCCCCCACAGTCTGGACATGGTCTGTTGCGCTCCAGAGTTATCTCCTTCTCTACTCCTGTGGCGATCTCCTCAAGGGTCAGACGAACCCTTGTGCGGATGTCGCGGCCTTTCATGACCCTTTGCTGGGTCCGTCCCTGGCCGCCTCCGAAACCTCCGAACCCGGAGAATCCGCCTCCGCTGAAACCACTGAACCCACCTCCGAAGAGGTCGTTCAGGATGTCGTTCAGGTTTCCGAACCCTCCGCTGAAGTCCGGTCCCGGCTGACCTTCCACCCCGGCGAATCCGTACTGGTCGTATTTTGCCTTTTTGTCAGGGTCGCTGAGCACTGAATATGCCTCCGAAGCCTCCTTGAATTTCTCCTCGGCGGTCTTCTTCTCCGCATCCGTGCCGTCAACCCATCTGTCAGGATGCCATTTCATCGCGGCTGTCCTGTAGGCTTTCTTTATGTCATCGGGTGTGGCGTTCTTTGCGACCCCCAACACCTCATAATAATCTCTTTTCTCTGCCATATTCACTTAATCTCCTATATCGCCACAACCACTTTTGCGTAGCGAATGACCTTTCCGCCGAGGGTGTAGCCAGTCTGCACGACATCGTAGACCAGACCTTTCTTGTCCTCTTCCTGAACCGGGAACTGGGCCACAGCCTCGTGGAAGTCAGTGTCGAATTTCTCGCCTTTGGCCTTGATGGCCTCAAGCCCTTTGCTCTTCAAGTAGGACATCAGTTTGTTGAATATCAACGCTGTGCCTTCCTTGGCCACCTCGTCGGCCGAAGTCTCAAGCATCTTCATAGCCCTCTCACAGTCGTCCAGAACCGGAAGAAGCCCTTTGATCGTGTCAGCCGAGGCAGATGCGACCAGTTCCAATTTCGCCTCAGCGGAATGTCTGCGGAAGTTCTCGAAGTCTGCCATCAGGCGGATGTAGTCGTCCTTCTCCTTGGCCACACTTGCCTTCAACTCTTCATTCTCTTTCAGCAGCTTGGCGAGTTTTTCCTCAATCTTTTTCGCCTCCTCGTCAACCTCGGGAGCCTCCTTGTCGTTTTCTTTGCATTCTGTAGCCTCCTTCTCAACCTCCTCTGCCTTTTCGGCAGCGTTGGCTGTGTTTCTCGGCTCTTCCTGCACTTTATTTCTGTTCTCTTTGTTCTTTTTGCTCATATCGTAATTCTCCTTTATTTCAAACACAAAGACTCTGGACGGCGGTGACACCGTCCTAAGCGACTGCAAAGATATCAAATTATCTGCCAATAACAGAATCGCTGACATAATGTCAGATTTGAAGAATGTTGTGATTTTCCGTCTGTGTTGTTAAATTTGTATGGAAATCGTCCGGTTAAGAAGGATCGTGTCATCCTTTCGGACACGGACATTTAATAGTTGTTTTACACAATGAGCGCATTCATCAACGAAAACTTTATGCTGTCCAACGAGACGGCGCGGCGACTGTTCCACGACCATGCGGAGAACCTGCCGATAATCGACTACCATTGCCATCTTTCACCAAGGGAAATCGCAGAGAACATCCGGTTCCGCGACATCACTCAGCTCTGGCTGGTGGACGGCCACAGCGGCGACCACTACAAATGGCGGGCGCTGAGGGCGAACGGGGTTCCTGAGGAATATATCACCGGTGGACGATCCTCTTGGGAGAAGTTCGAGAAATGGGCGGAGACGATGCCTTTCCTCATGCGCAACCCTCTCTACCACTGGTCGCATCTGGAGCTCAGCAGAGTTTTCGGAATAGACAAGATTCTGAAGCCGGAGACCGCTCGTGAGATCTTCGAAGAGTGCAACGCGAAACTTGCCACTGAGGAGTTCAGGGGACAGGCTCTCATCCGTAAGTTCAATGTCGAGGTGGTCTGCACTACCGATGACCCGGCCGATGACCTTCGTTGGCACAAGCAGATCGCGGAGCATCCTTTCGGGACAAAAGTCCTTCCGACCTGGAGGCCGGACAAAGTGACGGTGATCGAGGATGTCAAGTCATTCAATGACTATCTCGGCAGACTCTCTAAGGCCTCAGGAGTTGAGATCCGGTCATATTCAACCCTGATCGAGGTCCTCCGCAAGCGCCACGATTTCTTCGGGTCGATGGGTTGCCGCCTTTCGGACCACGGTCTTGACACTTTCTATGCGGAGGAATATGATGAAAAAGAGGTAGAAAGAATATTCAAGACCACACTTTCGGGAATACCTGTCGGAGAAGAAGAAGCGGTCAAGTTCAAGAGCGCCGTTCTGTATGATCTTGCCGTGATGGACGCCGAGTCCGGGTGGGCGCAGCAGTTCCACGTCGGTCCTCTTCGTAACAATCGCACAAGAATATTCAATAGTGTCGGACCTGACGCGGGTTGCGATTCGATGAACGACAAGCCTGTCGCGGCTGCGGGAAACAGGTTTTTTGATGCTCTTGACAAGACCGGCAACCTTGCTAAGACGATTCTTTATTGCCTGAACCCTAAGGACAACGAGGTGATGACGACCATGGCCTATAACTTCAACGACGGTTCGGTTCCCGGCAAGATGCAGTTCGGCTCCGGCTGGTGGTTCCTCGATCAGGAGAACGGAATGCGCCGCCAGATGGACGCTCTCTCCTCGCTCGGCCTTCTGAGCCGCTTCGTCGGCATGCTGACCGACTCCCGCAGCTTCATCAGCTACCCTCGCCATGAATATTTCCGCCGCATCCTCTGCGACATCCTTGGCTCCGACGTCGAAAACGGCAAGATCCCCGCGTCCGAAATCGACACCGTCGCCCGGATGGTCCGTGACATCTCCTACAACAACGCCAAGGAATATTTCGGGTTCTAGATTATTTTAAAGCGTTTACATAATCAAGTGGCAAATTATTTTGCCTGATTTATTGAATATGCCAAGTTACCTCCAGATAGAGAACATCTCCAAATCCTACGGCCCGAAAGTCCTGTTCGAGCACATCGGATTCAACATCAACGAAGGCGACAAGATCGCCCTCATCGCCCCGAACGGCACCGGCAAGACCAGTCTCCTGCGCATCCTCGCCGGCAAGGACAGCTCCGATTCGGGCGGCAAGATCATATTCCTCAAGGACATCCGCATCGCTTTCCTTGAGCAGGAGTATGAATATGACCCAGAATCCACCGTGTGGGATCAGATAATGCGAGACAGCGAGCAGTGGACGAAAAACCTTGACCCGGAGCATCTTGCTGAATATGAGCAGCGTGTCCGCCGTCTGCTGACCTCCTTCGGAATGTCGGAATATGACCGTAAGATGAAGGTGCTTTCCGGTGGAGAGGTCAAGCGTGCCGCCATCATCGTGATGCTCGCCAGCGAGGCTGACTTCTTCGTGATGGACGAGCCGACGAACCATCTGGACATTGACGGCATCGAGTTTCTGGAGAACTATCTGTCCCACGCCCGCTGCACCCTCCTGATGGTGACCCATGACCGCTACTTCCTGGATTCCGTGGCGAACACGGTGATGGAGATGGATCACGGAGCCGTGTATATTTATAAAGGTAACTATCAGAACTATCTGGAGAAGAGGCAGGAGCGCATTGAGAACTACAACGCCGAGACCGACAAGATCAAGAACCTCCTTCGCCGTGAGCTGGAATGGATGCACGCAAGTCCGTGTGCCAGGACCGGCAAGGCGAAGTACCGCAAGAACGCCTTCTACGAACTGAAGGACAGGGCGGAACAGGTCTATCGGACCAGCAGCGTGAGCCTTGCAGAGATGGGACCGGCTTCAAGGCTTGGAACCAAGATCATCAACTGCAAGGATGTCAGCTTATATTATGGCGAGGACTGCTACCTGAGCCATTTCACTTACAATTTCCAGCGGTACGAGAAGGTCGGCATCGTTGGAAAGAACGGTGTCGGCAAGACAACCTTCATCAATCTTCTGATCGGGAATATGGACGCGTCGGATCCTGGCGCTTCATTGGTTGATGAGCCTAGCCGAACCACGGTTGTTGAGCATTGCCGAACCACCGGTGTCATCGAGAGGGGAGAGTCCCTGAAAATAGGATACTACCGTCAGAGCGGAATGCAATTTGATGAGAACCAGACCGTTCTGGAGACCGTGAACGACACGCATTTGTTGAGTCAGTTCCTTTTCCCGCACGACATGCTGAACAACCGCATCAGCAAGCTTTCCGGCGGAGAGAAACGTCGTCTGTACCTGCTGACAATCCTGATGAAGCAGCCGAACCTCCTGATCATGGACGAGCCGACCAACGATCTGGACATCGTGACCATTAATATTCTTGAAGAGTACCTGAAGGAATTCAAAGGCACTTTGATTCTGGTCTCCCACGACCGCCATTTTCTGGACCGTCTGGTCGATCACCTCTTCGTGTTCTGCGGAGGCGGTGAGGTCAAGGACTTCATCGGCAGCTACAGCCAGTACCGAGAGTTCATCAAGGACTACGAGGCGGAGAAACGCAGCAAGGCCCGAGAGGAGGAACGCGCCTCCAAGGCTTCTTCATCCGCCTCGCTTTCTGACTCCGTTTCTGTTCCCGTTTCTGGACAGGTGTCAGCCAAAACCTCCCGTCCCGATGCCCCCCGCAAGCTGAGTTACAAGGAGCAGCGAGAACTTGAGCAGCTTGAGAAAGACATCGAGTCCCTGACCGCTGAGAAATCCGACCTTGAGTCCAAGATGAACGGAGGCCTGACCGATCCCGCTGAACTCCAGAAAGTCACTACCCGTTTCGCTGAAGTCTCCGATCTCCTTGACACCAAGGAAACCCGCTGGCTGGAACTTTCTGTTTGACTTTCCCGTCAGCGCTAAAAGTGCCTGATGAATACAAACCACACCCTTTGACAGGTAACTACAAAGGAGCGTTTGAATGTCATATAGAGAGCGATTTCCTGCTGATATGGGTTGATGAGGCGGAACAAACCATCAAGTTGGTTCGTCTTGGAAGTCATTCAGAACTATTCGGGTGATATTCAGCAACGCTCAACTAAGAGACGGGCTGAAGGAGTTCTATCCTATGCCACCAAGGGGCTGAAGGGAGACGATTTTGGATTAAAAAGATGCTGCAGAGGGGCGTTTGTTCCTCTTGGGAGGCGTTTTGGTGGGATTTTGTCACCGGAGAACGCCAGGATGGGGAGAATTGGAACTGTGTGGCATAATGAAAATCACCACGGGCAATGGGTGCATTGTGTGTGGGGCAGGACTTGTCTCTGAAGCCTGGACTTATCTCCATAAAGGCTCCTTTTCCCAATCAAGAGGGAATCCCATTGCGCGAATGTCGATGCTAGGGTATTGACTTAAAAGTGATTTGAACTTTTGTGTGAAATCATTATGAGGCTTTATGGCGTTTAACCAGTAACTCATACAAGATAAAATCGCATATAATCTGTTGGCTGTCGGTTTGATTGTAATCCGGTTTTTGTTCAGCCTTGACGGAATCTGTGGCATTGCTGGCATTATTCGATTCCAGACACGGCTGTGGTGCGCACACGAATTTCTCAATGCGTTGAGCGATTTCATCCAGCTTTCCAAGATTTCATGTTGCGGTACGTAATAGCTTCTGGCAATGGACTTCTTGGTCTTTGTGTCGGAGAAATTGAAGAATAACTTTGTCATGCATCCGAAAGACGCCAGTTCCGATCCGATGTTGTGAGTGGTTGATTAGAATATGACATATCAAAAAAAGTTCCGCCCTGGTACGCTGCCTTTCGGCTCGCGTGGCGGATTCTAGCACTGCAAATATATGCAACTTTTTTTATTCACAAAGTTTTTCCGCGCATTTCGCAATTCGGCATAGGCACAATTGGAGGAAGAGACATTATGCGTTCAAGCATTAAGTCAGCCGAAGGGGATGGTTTCGGTCACTGAGCCTGCCGTAGAGACCTGACACGGCGGTGGGAGAGCGGTGTCTGCGTGGGATGTAATAGGCTGTTAATGTATATGTTCGTAAACGTTGCCCTCTGAATTTGACTGGCGGCTTTGCGTAACTCTCACTGAATCAATAAGTGGTGATCCACCCTATGATATTCAGAGAATTGCGATTACTTGCCGGAAAGGTGGCAAAAGGTTTGGGAAACAGCTGTTGCGAGCAATGGCGTGTGGCATAATGAAAATCACCACGGGCAATGGGTGCATTGTGCCGAAAAATATTTCTGTTTTTTATCAAAGAAATTTCTGTTTCTTTTGAATTGCATGCGTTTCTTTTCATTTTTTACGTTTACAATCCCGATATTGGGTGCAGGTTTCGGAAGGGATTCCGAGACCAACTATTACCAACAATCAACAAATTTGAACTATGAATTGTTCTGAGACCAAACCTGCCATTAACCAAGAGGGAATGTCCGAGCTGGACCTCTATCGCAAACGCTATCGCCATTGCCGAAGATTGATTGATAATGACTCAAGATTCAAAGGGATGAGCGAGGAAGAAAAGGACACCTATGCCCAGAGCCTTGCCACTCCGGAATATCTTGACCTGACATGCGATTGGGCATTCAAGTACCTGTTCCAGAATCACCCTGACATGCTCATCATGCTCCTGAACGACATTCTTCAGGAAAACATCACGTCAGTAGAGTTCCGGAACACTGAACTTGCCAAGGATGCCCAGCATGACAAAAGGATACTCTTTGATCTTCTCTGCAAGACCCCTAGCGGAACCATTCTTGTCGAGATGCAGAAAGCCTCAAGGTCTGACCAGCGTGACAGGCTGTTCTTTTATGGCGCCAGGTTGGTCAATCGACAGGTAGAGGAAGGTGATAAAGAATATGTCCTTACCCCTGTCAAGGTAATCTGCATCATGAACTACGAGGATGTCCATCCGGATTCACCGGAGGACAAGATCCTCTACCATTACCGCATCCAGGAAGTTGAGACCTCAGAGCCATTTGGTGATCAGATTTCGTTCTACCTCCTTGAGTTACCGAGGATCATGCACTACACGGATGAATATGACAGTCCCGTCGCAGGATGGTGCCGAATATTCAGGAATTTCGCTATCTTTGCCAAATCGAGGTCGAAAGATGACGAGCGGTTTGGCAGATTGGAGAAGGCGATGCGTGTAAGCGGCCTTGACGACAACGAGATTGACAACTATTTCAGTGTTATGTTGACAGAGAAAGAGATGCGTCCCTACATAGAGGGCGCCAAGCAGCAAGGCTATAGATCTGGTCTCAAGGATGGCGTGGAAAAAGGAAAAGCCGAGGGCAGAGCCGAGGGCAGAGCCGAAGGGCGCGATGCCGCCATGATAGATGTAGCGAAGTCATTGCTTGCGCTAGGCATGCCTGTCGAACAGATAGCACAAGTCGCAGGCCTGTCACTTGAACGGATAAAGTCACTTTCGCAAGGATAAGGGGCTTGAATTAAACTTATAATCTGTTATCCACCTGGTACGGTAAGTCTGCGAATTCACGCCTCGTTCTTGAATTAGGATAATCACAAGCTTATAATAGTTGGTGGCTGGCCAAAATCCTGGTCAGCCATCACTTGTGGGGAGCAAAAATCTCGATGAGTTTGACTTCGAGGCGTTCAAGAAATATGTAGCGTCACTGTAGTATGTGGAAATTTGTCCAAACAACTCAGTTCAAGAAAGACTACAAGAAGTATTCTAACAATAAGAAGAAACTGTTGGCATTACAAAGTGTGCTTTCTCATCTTTTTGAGACAGGAAAAGTGCCAGAGTAATACAAACCACACCCTTTGACAGGTAACTACAAAGGAGCGTTTGAATGTCATATAGAGAGCGATTTCCTGCTGATATGGGTTGATGAGGCGGAACAAACCATCAAGTTGGTTCGTCTTGGAAGTCATTCTGAACTATTCGGGTGATATTCAGCTTCTAAGAGACGGGCTGACATTCCTGTGACGGAGGGTTAGGACGACATTCTTTGACTATAATGTCGTTCAAAACCGACAAGTGGAGGTGTTCGACGGCTCTTCGCTGCAAAATTGTCGTTCAATCTCTCAACATTTAGCCTGTTCCCTTACCCGAAGTCGATGAAGAGGCTCAATGTCCCGCACAAGCAGATATGACTTATTGGGGGTGTGATTTATAAATCGTTGTTAATGAATATTTTAACTGATTGTCTTTGGCGGTTTGATGCTTAAGGTAAAGTGTTAACTATTCAATAATCAATGTGTTGTCTGCCACTCCTTGACATTGAATGAGTTGCATTTACTATTGAGAGATTATGGACGAGTGTTGAAGTAATATTGCTTGTTTCAAACATTGGGATAGATAAGCCTATGCGGGAAGATACCATTTGCGGAATCAACTACATTAAAATCATCACTTTGCACCAGCACTTGCCTGCCACCAAGGGGCTGAAGGGAGACGATTTTGGCTTAAAATGATGCCACAGAGGGGCGTCTGTTCCTCTGGAGGAGCGTTTTGGCGGGATTTTGTCACCGGAGAGCGCCACGGTGGGAATGTTGATGACTCGGGAATAATAAAAATCACCACGGGCAATGGGTGCATTGTGCCGTGGTGATGTGTGGGAGGGGATGGAATATGAAAGGGTCATATCTTCCCTTGAGATGGATTGATAGGAATAGGGCAAGGAGCGGTTGCTGCCCTATCCCTTTATTTAAGCTTGCTTCAAGTTACTGGGCCATCTCATATGTGATGGTATAACCAGATGCTACGGAACCAGCGGTTCTGGCTCTGTTACCATTTGAGCAAGAGATCTCGTCTCCGTCATAAACACCATTTGATATTGCTTGGAAGACAGAGAGAGGATCACGGTCATTCCTTGTCCTTAGATTGAAGCACATTAGAATACTATAACCATTCTCAAGAGCCCTGCTGGCATAACTTTGTACGCTTGATGTTGAATTGTAGTTTCCAAGATTGAGAGATAATGGAGACCACTTGGCTGTAGTCATTCCGGTAATGTCACTTGAAGTGTTGTAGCTTCCGAAATATCCGTGATAAGCATAGTCAATGCAGGCTGAGGCTTCGGCATCAATCTGATCTGTGTTACCCCAATCGAAAACGGTGATGAGTTTGTCAGACGGCATCAGGGCGTGAAGTTTTTTGATGATCTGGGCATAAGAGTTTGACACGAGCGAACCGCTGTAGCTGGCGTACTCATCGTCAAAACCAATTCCGTCAAGACCGTACTTGTTGACAGCATAGGCAAGGATGGTGGCGAACTTTGTGCTTTGAGCGTCGGTCATATTCGCCACACCTATTCCCTGCCAGTCACCAAGGACTGTGAGGAGGACCTTGATACCCTTTTCCTGAAGAGGTGCTACGTAAGTGGCCGCGCCTCCATTCTCAAGGACGTTGGTGAGCTTGTCATTGAGGTACAGGGTCGGGTCACCGTTGCCATCCTTATGGATGTTGGAAGCGAACAATTCTACGATGTCGATGAATGTTGAACCGTCTGACATCTTGTAGTCACCTGCGTTGAGGGGATTGACATCATTCGTTTCTACATACACGGCGATGGTCGGGGACTTATCGTCATAAGCCCTTGTTGTCACTTGTGTCTCTTCAACTTGTTCCGATGTCGCCTGAAGAGGTTCGATTTGGTTGCACGATACTGCACTGCAAATCATCGCTGAAATAGCGAGAAAATGAAAATGTTTTAACATAACAAACTTTTTTAGTGTTATTACTTCCAATAAATATTAAGAATATCAACAACGTCCCTGATTTTATTACCGCTCCCAGAAGGACCATTGTTGGTTATTGATATTGTAAAGTTTCCTGATATGGATAGGTTTTCAAACATTACAGATTGGACTTGATTCCGTGCATTTTTGAAAGCAGTGTCATCACTCCTGTCAAAAATCACATTTTTATCCATTAGTATGCTTGATGAGGATTGATCTGTGATTTTTACATTAAAAGAAATGCCTGACGGCAACATAGTAGCCATAAAGTGATATCCATATTCAATCTTTAGAGTAGTACATTCACCAGAAAGCAAAGGTGATATTAATTTACCTAAAGCATCAGGGGCTCCACTAAGTCCTATTATAGCGCGAGGTTCTTTTGTGTAGAATTTGGATGGATTATAGAGCAAAATCTGAGTACCTTGCCAATTATCGGAGGATGTTCTATCCTCCGGTTGTGCAGATGCATAGTTAAAATCATCTGTAGGATAGAATGATGATAAATTTGCTTTGTTCCAAGTTTCAGGTACAACCGTTTTAGCCTGTTGTACAATGTTGAATGTCTGAACCTTAGCGCCATCCACACGTACTTCGATCTCTGCGGCCCTCTGGCTTGCCTCCGTGTTGGGAGCGACAGAAAATGTAACCTTGTCCGTGCGCAAGGCTTTTGTCTGCACAAGGGTCACCCACGACT
>ERZ808266.420-NODE-420-length-14958-cov-2.413004_pt1 | contig 14958 bp, 14 predicted proteins | sample MGYA00521278_ERZ808266 | MGnify/ENA primary metagenome ERZ808266 (study PRJEB31516, sample SAMN03275591) | gut metagenome | biome: mammalia-associated habitat; material: feces | host: Papio cynocephalus | place: Kenya | collected 2012-08-02 ... | reverse complement strand
TAAAGATGGTTTTAAGGCTAGTTTTGTTGATTTCCGGCGCATCGTTGCTTTCGCTCACCACAACGCCGGTTGCGCTTGCGGACGGCGTTGAAAGCCTTATGTCTCAGCTCAAACTCATAAAAGTTCCCGTCAGAGACATAGCCATGATTATGAGCATCGCGCTCCGTTTCATACCCACGCTTTTTGAAGAGACCAACAAAATCATAGCGGCGCAAAAAGCGCGCGGCGCAAGTTTCGACACGGGCGGACTTTTCGCAAGAGCAAAGGCTCTCTTGCCCGTGCTTATTCCGCTTTTCGTCAACTCGTTCAGACGCGCCGACGAACTTGCTTTCGCAATGGACGCAAGGTGCTACAACGCAACCGAAAAACGCACCAAAATGAAGAAAGCGAAAATCGGTTTGGGCGACGTTATCGCGGCGTTGTTTATGTGCTCGTTCTTCGTGGTTATTTTGCTTGAAAGATACTATTTCCCGACGATAGGAATCAACATCGACCAAATGATTTTCGGGGGACTCGTGCAATGAGGTATCGCGCTATAATTTCGTATTTCGGCGCAAGGTACGTCGGTTGGCAAAGACAACTCAACGGATTGAGCGTACAAGAGGTTTTGGAAAAGGCTCTCGAAAAAACATTCGGGGAAAAAACCGCCGCTACGGCGAGCGGCAGAACGGACGCGGGCGTTCACGCAGAGGGGCAAGTCGTGCATTTCGACGCCGACACGTCCATACCCGCGGACAAAATTCCGTTTGCGGTGAACACGCACCTTCCCGACGACGTGAGTATGCTCTCTTGCGAGGTCGCGAGCGACGATTTCAACGCGCGATTCAACGCAAAGCGCAAGACGTATTGCTACAAAATGTATATCTCTAAACATCGCCGTCCTATGCTCGAACCCACACACGAACACGTCATCGTTCCCGTCAACCTCGAGAAGATAAAAGAGGCTTGCAAAGTCATTGAAGGCACGCACGATTTCAAGTGCTTCGAGGCAAGCGGAAGCGTGATAAAAAACACGGTTAGAACCGTGTATTCCATAGAAGTTTCCACTTCGCCGCTTCAAGGTTTTTGCGAATCCGAGCAAGAAAAAGACGGTATGCTTTGCGAGTCCGAATTGTGCATATCCGTGACGGGCAACGGCTTCCTTTACAATATGGTGCGCATAATCGCAGGCACGCTTTTGTACGTCGGAATCGGCAAACTTTCGGTTGACGACGTAAAGCGTATTTTGGAAACGGGCGACAGAAAACTCGCGGGAAAAACTCTGAGCGCAAAGGGCTTGCATTTGCTGTCCGTGGTCTATTGATTTTTTGCAGATTTCAGGCTGTTTTTTGTTGAATTTTAACTGATTTTTGCGTTGTTTTCCTTTGATTTTTATTGCGAAAACCAAATGTTTTTTGCATTTGTTTTATGCTTTTTCGCTGTGGATTTTGCCGTTTTTCGCGATTTTTCGGCACGACTTTTTCGATAAAATCAAACGCAAATTTTGCCGCTTACATTTTTTAACGAATATTTGCACGGCGCAATTATTGACATATCACTTATTTCGTTTTATTATTAACTATAACCTGCTCGCGCGGGCGTATCGTGCGTGAGCGAAATTTCGATATGCGCTCAGGCGCAAAGGCTAAACTTATGGAAGACAATTCAAGAAATTTTATCGAAGAAATCATTGACGAAGATCTCGCTTCGGGCAAGGTGAACAAAATTATCACGCGTTTTCCGCCCGAACCTAACGGATATTTGCACATCGGTCACGCAAAGGCGTTGTGCATAAACTTCGGAATGAAAGAAAAATATCACGGCGCGTGCAATTTGCGCTTCGACGACACAAACCCCGTCAAAGAGGACGTCGAATATATGGAAAGCATAAAAGCCGACATCAAATGGCTCGGCTTCGATTGGGACGAATTGCACAACGCAAGCGACTACTTCGAGAAAATGTTCGAGTGCGCCGTCAAACTCATCAAGGACGGCAAAGCGTACGTTTGCGATTTGAGCGCAGAGCAAATAAGTCAGACGCGTGGCAGTTTCGGCGTTCCGGGCACGGAAAGCCCCTATCGCAACCGCTCGGTCGAGGAAAACCTCGACTTGTTCGAGAGAATGAGAAACGGCGAGTTTGCCGACGGCGAAAAAGTTTTGCGTGCGAAAATCGATATGGCGTCGCCCAACATCAATATGCGCGACCCCGTCATCTACCGCATTTGCCACGCAACGCACCCCCATACGGGCGACAAATGGGTCATCTATCCGATGTACGACTTTGCTCACCCCATCGAGGACGCAATCGAGGGCATAACGCACTCGCTCTGCTCGCTCGAATTTGAAAATCACCGTCCCCTTTACGACTGGGTGACGACGAATTGCGGCTTTAACCCGCGCCCGAGACAAATCGAGTTTGCAAGACTCAACCTTACGCACACCGTTATGAGCAAGCGTTTCATCAAACGCCTCGTGGACGAAAAAGTGGTTTGGGGTTGGGACGATCCTCGTCTTTCCACGCTTTCGGGCATAAGAGAGAGAGGTTATACGCCCGAGGCAATCCGCGATTTCTGCTCTCGTATCGGCGTGTCCAAAGCGGACAGCGAAGTGGATATTTCCATTCTCGAACACTGCGTGAGAGAGGACTTGAACAACCGCGCTGAGCGCGCAATGGTCGTCACCAAACCCCTCAAACTCATCGTGGACAACTATCCCGAAGGCAAGAGCGAACCCGTGTATATCGAAAACAATCCGCAAGCGGAAAACGCAGGCGTGCACGAAACCACGTTCGGCAGAGAACTCTATATCGAGCAAGACGATTTCGCGCTCAATCCGCCGCCCAAATACTTCCGCTTGAAGCCCGACGGGATCGTTCGTCTTAAAGGCGCGTACATCGTCAAATACGTCGGTTGCGACCTAGACAAAAACGGAAACGTAACCGCAGTCCACGTCGAATATCTCGAAGGCACGAAGAGCGGTGAAGAAGGCGCGAATATGAAGGTCAAAGGCACGATTCACTGGGTCAACGCCAACGACTCGGTGGACGTCACGCTCAATATGTTCGACTATCTCATCAACGACGGCGACGGCGACTATATGGACAGAGTCAATCGCAACTCTCTCACGGTTTTGCACGGCAAAGCGGAAAAAATCGTTGCGGAAGCACCCGTACACACGAGATTCCAATTCTTGCGCGAAGGCTACTTTATCAAGCGCAACGAGAACAACGAGTTCAACAATATAGTGGGTTTGAAGGACAGTTACAAACCAAAAAACTAATTTTTAAGGTAAAACAATAAACAACATAAAGATATTCGGGTGAAAGCAATATGTTTGTTTGCAAGATATGCGGAAATGAAGTAAAACCTGGACAAGCCTTTTGTCCGACTTGCGGCGCGGACGTCGTTGAAAATTATCAGACGATCTGCCCCGTTTGCCACGCCAAAAACAGTGCCGGCAGCAGATACTGCGCAAAGTGCGGCGGCATTTTGCAGGTTATGCGCAAGCCTGTTTGCGCCGTTTGCGGAACGAAAAATCTTCCCGGCGCAAAGTTTTGCGTGTCCTGTGGCGCGCCGATAGTCGTCGAAAGCGAAACGCACAGCGACGAGGATATGCTCGACGCTCGCAAGGCGAAACTTCGTCTCGACAATATGGAACGCGACCGTATGGCGGCAATCGACAAAGAGATTGCCGAAAAGCGCGCAAAAGCCGACGACGAAAGAGAAAAGGCACTTCAACAAGTCGAAGAATACCGCCAAAAGAGCGAGGAAGAATACCGCGTGAAAGCGGAAAATCTCGAAAAATATCGTCAAAAACTCAACGAACTCGGCCCTGAGGACGTCGAACTTTTGAAAAAGATGTCAGCCGCGCTCAAAACCTATTCAAAATACTACGCCGATCCGTACACTCAAATCGACGAGGACGACATCGACGGCGACACGTACGTTTGCCCCGCTTGCGGCACTATAAACCCGCTCACCGCAACCGCTTGCACGCATTGCGGCAGAAACAAGGCGCGCGCTCTGCTTCTTCTTGCCAAAAACAAGATTAAACAAAGTCCGCCCGTAAAGCGCAAGCAACAGATTATACCTGCGCCGACCGTAGACCTCGAAACGAAGAAAGCACCCACGCTTGACGAGTTTATCGACGAACTCAACGCGCCCGTGCAAGAGGAAAAACCCGTGGAGGAAAAAGAACCCGAAAAAGAGCAACCCGCAGACTTTTCCGGTCCGAGCAGAGTGCCTTATCAAGGCGGATATGCGCCTTATCCCTATCCGCCGTATCCGTACCCCTCGCAACCCGTTGCGGCAGGTATGCCTCAATATCCGACCCCCGGATTCTTTATGGGCGAGGACGGCAAGCCTTATCAAATGCCGCCCATAGTTCAACCCGTTGCGTTCGTGCCGTACGTCACGCAAGAGCAACCGCTTATGCAGTATGTTCCGCAAGAACAAAAGCCGCAAAAGGCTCAACCCGTCAAGGCGCAACCTCAAAACAAGAAAAATTAACAAATAGAATAAGATATGGCAGAGAAGATCAACAAAAACAAGAATCGAAGCGTTGACGACGCGGGCATAAGACTCGCGCCTTCGCCCATTGACAACGCCGCCTATCACGTTATGCCCACCGTTATGCAGCAGTACGTGATAGAGCCGACAATCGTCACGAAGGAAACGCTCGATTCGGATTCCGCTCGTATCGTATCCACCCAAGACGACTTCCAACCCAAGCGCGAGGAAGTCAACAAGAAGTGGAAAAGAGGCAAGAGAGCGAAAAATATGGCGAGCGGCGTGATTGCTCTCGTCGCTTCGGTGTTGGTTCTTTTGCCGTACGTACTAGGCGTGATAGGCGCGCAAGTGGACGCGCCCCTCGTGCTCGTTCCCGACAAATTCAACGTCATTCGCAACCTCATTTCCGCTTTCGAGCAGACGGCGGCACTCGGTTGGCAAGGCGAAGAAGTCGGCGCGATATGGATAAGCACGATACCGTCGCTTATTCTCACAATAGGCATTTTATGCGTGCTGATTAACGTGATAAAAGCCTGTTTTGCGATATTCGGCGCGGTTAAACCCGTAAAATTCGTAAACGGCGCGGTCATCTACGCGCTATGTTTGATTGCGATATTCGTTGCAAGCCTCGTGGGCGCAAGCGCAATCGGAATCGAACGTATAGATTTTGTCGCGGATTTCATTTCCGGTTATGCGCAAAGCGAATTGTTCACGCTCGTCGTTTCGGGCGCGGCGTATCTCGTTTTGTGCGTCGTCGGCGCAATCGTCAATCGCGACAAGTGCGGTTATCTCAAATAATCGCGAGGAGGAAGTATGTCGAAAAAAGACAAAAAGCAAGAAATCGTTATGACCCCCGATAACGAGATAAAGGTCGAAGACGAACCTATGTTCGAGGCGGAAGCGTACACCGCGCCGCAACCCGAAGCAGGCTCTGACGTTACCGTTATGAAAACCGTCGGAACGGGCGGCCCCGTGCCTATCGTCGCGCCGAAACATAACACCATTCAACTTCAACCCATCGTCGTTCCGCTTGCCGTCGTGCCGTATATGACGCAGGACAGCAACGTTTTGAGAACGGACGGCAGAGGTCAGAACGGATATGCGCAAGCGACCGTCGAAAACGACAAAGCAACCGATTTCGAAACGATTGCCGCTCGCAAGATCAGAAAGAGAGGCAAGATTCAACCCAGAATTTTTGCGCTCGTCACGTTTATATTGTCCGCGCTCGTCGTGCTGCCGTTCATCTTGTCTTATTTCGTACCGAGCGTAGGGACGGTGTCTATCGAAAAATTCAACATCATAGGCACGATTAAAAACTGGGTCGCAAACGGATTTGAACTTCATCCGCTCAGCAATTTGGCGTACATAGGCGTTGCGGCGGTCAGCGCGGTTATGACGATTGCGTCGCTCGTTTCCGTAATCGGCGGCAAATATCCTCGCGCGCTCAACTTCATCTTCTCGCTCGTAGCCGCAGGCGCAATGCTCGCCGTGATGATTAAATGGATTATCGACAAATCCTTCGTCGCAAGCGAACAAGTGGGATTCCTCGTCATTTTGGTGCTTGCGCTCGTCAATCTCGTGCTGTCGATAGTATTCGCCGTTCTTCTCAACAAACTCGACGACAAGGTCGAAAACGCCGAAAACCTTTCGAGAGAAATCTAATTCGAGAGAGATTTAATTCAAAGCGCAAATTTAACAACTAAACGAACGAAAATAGGGGGAACGAATTGCTTTTGCGATTCGTTTTTCCCTCAAAAAAGGGTATACAAATGTCGCTAAAACTCGTATCGCTTGCAAGCGGAAGCAAGGGAAATGCCACGCTCATACTGTCAAATTCAACGGCAATCTTGGTTGACGCTGGCGTTTCGTTTACGAGGATTTCGAGCGCACTTTTCGAGTTCGGGTTGAAACCGAGCGATATAGACGGTGTGGTGATAACTCACGAGCATAGCGACCATATTGCGGGACTTTGCAAATTGTCGTCGTACACCAGAGTGTACGCGCATCCGCTCACCGCTCGCGCAATATGTCAGAAAACAGACGTCAAAAACGTGACAGACGTTGCCGACTACGAGGGCGGATTCAAAATCGGCGATATAGCGGTCGAGCCGTTCCGTATTCCGCACGACGCGGTTTACCCGCTTGCGTACACTTTCGATTTCGAGGGCGCAAGGTGCAGCGTGGCAACCGACATCGGCGTACCCACCAAAGGCGTTATCCGCAACGTAAAAGACAGCGAGGTCGTGCTTCTGGAGGCAAATCACGACGTCGAAATGCTCAAAAACGGCAAATATCCGCCTATGCTAAAAGCGCGCATACTGTCAAATTCGGGACACCTCTCGAACGACGCAACCGCAAGAATAACGTCCGTTTTGTGCGACGATTCGCGCATAAAACAACTCGTTTTGGGGCATATAAGCGAAAACAACAACACCGAGCAAAAGGCGTTTGAAACGGTGGAACGCGCCATAAAGGAAAAGCAGAGCGACATCGAATTGTACGTCGCACATCAATTGAGAAGAAGCGAGGTCTTTGAAATTCTATGAGAAAAACGATAGGCGCAAGCGAAAGTTCGTCAATCTATCTTATGGGCATATGCGTCGGCAGTTTGCTGTCGCTGTTCTTGTCGCTCGCTCTCAGAAATTCCACCGCAACTCTCGACGGTATGAGCGTTTACAGTTGGTGCGGGTATGCGATTATGCAAATAGGCTTTATCGCAACCGTATTCACGTATGCGCGCGTGCGCAAAATCGATATTGTAAACGTCGCCAAACTCAAAGGCAGACTCAACGCTTTGCAAATCGTCATATTGCCGTTTATCGCCGTTGCGACCATACTCGTGTTTTTGCCTCTTGCAAACGCGTGGTCGGCGTTTTTGAGCGTCATCGGCTATCACGGACCGGGCGTCACTATGCCCGAATTTTCAAACGTAGGATACTATTTTCTCGCGCTTTTCGTGCTTGCGGTTATGCCTGCAATCGGCGAGGAAATCTTTATGCGAGGCACGGTTTTCCCCGGTCTTGCGACGAGAGATATATGGTTCGGCGTGCTGATGTCGGGACTGTTTTTCTCGCTTATGCACGCAAATCCCGTTCAAACCGTACATCAATTCGGCTTGGGGACTGTGCTTGCAATCGTCGTCGCGCTTTCGGGTTCGGTTTGGGCAGGCGTTATAATCCACTTTTTCAACAATTTCATATCTCTCACGCTGACGGCGTATCTGCCGCAAGTTGACGCTCTGTACGTCAAACTCGGCTATTACAACTGGCTCACGGGCGCGGCGAGCGTCATCGTCGGATTGTTCTTGCTTGTATGCTTGCTCTATCTTTTCTACCGCGCGGGCGCAAAGCGTAAAAAAGGACTCGTGAGCAACGTCTATCGCGAGGACGGATTCACAATCGTCGCAACCTCGAACGCAACCGAGCAAAAAGAAAACGTGTTCAAAGGCTTGGCGCGCTTTTTGAAATCCTTGTTTACGAAGCAGGGGTGGAAGAAAATCCGCTACGAACTCGAGGAAAGCAACGGCGTCGAGTATATAGGCAAAAACCAGAATTTGACGGGCGTATGGATTGCGCTCGCGCTCGTGTGCGCCTACTGGCTGTACGGCTTTATCGTGGGGCTGATATGACGAAGCGGACGAGCGTAGGTTGGATATATTTCGTCGTCGTGCTATGCACGCTTCTTTTGCGTATAGCGTCGGCTTTGGATATTTATTCCGCATTGAATATAAAGGATTCGGACGCGTTTTTCTCGTGCGTAGTGCAGATTGCGATTTTTACGTTCATAAGCGTGTTTTTGTATTCGCTCACCGCAAAGCGTAGGGGCGAAAAGGCAAAAGACGTAATTTCCGATTTCGGTTTCAAAAAAATATCCGCAAAAAATTGGCTTTTGATAATCCCGATGTGCGTGTGCGCAATCGTCGTTTCGAGCGGCATATCTTTCGTGTGGCAAATGGTGTTGAGAATGATAGGCTACACCCACATTCCGTCAAGCACCGACTACGATAGCGTAGGCACGCTGTTCAAGGAACTGTTTTTGGTTGCAGTGCTTCCCGGATTTTGCGAGGAAATCGCACACAGAGGTCTTATTAGGGCGGGCTACAAAGAGTGTAAATGGAAGTTCGTGCTCGTGTCCGCCGTGCTGTTTTCGCTTATGCACCAAAACATCGTGCAGACGGGCTATACGTTCTTTTTCGGCGCAACAGTCGCGCTCATCGCGTATTACACCGATTCCATATGGGGCGGAATCTTCATTCACTTTGCCAACAACGCGTACAGCGTGTTTTCGGAATACGTTTCCCAAAACGGCGGCGTATTCGACTTCATCAACAAAATCTCAAACTGGTTTTACGGCTCGAATTTAGGCTTTGCGGTGGCGGCGGCTCTCGTGGTCGTGTGCGCGTGCTTGCTTGCGCTTTTATTCTTCGTTATGCGCAAAGACGCCGTAAAACACGAGCGTATATCCGACGTTCCTTTCGCAAGCGCAACCGACGTTTTGCCCCTTTACAAGGACGTTCCGTTTATGCTTACGGTGGCGGTGGGAATCTGCGCCACGGCGTTCAGTTTTGCGTGGGGAATGATGAGATGAAAATCAATATTATCGCAATCGGCAAAATCAAAGAAAAGTATTTCACCGACGCAATCGCCGAGTATCTCAAACGCGCCTCTCGCTTTGCAGATGTCAAAGTGATAGAACTTCCCGACGCGCCGCAAGGCAAAACGCCCGCCGAACAACAGCGTATCGAAAGCGAGCAGTTGCTCTCGAAAGCAAAAGGGTATATTGTCGCAATGGATTTCCGAGGCAAAGAGTTTTCAAGCGAGCAACTTGCCGACCTCATAAAGACCAAATGTAACGACGGAGAAAGCGAGTTTTCATTCCTCATCGGCGGCAGTCACGGACACACCGACGACCTTCGCTCGCGCGCAAATCTCGTCCTATCTTTCGGCAAGCCGACTTTCCCGCATCAGTTGTTTCGCATGATGCTATGTGAACAAATTTACAGAGCCTTGTCTATAAACGCAGGTCTGCCGTATCACAAATAACACAATCAGCAGTTTATATATTCAAAACAACACGATAAAGGTGACATATGGGTTATAACGAGCAATTTATGAATATGGCGATTGAGCTCGCAAAAGAGTGCGGTGCGCACGACGAAGTGCCCGTCGGGTGCGTCGTCGTCAAGGACGGAAAGGCCATCGGCGCAAGCGGAAATCGCAAGGAAAGAGAAAACAACGCCATATGTCACGCCGAGATTCTCGCGCTCTCGCAAGCGACCAAAGAGGTGAACAACTGGTGGCTCGAAGATTGCGACGTTTACGTCACGCTCGAACCTTGCGTTATGTGCGCAGGGGCGATGATACACTCTCGCATACGCGCGCTGTACTTCGGCGCATACGACGAAAAGACGGGGGCTTGCGGCTCGAAACTCAACCTTTTCGAGCAAGGACTTTTCAATCACACCGTCCTTGTCAGCGGCGGACACGAACGGCAAATCTGCTCGCAACTCTTGTCCGACTTTTTCAAACAAAAAAGAAAAAGCAAATAACGCTCAAAACTATTTTTCAAATGGTTTTTGAAAATAAAAATTCTGCAACGTTTTCGTGGCAGAATTTGTTTTTTTTGTGTTTTTTTGTGTTTTTTTGTGTTTTTTTGTGTTTTTTTTGTGTTTTTTTGTGACTTTTTTCGGTCAATAATCCGTTCTTCCGAGCAAATAATCAACGGAAACGTCGAACAAATCGGCAAGTTTCACAAGGTTTTCGAGGCTGGGTTCTGCTTTGCCGTTTTCATAACGGATATACGACGGTTGAGATATGCCCAAACGCTTTGCAACCTCACGTTGAGTGAGTCGGTTGAGTTTTCTTTGCTCGATAAGAGCCTCTTGAAACCTTTTCATATGCTACACTATTGACAATGATAGCAAAATGCTATAATATTTAGTGGAAATATAGCAAACCGCTATCAAACGGAAAAAATTGGGATTTTTGAGAAAAATTTTTGGCAAAATCGCAAAAAACAGCGTTTTCAACCAATCGTATACAAACTCAACAAACGGTTGATAGCGTGAAATTGAAACAAGTGCGCCGATAGTTTATAATTTGTCAAGGAGGTGGCAAATGGATTACGGACAAAGGATAGCCCAACTCAGAAAAAATGCAAATTTAACTCAGGCGCAACTCGGCGAAAAATTGAACGTGAGCGCGCAAGCGGTGTCAAAATGGGAACATTCTCAATCTGAACCCGATTTGACGACGATAAGAAATATGTGCGCGCTGTTCGGCATTTCGACGGACGAGTTTTTTGAAATCGAAAAACAAGGCGAAGACGCCGACGCAAAAGCGTTGACCGTTTCGCAAGATACATACGGCGTATGCGTCGAGTGCGGTACGCTCGTTACCGACGATAATCTCGGACAAAAATCGCCGAAGGTGATGTGCTCGCACTGTTACACCGATTACGTCAACGGAATGTTGCAACTCGAAGAAGAAAAAGCCAACGCAAAAAATGCCGAGAAAAGCGGACGAGAGTCAAAAAAGAAACGCAGCATTATATTCGGCGTTTTGGCAATGGCCGTCGTGCTTGCAATCGGACTTGCAATTTCGATAATTTGCACTCGCGGTACGACGTTGGTAATATCGATAGGCATAACCCTATTCTTTGCGTACGGCGCATACGCGCTTGTGGGCGAATTGTTTTTGGATATGGGAGAAGCGGCGTGGAACATTATCGAGTTTTCGCTCGAAAGTCCTATAAAATTGCCGATGTTGATATTCGATTTGGACGGAGATTCGATAATTGCATTCTTTATCTTAAAAATAGCGTTGTCGATTTTGGGATTTATTGCGGGCGTCGCGCTGTTCTTGTTCGGCTTGCTTATCGGCGCGATAGTGTCGGCGTTTACGTTCCCGTTCCATATGGCGAAATTCAACAAGTTATTAAAATCAAACGACTGAAACGCACCGTTCGGATATATTGCCAAGCGGGTGTATAAAGGAGGAATATATGAACAAAAAAATCATCTTTGTCATTGCGGCTTGCCTTGTTTGCCTTATGCTCGCAACTTGTCTCGTTGCTTGCGGCGAAAAAGGCAATGGCACCAATAACGGAAACGGCGGCGGAAGCGGCAACCAGGGCGAATCTACGCTTAAAGAATTCGAAGGCGTAAAGTTCGAGGATGTCGAGGTTGAGTACAACGGACAAGAACATAGCGTAGTCGTTGACAACTTGCCCACCGGCGCAGCGGTTGAGTACACGTCCAACACCGCAACAGACATCGGCGAGTATCAGGCAAAAGCCGTTGTGTCGAAAGAAGGTTACAAATCGGTTACGCTCAATGCGAAACTCACCGTTATGCCCAGCGCGAGTTTGATTGTCGAATCGAGAAAAGCCGCTGCCGACGAAAACGAGCAAAACTACGATTTCTTCATCAACCTCAACGGAACGGTGGATATAAGCGGCGTTTCTCAATCCGCAAACGGCAATTACGACGGTAAATACAGATTCAACAAGAACACGGGCGAATTGAAATTCAGAAGGGAAACGAGTGGTTTGCTTTTGTACGATTCAATCGAGTATATTTATTCCCAAAACGATTCAAAAATCAAACTCGTTCAAAACGAAAAACAAGAAGTGAAGAAGATTTCCGTCGTTGCAAACGACGAGGAAGAATTGAATTTGATGAATCTTCCGTTCGTATCGATAGTCGACGCGCTTGAAGAAGGCAACATAAGCGAAATTAAGTATAGCGGAAAATCCGATTACAAATACACGGCGACGCTTTCGCTTCATTCGGACAACGCATTGCTTTCAAAACTCTATGCAAAACTCGAAAAAATGGGCACGAAACTCAACTTCAAGGGTGTTGAGGTGTCAAACCCGATGTCGATAAAGTTTGATTTCAATCTTGACAAGAATTACAAACTTACGGATTTCCAATTCGGCGCAGACGTTTCTTTCCCCGTAAAGGGCGTGCCGCTCACCATTGCCGTTTCGTACAAGCAAAGCGCAAGCACTAAGGCAATTTCGCTTCCTTCCGCAAACGGATTCGTAACCGACAAAACCAAAATCGGCGAAGTCATAAGCGAAATCGATTCCGCTCTTGATCGCGTCAAACAATCGAGCGCGTATTCTCTCGATTTGACCGCAACCAACGAGTTTGACCCCGGTTGGAACGTCACGGCAACCACAGACAAGTATTTTGCACGTCTTTACAAGAATACGACGGACGGACGCGTCGATTTCAACCATTCGTTTGAGTATAAGGCGCACAACGAGAACGACGATTCGGACAGTTTTAAGTTTACGCTCGGCAACATCCAAAACGGCGACGTATATTTGATTTCGAGAAAGGGAACAAACACTCAAACTCAAGTCAACGGCGTGAGCGTAAATACGCAATTCGATTTGCTCACGAGCATTATAAAAGCCAACGCAAGCAGTATCGATTGCATAAAGAAGGTCGAAAAAGACGGAAGCACGTTCTACTATCTGTATCAGAACAATCAATCCACTTACGGCGTGCAAAGCAAAATCGTCGATTTGATAAATTCAAATCCCGCCTACGAAGTGACCGACGTTCAAAACTATTTTAACGCGCAAGAAAACGAGGTAGCAAATTCCGAAATGGTCGTTGAAATCAAAAACGGACAACTCGTGGCAGTGAACGTCCAAACGGATTTGCGCTATTGCCCGACGGGCGGCGAGTACACCGAAGAAAATATTTTGTTGACGAACAAAATCGAATTGACGGTGAACGAAAAACTCGAAAAAGCGCAAGAGTACGTTGCGCCCGAAAAATATGGAAGAAACGGTTTGAACAACGCAAAATACTATCTTTTGTAATTAATCGTCAATAATTTTCCAAACCATTATGGCAAAATGAAGACGGGCAATAAACGACGCGTTTATTGCCCGTCTTATTTTGAGAGCAAAGAGGGCTTGCGCGGTTAGTGATTGCGAGAACAAGTGCGGTGGAAGCAATGGGGTGTGGGGTATCCCCGCCCGCAATTATTAATTATTCATTATTAATTATTAATTCAAAAAGCGTTCGAGCAGGCGTTTGCGGTCAGTTAGAGAGCGGGGGTGCAGGATATTGTTCAAAAGAGCATTTCGCCATAATCGTTAACACTCGTCGTCTTGCGATATGCAGGGCGGCGGTTTTGTTTATGCGAGAGCAAGCAGTCCTCGCTCGAGATAGATTACAGCGTTTCGACAATGCTCGTGTCGATGTCGACGGCGTCTTTTATCGAGTCGGCAGGCACGCCGAACACGATTCCCAAGACGGTCGATATAAGCGATATGATTGATGCAACGATGACAAATACAATCTTTTTGGTTTTGTTATCCATAGGTTCTCTCCGTTTAAGTTTATTTGCCGCCGCGAAGATTTGCCTGCTCGAACACGCACAATATACAACTCGCTTTGCCCGATTTGCAAAATATTATGTCGTATGCCGTAAAAGTTTTTTCGCAAAACGAATATAGTATGGTATGGACAAATATAATATTGTTTTTATAAAAACCGAATGGGGCGAAAAGGAATTGCTCGGCAGGCGTGCGGAAGACTATGTTATTCGCGAGTTCTACGACTTTGCGGCAAAGAAGTGCCGCATTGCCAAGCAATCCGCGTACAAGGAAGAAAACGCGATTCTGGACGGATACGTCAACGTTGTGCTGACTCTCGATATGCCGCTCGTGAAGAAAGAGGACGTAGAGTCGCTCGTTTGCGAGATGAGGCGCAAAAACATTTCGACGATACGGCTCGGCTCTAAAAATTCCGCGTCCAAAATTTGTATTGGCAAGGGGACGGACGAGGGCGTTTTCAGCGCGCGCACCGCTTTTTTGAAGATTGGTGATGCAAAATCCTATAATATAGTGTATAATCTTCTAAAAGATAGAATTTTGGACGGACTTTTGGACAACGGCGTGTATATCGTGGACAAAACCACCACTTTTATAGACGACACCGTGAACGTCGAAAAGGGCGTTACGATAAAGCCGTACTGCACGATAGAGGGCGAGAGCGCGATACTCGGCGAAAGCACGATTTTTGCTTCGCACATACGCGACAGCGTTATCGACGGCGCGGACGTTTCGTATTCGCATATCGTGTGTTCCGAGGTGCATAAGCGCGCGACGGTCGGTCCGTACGCAAGGCTCAGACACGCGGTGATAGACGAAGGCTGCCGTGTGGGCGATTTCGTCGAAGTCAAGGCTTCGAGGCTTCGCGACGGCGTAAAGTGCGCGCATTTGAGTTACGTCGGCGACGCGGACGTAGGCGAGCGTACGAACGTCGGTTGCGGCACGGTGTTTTGCAATTACGACGGTCACGAGAAGCACAAAACCACCGTCGGCGCGGAATGTTTTTTGGGTGCGAACACCAACCTTATTGCGCCCGTGGTCGTGGGCGACCACGCGTTTATCGCGGCGGGTACGACGGTCACGCGCGACGTTGCGGACGGCTCGTTCACAA
>ERZ808266.411-NODE-411-length-15103-cov-19.576422_pt1 | contig 15103 bp, 22 predicted proteins | sample MGYA00521278_ERZ808266 | MGnify/ENA primary metagenome ERZ808266 (study PRJEB31516, sample SAMN03275591) | gut metagenome | biome: mammalia-associated habitat; material: feces | host: Papio cynocephalus | place: Kenya | collected 2012-08-02 ... | reverse complement strand
AAAGTTAAGTGACGTGAAATTGCACAAAAAACCCCGTTCCCCATTGTGCACTTTGCACAAATAGCACAATGCACAACAGAGAGCGGGTTATTTTAGGTATATTGCCGAAAGGCGGTGTCCGGGCGGAGCCCAGGCGGAGTCCAGGCGGCTTACTTCACTACAGTAAAGCAATGATGTTCACTACAGTAAAGCAATGAAGTTTACCATGTGATAGTTGCAAAGAGGTTTTGAACCACGCCGGGGTATGTCTTACCGTCAAACTTTATCATGCCCCAGTCAGCAATGTTGTTAGTGTCTTCAGAAGTGTACGTTAAGGTGACAACGAGGTTATGGAAGGAATCAATACGGCACGTCGGAAAAGCACTTAAGCTGGCATTAACAGTGGCCTTAGTAGCGACGTTGGTCACAACTTGAATAGAAGCCGTAACGACGTTTCCCAAGTCGCCTGTGATTGTAGCAGTGGTAGGCACGTTATAGGGAAGAGGGATTTTGTATTCAAGAGTGGTATTGCTAGTAGACTCGTAAAGGAACAGGCCTGTAATCTTAATAGAGCCACCGTTCGTAAATTCCAAAGCTGTGATGCGGGTATCCTGTGCGGCCTGCCCTGCGGTGTAGGTAGTAGTCTGAACATAGCCGCTCAAATCTACGTCGGGTTTATCTTCAAGAGCCTTAATACGTTTATCCTGTGCGGCCTGTCCGGCGGTATAGGTGTCAGTAAGAACCCAATCTTTCAGGTCAGTTTTGTTTGCCTTAGTATCAAGTTCTGCGTCAAGACCTTCGACGGTATTTTCAATACTGGTGACGCACTCGCTGACAGTCTGGTTCGGGTGGTCAGTAGACCACGCGCCAATCGTGGCGTTCGCGTTGTCGGCGGCATCCTGAGCGGTCTGGACTTCGGACAGAAGAGCCAAAGACGCAATGTTAAGGCTTCCCAGTGGGGATTTCATGCTTGCCCAATTACCCAAAACGGAGCATCCATTCAGGGCTTCGCGACTGGCAATCGGCATCGACATAAGATTTGGCGCAGAAATCATTGTATGGTCGGCGTCTTCATACTTAACATTTAAGGCATCCGCTTCCGTAAAAGTCGTCTGGTCAACTTTATGATTTGCAAGGTCTCGCACCTCTTCCACGTCTGCCGCAATGGTATCGCAACGCCCGTTCAGAGCGGTATCTGCATTAGCGCGTGCAAGCTCTTCCTTCTGCACTTCCTGTGCAATAGTCGTGTCAGGGAATACAGCATCCCAGTCGGATGCATTGGATTCAAGAGCCGACAGGCGGTCAGCGTGCTTAGCGATTTCAGCCGCATTGTCGGCGATATTTTTCGCGTTGTTGCTGATATTGGTATTCTGAATAACCTGTTCGGCCTTGATGGCGTCAATATCAGTCTTGTTAGACGTGATACGGTTGCTCAGTGCAGTATCAGCGGCGGCAAACTCCTCACGGATGGCGGTTTCCTGCCCCTCTGCGCGGGTTTTCTCAGCGGCAATATCAGAGGTCAGCTGAGCGTCTGCGGCTTCTCTGGCGGCTTTCTCTGCGGCATCTGCGGCGGTGAAATCCTCACGGATAGAAGCGTCAGCCGCCTTATATGCCGCGTCAAGGTCAGAAACAGCCTTTTCGCGGTCTGCGGTCTCTTTGGCGATGGCGGCGGCGTTTGCCTGTTCGGCATCCTTTGCCCGCTGAATTTCTTCATTCAGCTTTGCCGTCAGGTCATTAAGGGACTGTTCGAAACCGTCCATCTGTCCCTGCCATTCAGTCATTTTGGCAGTCCATTCCTTGACGGTCTCATTCCAGCCGTTAATCAGCTCTGTGAATTTTTCGTTGTCCTTCTGAAACTGCTCAACAAGTCGGGACAGGTCGGTGACGGTCTTTTTGAGGTCAGCGAACTGATAGTTGTAGTCAGAAGTTTTGACCCAGTATTTAGTCTGGTTCTCAGGATACGGGGGCAACTGTGCTCCCTTAGGGACATAGCACTTAGAGGTGTAGCAGTCGCCGTCTTTGATAACGATAGTCAGCGGCTCATACTCGCGTTCGTCGTCCCATTCCACGGGGTCGGCGAAAATAGGGACGTAGCGCGCGCCAATGTACATGGAAGTACCGCCCTTATAATCAGGCGGGGGGCACGGGTGCGGCGGGCAACCGTGATGGTGGTGGCAGCAGTCACCGCCCGGCGCGTGCGGTGCGCAGGAAATAGGGAAATCGTTGCAATTGCAATTTGCCATAGTAGAAAGCTCCTTTCTTAGTAGTAGACCACAAGATGACCAAAACCGGGTTTATCCGGGTCGAGCAGGGTATCAAAGTGCAGAAATTCCCACGATGCGGGAATATATGCGACAAAATGCCCGTCATCGTCAAGACCAAAGAACACAAAGCGCACCATCTGATAGATAATACCGGTCATGTTTGTATTGACCCATTCAATAAAGGTGTCTTTTGTAAAGTCACCGGCTTTCAGCTTTGCAAACAACTTGTCAGTTGCTTCTTTCAGCTGTGCCGTAACAGTGTCGAGACCGTCCAGTCTGGTATCCTGCCCGATATCGTGCACACGGAGAGTTTCCGTATTGTCAAGCGCCTGTTTCAGCTGATTGACCAACCAATACAAATCGTACTGATAATGGTCACCCGGTGCGGCATAGGGCGGCGACGTCTGGAAAATAAACGGGGTGCTGATATCTGTATTCTTTTCGTCAGCCATGTAAAATACTCCTTTCTGAAAAGTGCCCCGGCTTTCGCCGGGGCCTGTTCAATTACTGTTTTGCGTTCAGCTTTGCAAGCAACGCGTCAGCTTTCAGTGCATTGGTGGTAAAGCTGTTGTTTTTCCACCATGCAATGAGAGCAGCAACGGTGGTAAAGCCAGCCGTCACAAGCTGTTCAAGGGTCTCGCTTTCGATGGGAAGCGGGGATTTACCGCACGCGCTGAGAATCTGGTTAATGATAGCCAGAACCAGAACCAGAGTACGCGCGACAGTACCAGCGGAAACGTGTAAATTATCCATTGGGTTTACTCCTTTCGTTTTGTTCTAAATCATCGATCCGACGATTCGCGGCTTTGATTTGTTCCTCAAGAACCGGCACGCGGTGCGCAAAATTGTTATGTTCACGCACTTCGCGCGTCAGTTCATCAAGACGAGTATCCGTGACGGCCTGCGCCTTGCTGTTAGCAATCAATACACCCAGCAAGGTAACACCGCCGCCAATAAGGGCGACTATGATTTCTGATACCATTATATCACCCCTTTAGTACACGTCAAGACAAAACTTGGCGTGGTAGTCGTTGGCAATAGTCATGTACACATCAAACAGGACGCTTTCGCGCTCTTCGGCAATCATTTGCTGAGTCGTAGTAACGCCAATGTTACCCTGTCGAATCCAACCATGATTATAGGTCTCCGTTACTTTCTCCTTGCCAGTTTCCCGGGCATCGTCGTGCCGGATGTCGTGGGCATTAGTTTTGGTATCGGCTGTTCCCTTAGTGTTTCCGTCTGCCTTGCTGGCCGTCGTCTGGTCATGCTTTCCGGTCGTTTCATCATGGTATTTGCCATCTGTCGTGCCGTTCTCGTTGCCGGTGGTCTTAGTGTCAGACGTGCCCGACGTAGTGGTTGTAGAAGTTGCGTTCGTGGTAGAGTCGCCTGTAAAATCGGTCGTTTCCTTGTGTTCGCCGTTTTCAGTGCTCTTGAACTTTTCTTCTGCAACGGTGTGTGTCTGGTCGTCCGGCTGATAGTCCGGCGCGTTTTCGGGGCTGATATCGCGTGTAACGGTCTGGTCAAGGTTCTTTGTGCTTTCGGTGGTCTTTTTGTCCGTGCCATCCACGACGGTCTTATTGACGGTCTTCGTGTTGCTGGTGTCCACGGTATTGCTCAAGCCACTCGTGTCGGTGTGCCCTGTGCCGGTCGTATCGGTGTTGTGTTCACCGTGGGTCGTACCGTCGGCAGTACCGGACGATGTTTCATGCAGTTCGCTCGACGCGGTGTCGTGGTGGTCGGACGTGGTGACCTGTGCGACATTCTGCCCCTGTTCTCCCCTGCTCTGTGCCGTACGGTCGTTGCTGGTATCGCGGTCAACTGTGCGGATATCGGTCGTCCGTTCGGTCGCATCGGTGTTCCAGATGGGATTATAAACAAGCTGTGTAGTGCTGTAAAGTTTCTCCCAAATTGGTAACATTTCCTGCGTCCAATATCGAATTGCGTCCACCATCCAATACGGGTCAGGACGGTACAGCGGGGCCAGACCGTGCTCACGCATGATAATGTGAATAGCGAGTTCCCTGTCCATGCCAACCGGCACTTTGAAATCACGGAACAGACCCTCAGGAATGCCGCACAACTGGCGACACGCGCGGTCGAGTGCGTCACTGTTCTGGTTTGTGCTGTTCTGGTTCGTCATGCTCCCCCAATACATTGGCATTTTCTCCACTCCCTTCACTCAGTTCATCGGGTTCGTTGATTTCAATAGAAATGTTCGTTCCATACAGATTATTGACGGTTTTTACAGATTCGTCAAGACAGATTTTCCAGACTTCACGGCGGTTATAGGTCTCAGCGTCGGCGCTCTGGCTTTCGTTGACCACAAGACGCTCCTTTTTGTCCGGCTGTACACGAATGCCCAGTTCTTTGTAGAAATCCCGGATAATACCGCGCCGAATTTCATACAGTTCAGGAAGAATAAAGTTTTTCGACAAATCGCGATCGAACTGCATAATTGGCAACTGATACTGTGCGTCGGTCTTATTCATGGCAGGTTTTTGTAACTGTCCGTTGACCACAACAGCGGGTTTGCCGTTTTCCAGCTGTTCAAAAATCGTTTCCAGCGTGCGGCGGTCTTTATCGTCTTTGGCGATAGCAGCATAGGCGAAACGACTGTTTACAACTGCCTGCCGGATAGCAACCTCTGTCTGTTGCATTTCAACGGCGTATTTTTCAATGATATCCCACACGCCGCGGTAGTCCGGTGTAAGCTTGATGACGGCGCATTCAATACCGATTTCAAGCGGCCTGTCAAACTGGAAAAACGGGGTGTTGACGACCATGCCGCGCGGCTGGAACTGCAATCCAAAGCCAGTAGGCGCGCCGGGCTGAACAACAAGTCCGTATGTTTTGGAATTAAAAACGACCGCATAACCCATGCGTAGCAGCTGATAAAGAAACGCGTCATAATCCCATCCGATTTGACCGGGGGCGGCTTCAGGCAGACCGTGGATTTTATACAGGGCACGCATACGCTGGAAAAACGACCGCTCCCAATAATTCAGCACGTCCGTGCTCAAAGACGGCGGGCGAAAATTGCCGCACGCCTGCGCGTCGTAGTTTCCCATATAGCACTGATACATTTTATCACTCCTTTACTCAATAAACACGCCGCCGTCCATAGCAGCGTTGATGTATGCGGCTTCGGCGCTTGTTGCCATAGGAGCGGCAACAGAGAAACCGCGTGTCTGACAATATCCGGCTGCAGGGGTATCAATTTTCATAACGGGGTGTCCGTACATGCTTTGAAAGTTTGCGTCGTCAGTTGGCGGGTAATAGAATAGTGTCAGCGTTGCAAGCATGGACTGCAATGCGGATGCGTTGCCCGTCATACTGCCCGCGCACTGCGCGACGGGTGGAATTAACTGCATTACAGAGTGCCCCAGACTTGACATAGTTTCCCCCATCGTGCGTCCTGTATTGTCGCGTGTCAGGTTATTCAGGCCGCCCAAAAGTCCGGCACTGCTGCTCAGCGCGCCGCCGCCTACCTGTAAGCCAATGCCAATTGCGCCAATAGTTGCCGATGTCTGATTGCCGGTCAGGCTGATATTACTTGCGCCAATCGCGTATTGGCTGGCGATGTTTGCACTGCCTACATAAATGGTATGTGTTCCGGCGTCGACCTTTACAGAAATATTGCCGTCAAGAAACGAACAAACCCACGTAATAGTAAGAACCGAAACGTTATTGACTTTATCGACCGGAATAGAGACCGTTCCAATAAAGGGAATATACAGTGATATCTGGCAATTCATCCGTTTCCAGTCGTCAACAGGCCATGGGATAGGAATAGCCGTTTCGCGCTTGATATTCTGCACGCTCGACATAACGCCGCCAGACACACCTGTATCATACTGCCCCAACGTGATAGTCTGCGTCGCCTGAGGGATAACGCTTTCCTTGATAGGAATCCAGATACAGGACCGGATACAGTCAACAGCAGCGCCCCCATATACGTAGTTTTTAGCGAAATATTTAATTGCCTGATCGGTGGTAGATTCAGCGGCGGTGTATGTCTCTGTCATTTGCTGACTCCCCGCATACGCGCCGCCGGCCACGCCGGGCAACGTTCCTTCCTGTGCAACGATAGTAGTTTTCGTCTGCGGCTGTGCTATCATAGTCGAGAAATCAATATCGAGCTGCTGCTGAATCGAATCGACAAGCCTTTTCAATTCTGACCGCTTCATTACATATGTCGTCACACCGCCTTTTGCGCCGACTGCGGACATGATATACGCGCCCTGTCCGGTGTCAATACATTCGTCGGTGATATCAAGAGCGATACTGGATACAGAGGGTTTCTGTGCGACGTTCTGCCGTGAATCCTGAATACGGTAACTACTGCCCGACGCGTCAAAACTGTTATGACCGTATAGAATATAGGCTTTCGTTTTCCTGATACTGTCCGCGAACGTCGCCAGCGGGTCAATCGCACAGGAAAATTGCCAGTTATTGGCGTTCAGTGCGGTGATATCCTCTATCCAATAATAAGCGTGGGTTTCTTCGATGTAACAATAATTGTACTGCGGCGAAATGTTCAGACTATTCAGCCGGACATAAAACACGGGGTGCTCCATACTACAGGCGCGCTTCATGTAAAACGGAAATTTGTCGGGCAGATCCGACAACGGTACACGTTTTGTACTGTTGACGCGCTTCGATACCTTGCCTAAATGTGCATGGTATCCATGCTCAATACCTTCGTTATGGTCTGCCATGTTGTCAGCTCCTTTCTATAAAATAAAACAGGAGCGGCGGTGCGCCGCCCCTGTACATTCAGTTTGTCGGGGTTATTATCGAACCTGTTACGGTTCGTCGGACATATACATGAGAATTGCGTTCTGCGTGGGGTTCTGCGTGTAGTTCATTTTCCAATGATGCTCCGTGTTGTAGTATTCACCGGAAATGTTGAACGGGGTCGTGTAAACGCTGTCCTGATAGTAGGTGGTGGACAGCGCTTTCCGGTCGTACAGCAGGCCAACCACATAGGACAGCTCGACCGCACCGCCGGTCACCTGACGCGCGGTGTTTACGTCGAACTGCGCCGGAATGACGGACACGGCAGATTTGTTGTTGATGTTCTGCCAGAAGTCCACGCCCTCATAGTTGCCAAAGCTCAGATAGCCCGGGCCGAAAATGGCAGGATAGACCCAGCTTCGGGCATCATTGATAAGGGGCTGGTACAACAGAAGTTTCTGTTCGCTCTTTGGGGTATCGCGCAGAAGATGCAGGGCGTTGCCGCTGTCATCGGTGCAGACGGGGGTCAGGTGGTACAGTTCGGAACTGTTTTCCATCAGACTACTGGTTGTTTCCAGCCAGCTCACGAAAAAGCTCAGAAACTCCTGTAAATGAGTGGTCAGCAGTTCTTTTGTGGTGTAGGTCGTACCGCGTTCAGCGTTGAAAGCTGCGGTCAGATTGACGCGGCTTTCGGGACGACCGGTGTTGTACAGACTGCCGATAAGGTTCATGACCTGAGCGCGGTTCTCTGCGCTCTTCCATCGTGCAATGTCGTTCGCGATTTCAGTAGTCAGCGCCGCCAGAAATGCGGAAAACTCGCTTTCATTGGTGAATGCGGTCTTAAGCTGGTTTCTGAAAGTGGTGTACCGCTGGTTCAGAACCTTCTGCCCGCCGTAGAACATTTCGAGCGGGTAGCGCTTCTTGATTTTGTACATATCAACAGAATTACCGTCAACAAGTACATCACTGTTCTGTGCGGTGTTCACGAACCTGCTTTCGTCGAAGTCGCCAGAGAAGAATGCGATTTCACGGACGAACAACCCCCATTCCTGCCGGTCGGTCTCGATGCTGGTAAACTTGCCAGCGTATGCGCGACTGGAAATGACGGTGCGTGCAACCATGTCGGAAAGCGCCTGTAAAGTTCCTTCCACGCTCTGGTCAAGACACATCTGGCCGACCTGTACAAAACTGGCGGTGTTGACAGCCTGAATAGCGGCGGTCTGTCCGGTGACTTCCTTTACCAACGTGTTGGCGATGGTATAAATGTCAGTCGGGCGAAACACGCTCATGCTCTTCAATTCGGGCATATTGGTGCGGGATTTTGCCATGTTAATTTACTCCTTTCGTAAAATCGGGACTGGCGGGAGCCTGTGCGGGCTGTACCAGACCCAGAATAATATCTTCCACGCTGGTCACCGGGGCAATATCGCCCACGCTCCCGGCGGTCGGAACGTTTTTTGCATTCACTGCTGCAGTCAGGTCTGCAATCTGCTGTGCCATGACTGCCATCGGGTCAGGCGTTGAGGGCTGTGCCGCCGGTGCGGCCTGCGGGGCGGGTGCGGCGCTCTGCGCCGGTGCGGTAACGGGCTGTCCCTGCTGTGCGCGTTCCATTGCAATCATCTGCTGAACCTGTGCGGCAGTAAACCCCATCTTACCCAATGCAAGAATGTCGTTAATAGTCATGTCGTTCATCCTTTCCACCGGCTCGAGCCGGTTCTGACGTCAACGTGTGTAAAGGTCTTATAAATGCCGATACCGCCGGAATTGCCTAAATAGTCCCCGGCGATAGCGGCAATTTGTTCGGGGCTGTATCCTTTTACTTTGATATCAGCCGCCATACCAAAAAGGTGCCTGGACTGCGCCGCGCTCCCTTTCAGCGTTCGATTGTAGGACGGTGTACGGTATCCGCTGTTAATGATAACAGGAGCGCCGCACCGTTTGCGGATGTTTTCCAGCAACTCAACCAGCCGGGGGTCAACTGCAATAAAGTCCTGCCCGTCATGGCACTGGAATTCTTTCAGCGTAAAATGGTCAGACAGCTTATAACCGCTCCCGTGAATGGACATATAATAGATGTTTACCATATATTCACCCCCTTTCTGCTCCTGAATGTTCCACATGGAACATTGTGAAACACTCAGGAACGCGGGGGCATGGAAAAGGAAAAGCCAGCCGCGCACCCTTCCGGGGTGTTCCTTTTGTGCGGCTCCCCCGCATTACTAGAATACTACCGTTAATCTTTTATGTCAAGATAGTTCCGTGTCCTGAGCAGGGCGGGAACGGTCGAAAAATCAATCTGCCCTAAAAATACCATAGGCCGGAACTCAGGGTGATTCTGTTGCATATTCGTCGCCGCCTGAGCGCTCTGTCCGTATCGTTCGTGCCCGTTGTGAGGGCTTTCGCACACATAATAGTGTGTGTCATCCATGCGATACACATACAGCCCGGCATAGCTGAAAAGCGGTATCATGCCTTTCAGACTGCGGGGACGGACGTTTTCCAGATTGTTATATACAAACTGGTTTTCCATCGCCATTTTATAGAAATCGCCCTGTCCTGCAAGGTGTTTCATAAGCGCGGTCTGTTTGCGTTTGTCTGTCACGCGGTCAGAATGCGGCATAGCGATGAATACACCGCTGTCAGTCATGCACCATTCACGGCCTGAGCGGCTCATTTTTGCAACAAGGTCGGTGCACCCCAGTTGTTCAAGTATCGGGCTTGAAATGTCAAACGCATTCGCCAATAACCACATTCTAAGCGGCGGCTTTCCTTCAAGCTCCCTGTTGCCGCACACCGTGACATAGGCATTCAGGAGCGCTTCGCCCTCAGCTTTGCGCTTTGCAATAATGCGCTCCGGGATAAACTCATCAAATACAAGATCGGTAAAAGCGTCACCATTGAATCCGCGCACGCCTGCAATGGACGGCAAAGCCATGCCGACCGCGCATTTTTCAGGAATGGCAAAGCCACCGTTTTCCAAATACTCTACTTTACCGATTGCATAGCTGATTTTGCCCGCTTTCTGAATGCCGATATCGTAGCCGACCTTCTTCAGCGCGTTGAACGGGTTCAAATCGGGGTCAGCTGCTACGGCCTGCAATTCATTCACGGTGCGCCGCATATACAGAAAATAGCGGTTTTCGTCCAGCATGTATTTTAATGTACCAAAAGTCTTGCCTACCTGTCTCTTACCGATAATAATATTGCACCATGCCCCTAACGAAGAAATGGCCGGGATATTCACCCAGCCATCCCCCGTATAGAGGTCAAGCGCAATTTCTTTGCGCTTGCTCATTGTTATACCTCACATTCCTGCAAGTCGTCATTGTATGCCTTGCGCACTGCTGCTTCCACTGCGGCGGCGGCGTCGTCGGCAAAGTAGACGCGGAAATTGTCATAATACTTGTCGTCCTTGCCTTTCGTCGCGCTGGCGGTGATAAACGTGCCCTTAGCGCCCTCAACAAGCCACATGCTGTACAGGTCAATGCCGTACAGCCGGAGCGTGAACGTCAGGCAATTGTCTGCGACCCGCCGGACACTACGAACGACCGCGTGCAGATTGTGGAGCATGTCCACGGTGACGCGGGGGCTGTTCTGTTTAGTAGTCGTGCTTTTCTTTGCGAATGCCATAATTATTTACTCCTTTTCTGTCTGTTACTTGTTGGTGTTGGTCTTGATATCGGTCAGCAGGCTGATAATGCTATCTTCTTTTGCGCTGATAGCATCCAGCTTTGTATTGATGTTTGCAAGGTGCTGCACGGCGGTCACCTGATTGGTCTTGACTTCAGCCAGTTCGTCCACAAAGTTCTCAAAGAAGTTCGTGAGCGCTTCCAGCAATTCAGCCAGCTTGTTATTGATATCCTGCATGATGTTCACCCCCTTTCAGAACATCCAGCGAATAAGGAACTGCAAACCCGCAGGGGTCGCACGTTCAGGATAGAGGGCGGTAGGTGCTTCGGGGTAGATATCCGCGATGTGATGATTGTACGCTTTCAGGTAGGTGTACAGGTCTGTAATAGACCGCTCCCCGAATGCGTGGGGGTCATACGCGGGCGCAAAGGGGAATGCCTGCCGCGCCGCTTCCACAAGCGCCGGACGGGGGAGCGGCTGTTGCGCGCCCATGTTCTGCACTGCGTTCGTCAGCTCCCCCGCAGGGTCGAACACAAGCCCGATGATGTTCCCCGCGATATCTTCCCAGATTTCAACTTTCGTAATACTTGCCATGTGTCATTGTCCTTTCTGTCTGTATGGTGTAATTCCTTTCTATAATTATAATACCACATCGGCGCTATGAATGTGTTAACAAACTATGAACAATTTGTGAAACTATTGTACTGTAAGAATTGCCATTACCACACAATTTACACCCGCTGTGAGTAGTACTTTTACTAACCACCAGCCGGGAATTACAAAACATGCCCAAAGACACACCGCATTTACAATCAATACCGCGCCTATGCATAACATAACTTCTGAAAAACTCATACCATTACCTCACATTCCATTAGTAAACTACGTTCATCGGATACACGGTACTCCCGATCTGACATGACGACCCACGACGCGGACAGGGTAGGCCGCGCAAAGTCGGTGCGCTGGCATATCGGTGCATCGTGATATGTCAGGCATTGACCGCCTGCGGGCGCAATAAACAGGCCGTCACGTAAATTGTCAATATTTCCGTTCAATGCCTTAACACCGGCTTTCTTGCTCACGCCTGCAATCGTGCTTTCAATCGTGCCGTCCGCGTCAACACATGCATAACACTTTGCATGCAGGAACTTGAATTGCGTCATGCCGTAACGATCGGCGGGGTGCTCATCCTCAGCGACGCCAATATAGACCTTTTTGCCGTCTTTCTTTTCGACCACACAATCACGCGCGATGCACTGCGCCTGCACTTCCTTATTATAGGCATCAACGGCGGGTTTCTTTTCGCCCTCAAATTTGCAGGAATCAGTATCCCAGTAAATGACGTCTTCCCATCCGACAATTTTTAAGAGGTTCCAGAGCTTAAGCCGGGACATGGATGCAGTCCACAAGCCCCACAAAAACGGAAACTTGTTTTCCTGCGATTTGCTGACTTCATTATCGCTTTTGTCGTGAAGATTGTTTTCCCATGTCTTATGTGTTCCCTCTAACGTATCAGGGTCACACTGGTATTCGTCGCGAATGGTCTTTTGCGCGCACGCGCCAAAGATGGTATTGACGCACACTTTGGCAAACATATAATCCGGACTGCCTTTTTCGCTTTCCTTAATGCGGAACTTTTCATAAATGGTTTTGCGGAAACTGTCGGGCAGATAGTCCAACCGGAACGCGACAGTTTTCACACCGATGATTTTATCGTAGGTGTAGCCATCAATAATGCGCTGATAGTCGTTACTATCGGCGTACACAAACAATGCGTCAGCACCCAACACGCGACCATTGTCAAGCTCTGTTAACCCCGTGATATCGGGGCACTTGCTGAAACTGATACACGGGTCAGGGCATTCAGCTTTTATCTGAGGATTGACAATACAAAGCTTTGCAATCCAGCCAAAACCGTGCTTGATGAGCCTTTTCAATTCCTTTTCGGGCAAGTCGTCCGGCATCGTTACAGGCTCACCGCATGGAAACTTCCACAACAATTGCTGTGAGGGGTGCGCGCTCTTGAAATCGTAAGAATTGCAATTATGGTATACACGCCCGGCACGCCAGCGCGTGCCGTGGGTGTCGCCGCCTGCCATACATTTATATGCAAGTTCCATCTGGTCACGGTCAAGTTGCAAGGCCTTAATACTATTCATGCATTTTCTATCGTGCATGATATTCTTACGGACTTCCTGAATGACCATGCCTGTATTGGTATATGGAATCGTAGCCTGATTGTACCCATGTTCAGCTTTCAGGCGCTCAATTGCTTCATACAGGCCCAACACGTCATTGACGCAGTAAGCAAATTCTGTATCATCAAGCGGCGTGTCCGGCGTGCGGTATACCGTATAATCTAAATCACCCGCAAGCTTTGCGTGCTGGCATCCCTCTGTTGCACGAGCAAGGGATTTTTGAAACAACTTGAAACTGTCACGAAACTCAATACCATTGTCAAACCGCATGTACAGGGGTTTGCGGCTCTTTGTATACAGAGCGTCAGCCAGACCCCAACGCGCCGCCAATAGCTGAATGATGTACTGATGTTCATAACCCAGATTATGCACGTACAGCACAAGCCGGGTCTTTTCGTTCACGTGCCATTTATTCACGAGCGTTTCCAACAGGTCAACCCAGTCCTCAAAGTATCGCGGTACAATGGTTTCACCGCCGATACAGGTCTGCCAGCTGTAGGGAAAGCCGTCGTCGTCGGTGTTGGTGGTCTCAATATCGAAAGTCGCTGTAACGTCAAGATATCTGACAGCGCCTTTGCGATATCCGTTCTTTACGGCCTTAGGTCTTGCAAGGCGCGGCAAATATTCTTTTGAGGTCTCAGATACTTGCACACCTTGCGTCGTTCTCATTCGTCAAGTCTCCTTAAATAGTCTAATAGCGCCTGCCCACGCGTCCGCTTATTATCGGCATCCGCGTCTATTATATCCTGTAACACATCCGTGTTATTTTCGGTGATAGCGCTGTAAATGGTTTTACTGTCAAAAAGCTTTTCGGCCTTTTCGGTGAAAAAACGTTGCACGGCGTTGTCCCATTCCTCTTGCGTGCCGTTGAATCCCTGTTGCTTTGCGGTCTGATACCGGGCATCTTTTACGGATTTTACGCCGGTCGGCGTGCTGGTTTTCATGGTCATGAACTGCCGCAATTGCAGATATTGATGTCTGAGAGTCGCAAGTTCGGTTTTTTCGGTCGGACGTTCATTGAATCGCGGGCGCTCCTTATTAGGAAACTGACTTTTTGCGTATTTATAGCCGCCCGCCGTCCGTTCGTTGACGTCGGTGTTTTTCTCAAGACTGCGCAAGCGCTGATTAGCGGCCTTTGCCGCCTTGCGCACGACCTTTATCAGGTCTTGCTTACTCATTTTGAACGGGTCGCTCATGCCGGGGCTGTAGTAATCCCAGCTCTGCGGCTCGTACTTCGGTAAATGTTCAGTGCTTCTTGCCATGACGTTTGACCCCCTTTACCACATCATCAATCATGCACCATATCACGAACAGGACACACAGCCCCAAAAGCGCAATACCCAGAGACCCCGCGCCCCATAAGATAAACAAAAGCATGTCATGAACAACCGCCATTACAAATACACCTCAATTCTAAAACCGTCTTTCGTTTCCATTAAAGCAATATCAACCGACGCAGGCAAAGCCGCGCGAATACATTCGTAAAACATCCGGACACTGCGCGGATTGTTATACAAGGCACACGACGCCTTGCGAACACCTTTCACGGTGTCGATGATGTACAGATAAACTTTACTCATATTATTTCCTCTCTTTCCAGCCATACTTGCAATGTTTGCCCTCGCCGTGCTGTTTGCGGCGCTCTTCGTGCCTGTAGTCGTCGTAGCCGTGCCATGTCGTATAGACGGTAACAACGTCGTGCTTTTCATCATAACGTGCGCCCCTGATTTCAATGTTTTGCGCGTGTTCAGGCAGACGACTAAAATAATCGTTGAACAGCTCAGCGCCGCCCCATAAAGCCCGGCATTTTGTCAGGTGGTCGGATGTGCCTAAAGTTAACTTGTGGTAGTCTTTGAGCGTCATACTTTGCAAACTCCTTTCCAGATTCTAAGAGTGATACCAATGATAAACCCAATAACAATTGCATCAAAGTGCACACATACCCAAACCCAAAGCCAAACTAAAATTGCAATCACTGTCAACATACGACTTTCACCTCTTCAACATTGCCGCCCTTTACATGACGGCGCTTGTAACCGTAGCTCCATGCGTCATTTACGTACCGCTTTAAATACCACCAGTACTCATACACGCCATGCACGACATGATAGCCCTCTTGCAACCGGCGCACATATTCGGCGGGCAACTTGACAATTTTCATGATTGACACTCCTTTCATTCGGTGTTATCCTGTAATTGTATTATAGCACATCCTAGCTTTGAATGTGTTAATAAATTATGAACATCATTGCTTTACTGTAGTGAAGTAAGCCGCCTGGACTCCGCCTGGGC
>ERZ808266.410-NODE-410-length-15173-cov-5.593465_pt1 | contig 15173 bp, 8 predicted proteins | sample MGYA00521278_ERZ808266 | MGnify/ENA primary metagenome ERZ808266 (study PRJEB31516, sample SAMN03275591) | gut metagenome | biome: mammalia-associated habitat; material: feces | host: Papio cynocephalus | place: Kenya | collected 2012-08-02 ... | reverse complement strand
GTTCTTTGGCCATTTCATAGGCCTTTGTTATCAAATTCTCGTTCATGCTATTTTTTAGTTTATTGATTTGTGAGATTCTTGAATTTATTACCTTTGACATTTCCGTAACCGATGATGCCAAGGATTAACTGTTTTTTTTGAGTAAGTGGGGTTAACCCCTTGGCTCATAGGTGATTGTTTGAATGGAGTTTCCGATGATGCGGCGCATATCCCAGCGGTCTCCCACAAGGCCGGATACCTTTGCCTGAAGCATGATGTTACCGATTGCCGTGCCCTCCATCGGGCCTGCTATGACAGGAATCCCGAGCGCATCGGCGGTCAGTTGGCACATAAGCCCGTTGGCCGACCCACCGCCGATCACGTGCAGTTTCTCGATCTTGAAGGACGCGAATCCCTGAAGCATTCCGATGACTTCTTTGTACCTTTTTGTGAGGCTGTGGTAGATGCAGCTGATCATCTCGCCGTCATTCTCGGGAACCTTCTGGCCAGACTCCTTGAGCGCGGCCTTGATCTCTGCGTACATGTCCTTAGGTGCGGCGAAACGTGGATCGTCCGGATCTATGGTTGAAGGAAAGCCGATCGCCTCGCGCGCCATGTCCACCATCTCTGCGTATGAATATTTCCGTCCTTCGCTCTCCCAGGTCTTTCGGCTCTGCTCCAGCAGCCACATTCCCGTGATATTCTTGAGGAATCTGGTCGTGCCTTCTATTCCTCCTTCGTTCGTGAGGTTATATTCATAAGACTTCTCATCGATGATCGGGGCCTTGGACTCGATGCCCATCAGGCTCCAGGTGCCGCTGCTGAGGTAGGCGAAGTTCTCACCCGCCGCAGGGACAGCCGCGATGGCCGAAGCCGTGTCGTGTCCCGCGACGGCGATGACCGGTACCGGTTCCATTCCGGTCTCCTCGCAGATCTCCTTTTTGAGCATTCCGACCTTTGTGCCCGGTTGGGCGATGTCCGGCAGGATAGAAGGGTTGATTCCGAGACGCTCCAGAAGGTCTCTCTGGAAATCCCTCGTGCGTGGGTTGATGAGGCTGGAGGTGGACGCGTCGGTATATTCACAGACCATCTCTCCGGTCAGCATGTAAGCCAGCAGGTCCGGCATGAAAAGAATCTTGTCGGTCTGAGGCAGCCTTGAGTCAGCTTCCTTGCTTTGCGCGTAGAGCTGGAAGATGGTGTTGAAGTTCATTATCTGGACTCCGGTGACGGAGTAGAGTTCCTTTCGAGGTATGATCTTGAAGACTTCCTCCGGGATTCCGTCGGTATAAGGATCTCTGTAAGCCCTTGGCAGTCCGATGATTCCACCGTCCTTGCCGACGTGACCGAAGTCCACGCCCCAGGTGTCGATGCCGATGGATTCGATCTTCACGCCCGTTCCGGCGACCTTTTTGAGCGCGGCTTTGAAGTGGTCGAAAATGGAGTTGATGTCCCAGTAATATTTCCCGTCAACCTCCTTGACGGCGTTCGGGAATCTATAGACCTCCTCTGAAGTCAGTTTATTGTTTTCGACGGTGCCGATGATGGCTCTGCCGCTCGTGGCTCCGAGATCAAAAGCAAGAAATTTCATAAATTACGTGGCATTTCATTCATACAAATTTTGTTTTTTTTCGCTGTTTTACCGCTGAATATTTTGACATTCTGACTTGGAAATTTGATAGGGAATTATTTTTTGCTATATTTGTGATGCACAATTAGTAACAAAAGGTCAGCGAACAATGGCTTCTGTTCATCTTAAATATTTGGCGGTTAACCCTGTTGATCTCAAGTGGGGGACGGCCGTCAACTCGGTGGGTTTTCAGGAAATCGCTCCCGGAATGGACTATCCGCCTCGTAACCATCCGTCCCGCTATGTGTTTTCCATCGCCAGCGGCAGGATTCTTCAGGAATATCAGCTGCTTTACATCACTGAAGGCAAAGGCAAGTTTTCTTGCGAGACCTTGGGATGTTCCAAGTCCATTCCTCTCAAGGGAGGGATGATGTTCCTGCTTTTCCCTGGTGAATGGCATTCGTACTACCCTGACAAATCTACAGGTTGGAAGGAATATTGGATTGGCTTCAACGGCGGGTTCATCGACAATCTGGTCGGGCAGGGCTTTTTCTCGAAGGACAGGCCGCTTTTCAAGGTGAATATCCACGAGGACATAGTTAACCTCTACACTTCGGCGATCAACGCCGCTGTGGCTCAGGAGTCTGGCTTCCAGCAGGTTCTGGCCGGCATCGTGGACCGGCTGCTCAGTCTGGCGTATTTCTACGACAGGAACTCGCAGTTCCAGGAGTCTGACACAGCGAACAAGATTAGTCAGGCCAAGGTGATGATCCACAGCCAGTACATGACAATTTCACCGGAGGAGGTGGCTGCCAAACTTTGCCTGAGCTATTCGTCTTTCCGCAAGACATTCAAGGAATATACGGGGTTTTCACCGGCGAGGTTCATCAATGAGGTGCGGATGAGCAAGGCGAAAGAGTTGCTCACCAACACCACGATGAGCATCAAGGAGGTGGCCTACAATGTGGGCTACAACAATCACGACTATTTCTTCACTGCTTTCCGCCACATGACTGGCCAGACTCCGGCTGAATACCGCAACGCCACCCAGGTCGCCAAGTTATAGTCCGAGGAGTCGGACCGGGCCGAGGAGGCCTGACGGGAGGAGTTTGTCACTGGCTTTGTAGAAGCGGCGGATTGCGGTCACAGGATTCTTTTCGCCTGGTTGGACATCTCCGATCATGCGGTTGCGCCAGACGTTGGTGACCTTGATTTCCAAGAGGTTGTCACCTTCTTTCAGAAGAGGCTTGATGTCGGCTGTCCTGAACGGGGCCTTCCAGAGTACACCTGCCTCGGCACCGTTGACGGAAATGTCGGCGATGTTCTTCACGACACCTAAATCTATGAATATCTTCGAGTTGTCTGCCAGTGTGGTGGAATCTACCGCTATCGTGGTCTTGTAAACGGCTGTGCCGGAAAAATATTTCACGACAGGATTCTCCTTTCTTGTCCAGGACTCCAATTCCGGGAACTCCTCATCGGCGGTGCCGCCGTTCTTCTGATTGAAATGCACCTGCCAGGTGGTATTTATACTCTGGATTACGGTTGCTTCCAGTGTCTGGTATGTCGCTTCGGTGGCTGGTGAGCCATATCGAACCACAGGCTCAGCGACTGTGGTTAAATCAGATGCGAGAATTGTGGAGGAATCAGGAACGTTGACAAGCATTGTGTCCACGGTCACTTTGATTTGTGGCTTGTCGGAAAGCACGACGAACCTCGCGTCTGCGGAAAGCAGCTGAAGCGAGACGTTCGACAGATCGCCAGAGTGCCCTACCTCCGTGTTCATAACCTCACCGTTTTCTGGATTAAATATGGTCGCAAACTTCCCGCCGTCCCTGAAACTGAGCTCCACGTTGGAATCCTTCCCGGAGAAGTTTCTCACCCAGTAGATTTGGGTGCTGTCCGGAAGGGTCCTGTGGACATATTTAAAGTTCCCGTAGCTGTCAGGAGTGTTCGCCGGAGCCTCGGAGGCATCTTGGTCACCGAGTTTGTCTAAGTGGCCAGAAGTCGTTTCGGCGGGTTCAGCGATCGGTGAGGCGACCTCCGAAGTGACCGTTGCACGGAAATCCGGCTCGATTCCGCTTCTCCTCAGACAGTCCTCAAGGCCTTTCGTGAACACATTCTTCCTTCTGGAATGCCAGACGTCATCCACGATCGAGGCGAACGCCCTGTCATCGGCCTTGAGCCCGGCACATTGCTTCGGTTCCTTTCCGCAGATGATCACCCCGGCATCGGCGAACTCTTTGATCTTTTTAAGAATGTCCAATGACATCACCTCGCAGTTTCTGTCGAGCCACAGTACCCTGTAGCGCGCTCCTGATGGAGCCACGAGGATCCCGTTCTCGGCTTTCACACCTGATCTGAGCACAGTCGGGTTGGCGAAATCGTAGTTGTAACCATCCGGAACCTGCGGCAGAGTGCTGAAAGCATCACCACCGTAAAGTCCGGTGATGTTCAGATCCTCTCCATAATATAATAATATGTCAGCGACTGAGGTCCCCTGCTGAAGCATAGAGCTGGAACGTGCGAGGTAATCGGTGAGCACCCAGGCATATTCCCCCCAAGTCTCGTTTCTGTGCAGCCATTGTCCGTAGCGGAACAGTTGAAGTCCCGGAAGGTATTTGTCGTTTGGCTGTGAGGCTGACTCGTGGATCACGAATCTGTTGACTCCGGCGCTGAGTCCTACATCGGCGATGTATTTCATATTCTCCGGGCAATATGTGTAGGCTCTTCCCTCGTCTCCGTTCACGGAGAATGATTCTGCGGCGACCAAAGGCTGTCCGTAGATGTGCGAGACAGAGGCTGATTCCCTGATGTCACAGATGGCGGATGGCACGGAAGACCCTGTCGGAGTGTTCTCCATCCAGAACGCCGCCATCGGTATTGTGGCCTTGATCTTCGGGTCCATTCCGTCACCGGTGTAGGCGCGGCCCCCCTCGTGGGACTCAGTGTAGCGGCCCGCAAGGTCATATTCTTTGACTATCTCATTGATTCTGTCGTAGTTCTCGCTGAACAACTCGCCGAGAGTGCGCCTCCAGTCCCAAAGAAAACGCTCGCTCATCTCGGAACTGCCGATGATCTCGCCGGTGAGCACCGGCAACCATGGCAGAAGGTCGTAACCACGTCGTGCCTTGAATTCTTCAGCCATTTTCGGTGTCCATGTGTAGGCTCCGGCCTCGTAACTGTCAACAAGCAGGTAGCGGATGCCCTTTTCACCGAGCATCCCTCCGGCCGCCTCTTTATAGAGATCAAGATAGGTCCTGAAATATCTCATCCATGCATCAGGATCCAGCTTGTCTATCTCAAGGCCTGTGGCTTCGGGAGAGGCCGGATGGTTTACCTTTCCTGTGATGGACCATCCGAAGCGGTAAATCCTCCAGCGCCCCGCCGGCAACGTGCACTCCAGTTTCCCGTCCGCTGTCATCTTCCCGGTAAGGTCGATGACATCCGATGTCCTGATGGCGTCCTTTGAATATGGCGTGTGGTATTTCCAGAAATCATGGATTACGCCGAAACCGCCAAGTTCTTGACAGTGATTTACTTTCGTTACCGTGTACAGTTCAAGCGACTCAAGCTTCTCGCCCTTTACCCTGAAAAACTGTGCGCATGCCGGCGGAATGTTCATGGTAAGGTACGGCAGCACTGTCGGCTCTATGTCACAGACTTTCCGCCATTTCACACCGTCGTCACTGCATTCGAGAATATTCCTGCATTCCGGCTTTCCGCTTCTCGGCCGGCTGCCCATCGCCATGCTCTTTAGAGTCAAAGCCTTGATCGTCTGAGGTTTCCTGAATTCCACGCTGATCATGCTCTCACTCTTGCTGACTTGTGCTCCGAGTGCGTTCATTGATTTGTCGGAATTAGACAGCCTGACAGCGAGAACATACAGATCTTTGCCGTGGGGCTTTACTTCTATGCGGTCGTTGTCGGTGAGGTAGTCTTGGTATGGACCGACAACATTGTACAGTGCAGGCATTTGGACAGAAATCTTACCGCCTCTTGTGTCGATGGATCTCCATTCAAGTTTCTTTATCGCGTCATCGGGTTTCACCCACGTGCCGCCTGTCGAACTCCATCCCGGGGCGCTTGCGATCGTGACATCCATGTCCAGAGAGTCGGCCAAATCCAGAGCGAACCTGAACGCGTCTTTCCAACCATCGCTGAGGTAGGGGAGTTTGACCTTCGCCGCTCTCGGCATATTCACTCCGCCAGCGTCAAACTGGTGGAAGCCGCCGATGCCGTTTCGCTTCATCCATTCTATGTCTTTGCGGATGCCTTCCTTCGAGACATTTCCGTCCATCCAGTGCCACCATACCTGCGGCCTCGCGTCCTTGGAGGGATTTTGGAATATCTTGACAAGTTCAGAGGAATCTTTGGCCGTCCGTATGACGGCTATGCTCACAGAATCTTGCCTGACAGTGACGGAATCTGTCCTGTGCAGTGTCAAGGTGTCTGTTGGCGCGGCCATTGACGCGTAGCTCAGCGCCGAAGCCAGAGTCGTAAGTATAATCCTGAAACGCATATTCTTGAATTTGTGTTCAAAGATAAACATCGCTGGCCATAATTTCAAGGGAAGTTTGGTAGTCTCGGGTGATAAATGGGTTTTCTTCTTTGAAAACTGATGCGCCGTGTTAGATTTTTGATAAAAAATTGAAATTGTACCAGTGAAAATCGAATTTGGCACAGAAAATGCCTAGCAACACCACGAGTTAATTGGTTCTAATAGGATTTTATCATTCTAGCCTTTAGCCTGTGGCGGCTATTCATCATACGTTTTATTCATAATTAGGTTTGTATTAAGTGGGAAAGGTCGGAGCTGTGAAGTTCCGGCCTTTTTTGATTTATCAAAAAAGGCCGGAACAAGTTCCTTGTTCACCCCCAGTCACTTCGTGACAGCCCCAGTGGGGCACCGGGGACCGTATTCCCCGGACCCCTTGCGTCGCTCCGCTCCGGGCGGTTTGGCAAAAAAGGCCGGAACAAGTTCCTTATCTACCCCTTGTGTCGCTGCGCGCCAGCTCCCGGTGGATTAGAGCTTACGGTTTTTGTAGGAGTCAATGCAGGCGGGGATTATTCGCTTGTAGTGCTCGCTGGTGTAGAGAGGGGAGGAAATGATGAAATCGGCGGTGCTGCGGTTGGTCGCGAACGGAATGTTGTACAAGGATGCGAGACGTGTAAGACCCATGACATCGTTCTGATGTCCCTGCATGATGAGGTTGTCGCAGAAAAAGACCAGCATGTCTATCTTACCTTCGGCGATCATCCCGCCGATCTCAAAGTCTCCTCCAAGCGGACCGCTGAGCATGCACACAACTGACGGCGCCTCCGGCCCCAACTTCTCTGTCAGAGCCTCAGAGACGAGCCTGCCGGTCGTGCCGGTGCAGAACAGATGGCAACGTTTGAGAGAGCCTGCGTTGTAACGGACCCAATCCAATAGTTCCTGCTTCCTCGAATCATGAGCTACCAATGCGATGTTTGTTATCATATCTCTGAATATTAATTGTTTTTACCTTTTACGACTTTCCCCTGACCGTGTCTTTTGTGATGGAAACCCTCTTGACCTCCTTAGGGGAGTTTTCCACGGCCGACGCTCTCTGCTCCCGTTTCCTTCTGCTTGTGAAAATATTCCTGAAGAACTCTTTGAAGGTATTGAACTCCTTCTGGTACGCGATGCCGACACCACTTCTTTGAGTGTTGTCCAGATAGGTTGTGTAGTCATCCGCCGAATGGGAGAACAGATTCAGTCTCAATTGTCCGGACTTGTCCAGTTTGATTTCTATGTCAAGGTTCCCGACCACGTCTCCCTCTGATGAGGATGAGTTGGCATATTCCCTGTTGCCGACGTTGCCGTTGACTATCACTCTGTTGTTGAAGAGCTGTGTGGAGACGGCCACATCGAATATGTTGGTGCCGCTTTCACTGGACTGGTAGTTCAGGCCGAAGTCAAGTGGAATGTCGAGTTTCTGGAGGATATTGTTGAGTTGTCCGGCCATGATTTCCGCCACGTTGGAGTAGATCATGTTGGTGTTGTTGACTACGCCAGACTGTTCATCAGGCATGAAACTTCCGGAGATAAGGAGTGAAAGAAACTGCCTCTGCACCTTGTCCTCAGTGTTTAGGGCGCTCTCTACCCTGGACTTTGTGGTCGGATCCAGATCCGGAACCTCGATTGAGAACGTGAGTTTTGGTTCGCGCATCTTTCCTGACACTCCTATCCCACAGTTCACGATCCTTCTCGCGGAAACGGAGGTCGTGTCAGCGATCAAAGTGGCCACGGAAGCCTTTGTTGAATATATTCCATTGATATTCAAGTCGCTGTCCATCACGTCCCCATTGAAGCGGATTGAACTTCCGTCCGAGATCGCAAAGTCTCTTTTGGCGATGTCCATGGCGTTGAAATGGAAGTTTCCGGATCTGAGGGTATAGTCTCCGTTGATCGTGAAGAGATCCCTTCCGGGACGGACTTCTATGTCGATGATTCCCTGTCCTCGTCCATTCAGCACATTTCCGGCTGAACGGTCGATTTCCACGTAGGCTTCCGTGCGCTGGTCTGCGTCAACCCTTAGCCTTATTCCGAAATCACTGCCTTTGCCATGTCTTGACGCTATGCCGCTCATCATGGCCTCGTAAGGGTCCACATTGACTTCCTTGAAAACTTCCTTGAACGTGAGAAGGTCATTCTTTCCGTCGTTGGAGGCATTGTCTATAGGAATATGTATGCGACCATCCTTGTCTGTCCTGACATTCACATCAAGCTGCACGGCATCAAACGGCCCTTTTATGATCACATCCCCACTGGCGAAAAGATGGCCGTAGAACGCCTGGTTGTCACTCTCTGTCATGTCGATGGCCTCGATGCCCTGCATCTTTATCCTGGTGTCGAGACGGAATTTCTTCAGATGGTCGAACAATAATCCTCCCTCGATGTGGCCGGTGCCGTCAAAGCGGTCTTTGATTGATAGCCCGTCGAAGAACAGCCCCTGGTCATTGACCGTGAATGGACCGTTGACATAGTATGGCACATTGGTAAAACCAACCTTCAGCAACGCGTTGTTGAATCTTGTCCCGTCGCTGGACAGGGACAGTGAGTCCAAGGTGCCACGCAGATTGACCTTGCCGCTCATCGAACCTCCCATCTGGCTGAAAACGGATTCCAGAGCCGGGGCTATGTAGCCGACATTAAGCCCGTCAAAATCAGCTGTGGCGTCTATCTTCCGGTCTTTGAAGAAGTAGTCTCCTGTAAGGCTCAGTGTCTTGGCTCCGTCGATGTCGTTCTTGGCGATGAAACGCATCTTCCCGTCATCGAGCGAACTGGCCAACCGCAAGGTTCCCATCCGCTGCCCCGCGACCTCGGTGGAGTCCGATGTAAGATTCATCATCAGTCCGGCGTCGCTGTTCCATGGTGACGAGATGATGGCATGGCCGGTTGCGAGACCGGATATTCCGAAACGCTCCCCGAGGAATTTATTGAGAAGTCCAAGGTCGAACCTCACGAGATTTACTGAAAGCGTGTCCTTCCTTGTGGATGAATATCCACCATCGACCTTGATGGATTGGTCCGCGCATCTTGCTGTGAGGTTGTCAACTCTGATGTCCTTCCCTGTTACATCAATCGCGGATTCTGACACGCTCCAAGCCGCGTCATCGTACCAAATGTAGGAAGGCAGGGTCTTTGCGTTGACGGTCAGTTCACCTGAGCGTGTGCGTCCGATCCTGCCGGAAAGATAGACCTCCCCCTTGTTGACCGGCCCCGATTCATTGTCGTACGTGAAGCCGGCCCCGAAACTGTCATCCTTGGCGTACAGCATCACGTTGTCGCTCAGCAGGCTCAGACCTGCCACGGAAACGGCGGAACATGTCAATGACGCGTTCAGGCTGCTGTCCTTGTTGTCAAGGATCAAATCTATGTCTTTGAGGAAATTATTGTGCAAAGCGACTCTTGGTGACTTTACAGAAGCGGTCACATTCCCGTCATTGCTGATGTTCAGACGCATTTTTGTGCCTTGGCCGATATATAGCCCCGGTTTCAGGAACGAAAGGATGTCCCTGGCGTCTCCGACATCCAGGTCAAGGACATATTCCTCTCCGTTCCATTGGGAAACGCTGCCCTTATAGAGCGAAGGAAGCTCTCTTTGGACAGTGAGTCCCTGAAAATCTTTGATCAGGCTTGTGAATGGTTTGGAGCCTACATAACTTCCGTTGGCAAAAGTGGAGGTGATGTTGGCCCTATTGACATTGTCGTTGGAGTGGGATTTTACGCAGATGTCGCCGATTTCGTGCCATCCGTTGTCATTCTCAAGTGTGAGCCCCAGGATGTCAAGGTCTCCTATCAGATCCCCGCGGTTGATGTTCATGTAGTTGGCGTTGATCCGGCCCGAGATCTTGGAATTCTCCCTGCTGTCCAGATTCAGGGCATGGAGGTCGGCGTAACCGATTGACGCATAGAATTTATAGAGGCCGTTGCGGGTCTTGTCTGAAAGCGTGAACAGGCCCTGGAACAGAAAGTTCAGGTTCGGGTCGCTGCAGACGATACGGCCGTCGAATGCGTTGTCCGAATATGTCCCCGCCGCCACTATGTTTGAGTAGTTGTAGCCGAGTGCCGACAATTTCTCCACAGACAGCGAATCAATCTTCAGACTTGTCTGGCCGTTGCCCAAAGTCATACCCACCGCTCCTTTCAGGGTGATTTCGCCTAATTGCTTGACTCCTGCGAGTTTGCCTGCGTTGAGGTTTATGGCGGAGACATTCCCGGTGATTCCGATCGGCTTCCTTTTGATTAGAAGGTCTCTTATTCCCGCATCCGCGCTCAGGACGCCGAGCGGAGATGTGAGATCACCTTTCACTTTCAGTTTGTTCAAGGTTCCCTTGACGTTACCGCTGAACAGGAATCTTGTCCCTGCCGCGAACTTCGACAGATCCACCGATGCGCCCGGGGCAAAGCCTTTGACGAATGTGCCAAGCCCATCGGTCGTGAATCCCAGATTGTCAAGCCTGAAATCCATAACCATGCCGCTGGCGATCGGAAGTCCGGACAACCTTCCGTCAACTGTCCCCGAGACTCCGCTTTTGGCTTCCGAGAAATCAAAGTTCCTTATTGCCATGTCTCTGACGGGGCCATGCACATCGGCTTCCTTGAGATTGATCACGGATTTCATCTTGAGCAGGGCGGGTGCGAAATATGAGAGACTCTTGAAATCCACTCTGGTGTTGAATATTCCTGCTGTCATGACTACCTCGTTGATGTATTTCGAGAAAGAGGAGACTCCGGCATATTCCATGGAATATTCAGTCATGCTTATGTCGGACCATTTGTCCTGGATGTGCAGATTGCGTATAGAGGTTTTTCCTTTCTCGATTGTGGTTTTGCCTGACATTGCCAGGATGTCATAGCCGCTTCGTTCAATCGCGGAGAGGTTTGTCACATCTCCGCTGACACGTCCTCCACTGTACTCAAGGTCGTGGATCCGGAGCTCACGCGCCGTGACATCCAGGTTCTTCCAGTCTATGCCATATTCCCTGAGCGGGGAAGTGCCGGTCATGTTGACAAGCCTGAAACGGAAGTTCTTGATATGCACCCTGCCTGCGTCAATCTTTATTGAAAGAGGTTTCTTTTCTTTCTTTTCAGCAGGTTTCTTGAAAAGTCGTCCGATGTTGCCGCCCCGGTCGTCTTTGGCCAGGACGAACAGACCGTCGCTGACGCTGAGCCTTTTTATGTGCAGTGTCCCGTCGTTTCTCAAGCCTTTGATGGAAAATGTGGCGACGATTGAGCCGGCTCTTGCGACAGTGTCAACACGTTCTCCGTCCCAGTCCACGACCGGCTCGTTGTCCAGAATGGTGACATCCTTGAGAACCAAAGCGGTGAAAGGTTTCAGATGAACTTTCGAGAACTCTATCCTACCGTTCAGCGCATCGCCCAAAGCCGCGACGGCTTTTCTGGCCACGAAAGTCTGGACCGCCGGAGTCTGAAGCAGATTCCAGCAGGCGAACAGCAGCGCCAGCAGCGCCACAATGATCCCCCAGAATATCTTTAGAGCCTTTTTCAACAACATCTGGCCATGGCGATCTGCGTCCGTGGCTTGTAACAACAAAGATACTAAATATCCGTTGGATTGCCGAAAATAGTTGTATCTTTGCCATTCGATAAAATGTCTTTGAAGAATATGTCGGATTATATCCTTGGAATCGAATCGAGTTGCGACGACACATCGGCCGCCGTGATCAAGGACGGATTCCTGCTCTCCAACGTGATAGCGAGCCAGCAGGTCCACAAGGATTATGGAGGAGTCGTCCCTGAACTCGCCTCCAGAGCCCATGAACAGAACATTGTGCCTGTAGTCAGCCAGGCTCTTGACAAGGCCGGTATCAAGGCCTCCGATCTCACGGCCATCGCTTTCACCCGAGGTCCTGGACTTCTGGGCTCGCTGCTTGTCGGCACATCTTTCGCCAAGGCGCTTGGTGTGGCCTTGAATATCCCCATAATCATGGTCAATCACCTTCAGGGGCATATTCTCGCCGACTTCGTGAAGCAGGAGGGTAAGGAGAATAGGCAGCCGTCGTTTCCGTATCTTTGTCTGCTGGTTTCGGGAGGCAATTCGCAGATTGTCAAGGTGAACGGCCCTTTGGACTACGAGATTCTCGGACAGACCATCGACGACGCCGTGGGTGAGGCGTTTGACAAGTGCTCCAAGATGATGGGGCTTGGCTATCCCGGTGGACCTGTGATCGACAGACTGGCCAAATTGGGTGACCCCAACCGGTTCAAGTTCGCGAAGCCGCAGATTCCGGGGCTGGACTACAGTTTCAGCGGAGTGAAGACCTCGCTGCTGTATTTCGTGCGTGACGAGATGGCGAAGGATCCGGAATTTATGGAAAAGAACAAGGAGGACATCTGCGCCAGTTTCCAGAAGACATTGATAGACATCCTGATGGACAAACTGATCAAGGCCGCCAGACTGACCGGGATCAAGGACGTGACAATCGGCGGGGGAGTCTCGGCCAATAGTGGCCTGCGGTTCAGAATCGAGGAGGAAGGCCGTAAGCGTGGCTGGAACACCTACCTTCCGGAGTTCAAATTCACAACGGACAACGCCGCCATGATCGCCATAGCCGGTTGGTTTCACTACCTCGCCGGCGAACGCACTCCGCTTGATGTCGCCCCCGTCTCCCGCATCGCTGATTATTAATGAATATATGAAAGTGAAATTAGGAGCGAAGCGACCGAAGGGGTTTCGGGGAAACCTTTCCCCGTGCCCCTCAGGGGCTGTCACGAAGTGACTGGGGGTTGAAGGTATATTGCTGGTTTTGAATATTGATGAATTTATTTGTAGTTGAAGAATCTGATTTTAGGAAAAGGGTATGCTAGAATTCGAAATGACCGGCCGAGTAGGCCGAGACCTTAGGCCGGATGACGTGAGGATCGTCGCGGCGAGAGAGATGAACCTGCGTGGCAACGCGGTAATCAATGTGATAGACCCGACAAAGTCCTACCAGCCGACATTCCCGAACGCCGACGCGACCTGCGTGATCGCCAAACGTTCCATCGATGCGCGCAACGATGTGATCTACCGCTATCGCATCGAAGGCTATAACCATCGCTTTGAATCATACGTCCCGTACGAGATTCCTGAATATAAGGATGTCACCGAGGCCGAGCCCGTGATCATCATCGGAGCCGGTCCGGCCGGGATGTTCGCCGCGCTCAAGTTGCTGACACTCGGTTTCAAGCCTGTCATTCTAGAAAGAGGCAGGAACGTGCGTGACCGTAAGTTCGACATGGCGAAACTCACCCGTGAGGGAATCCTGGACCCGGAGTCCAACTTCTGCTACGGTGAAGGCGGCGCCGGAACATTCTCTGACGGAAAACTCTTCACACGTTCGTCCAAGAGGGGGGACATCCGTGAGGTGCTCCACCAGTTTGTGAACTTCGGCGCAAGCCCGCAGATTCTTGTCGACGCGCACCCGCACATCGGAACGGATCGTTTGCCGAAGGTTGTGGAGAACATCCGCCAGTGCATCCAGTCCAAAGGTGGTGAATATCACTTCGGCACGAAAGTCACCGACATCACCCGCAAGGATGACGGCACGATTGAGGTGAAAGCCCTTGATTCAGAGAATCCAACGAAAGCCGGCAAACCAAGCGTGCAGACATATTCAGCGAAGAAGGTCATTCTTGCGACAGGCCATTCCGCGCGAGACATCTACGATATGCTAGTCGCGAAGGACTGCGCCCTTGAGGCCAAGGGATTCGCGATGGGAGTCCGTGTGGAGCATCCGCAGGCCCTGATCAACGACATCCGCTACCACGGCCAGTGGGAGCCGGGAATGCCTGCTGCTGAATATTCATTCACTGAACAGGTTAACGACCGTGGTGTGTTCTCGTTCTGCATGTGCCCGGGTGGCGTTCTGGTCCCTTCCGAGACCGAGCCGGAGACCATCGTGATGAACGGAATGTCCAACTCCGCCCGAAGCGGCAAGTTCGCCAACGCCGGAGTGGTCGTGCAGATCAACCCGGAGGACATCCCTGAGGAATATGCCGACAAGGGTGCTTTTGCCGGTCTTGAGTTCCAGAAGGATGTAGAAAGGAAGATGTGGGAATATGCCCACGAGCATTCTGATTCAGAGAATCCTTTTGTCGCTCCGGCCCAGAGGATGGTGGATTTCTGTGAGGGCGAGGAGTCCGAAGATCTTCCTGAGACCTCCTACAAGCCTGGTGTCGTTCCGGCTCCGCTTCACGAATTGCTTCCTCCGATCATCGCCGAGAGGCTTCAGGATGTGTTCCCGATCGTGAACCAGAAAACGATGAGAGGCTACTACACCAATGACGCGCTACTGATAGGTGTAGAGTCCAGGACCTCATCCCCGGTCCGCATCCCGAGAAATCCACGCAGCTGTGAGGCCGACGCGTTCCCTGGCCTGCTCCCATGTGGTGAGGGCGCCGGTTATTCCGGCGGCATCGTCTCTTCCGCCATTGATGGCATCAACTGCGCCGTCGCCGCCGCCCGCTCCCTTTCCGGGGCTGACACAGAGACAATTGAGTCTGCAGAGACGGACAATGGCTGCTGAGGAGGATAAGAAAGCGACTTTCGCTCCGATGATGGAAAGCGGCGTGCACGCTGGATTTCCGTCGCCGGCGCAGGACTACATCAATTCGTTCATCGACCTCAACAAGGAGTTGGTGCGCCATCCAGCAGCGACTTTTTTCGCGCGTGTGGTGGGTGATTCCATGGTGGACGCCGATGTGAACGAGGGGGACGTGCTGGTGGTTGACAAGTCAATCGAACCGAAAGAGGGAGATATGGCCGTTTGTTTCATCGACGGTGAGTTCGCCTTGAAGTACATTTCTTTCCGTGATCCGGCCGATACGTCACATGCGCTTAAGGCTTCCAGACCTGGCATGTCCTATGATATTCTCAGGCATCAGAGAATATGGCTGCTGCCGGCCAATGAGAAATATCCTCCAATAGAAGTGACTGATTCCAACGATTTTACAGTCTGGGGAGTGGTAACTTACGTCATCAAGAAAGTGTGTATGCGCTAGTTGACTGCAACAATTTTTTCGTTTCGTGCGAAAGGGCGTTCCAGCCGGAGTTGGAAGGCCGTCCGGTCGTGGTGCTGTCCAACAATGACGGCT
>ERZ808266.409-NODE-409-length-15175-cov-2.739021_pt1 | contig 15175 bp, 12 predicted proteins | sample MGYA00521278_ERZ808266 | MGnify/ENA primary metagenome ERZ808266 (study PRJEB31516, sample SAMN03275591) | gut metagenome | biome: mammalia-associated habitat; material: feces | host: Papio cynocephalus | place: Kenya | collected 2012-08-02 ... | reverse complement strand
ACGTATTTTCACAGTTCCTATAGCTGGAATAATTTTGATAATTCATATACAGCATTGCATTGAACCGATCGTCTTCATCCTTTGAAAAGATGTCCAGAACGCACTGCATGACATTGTGTGTTCTTCCATCATAAATGTACATAAAAATCTGGCTGTCGTTTCGAAAAAATTGTGGCAATCCAACAGCCTCGTCCTGTTCAACACGAGATTGTTTTCGATAGCTCAAAAGCTGCTCCACGCGAACATTCAGTGCCGCTGCAATATCATACAACGTCGCAACATCAATGGAGATCTCTCCATTTTCGTATTTTGAAATGGTAGAAGGGCTTTTGAAAATCATATCAGAAAGTTCATTCAACGTTATTTTTCTTAACTTTCGAAATTCACGGATATGCCCGCCAACTTCTATACTTACATTCTGCCGCATCTTTTCCACGCTTCTTTCTTATAAATCAAATATTCTGTAAATTTAACAGAGACGTTTGCAGAACGAGAATTACATTTATCATATCAAATATAATTTTCTCCGCATGAAAACATATGTATAATTTTTTTTCTTTTATGAAACGGCGGAAATTTGACGCGCCATTTCTTTTTTTATATCATTCTACATATAATTTGATGTTTTCGCAAGCTCTATTTCAAAGAGCCGCGACATGCGCGGAAAAAGCTGGTAGCCATTGCTGCGCAGTTGCACCCCGGAAATCATCAAATACAGATTTTACGAACTGAGAGGGAAGAGAATTAAATGGTACGCTATATTACAAAAAGACTTCTCATGCTGATCCCCGTTCTGATCGGCGTAACATTTTTGGTTTATGCGATTTTATACTTTTCACCAGGCGACGCAGCAAGACTGGCCGCTGGTGATACAGCCGACGCAGCGACCGTTGAAGCCGTCCGTGTGGAGCTTGGATTGGACAAACCGCTGGTCGTTCAGTACTTCAACTACATGAAAAATCTGCTGCATGGCGATATGGGCCGTTCTTATACGACGCATCGTGAGGTGGCGAAAACATTGATGGATGCATTCCCGAACACGGTAAAGCTTTCTTTCTGGGCAGTTCTGATCTCAATCGTGATCGCCCTGCCGATCGGCATCATCAGCGCAATCAAACAGTACAGCGCGCTGGACTATATCGGCATGGTCGGAGCCTTGCTGGGTGCGGCGGCGCCAAATTTTTGGCTTGGTTTAATGCTGATTATTGTATTCGCACTGAATCTTCACTGGCTGCCTTCCGGCGGCATGCAGGGCTGGAAGAGCTACATTCTTCCGGCTATCACGATCGGCGTTGCAAATGCAGCGCTTGTTACGCGTATGACACGCTCTGCAATGCTTGAGGTCATCCGCCAGGATTATATCAATACTGCACGCGCCAAGGGTATTTCTGAACGTCAGGTTATTATCCATCATGCACTGAAAAATGCGCTGATCCCTGTTGTCACCGTTGTTGGACTTCAATTTGGCGCTACACTCGGCGGCGCGGCTGTCACGGAAACTATTTTCGCTTGGCCCGGAATAGGCCGAGTCCTTGTAGATGCAATCCGTGCAAAAGATACCCCTCTGGTCCTTGGAGGTGTTATCATTCTTGCCGTCGTATTTACTGTCGTAAATCTTGCTGTAGACATCTTATATGCGTTTATTGATCCGAGAATCAAGGCGCAATATAAGAGAAAGTGAAGGGGGATCATATGCAGAAATCCAATACAAAATTGAACGGCGCTCCGCAAAAAGTTGGCCAGTTTCAGGAAGCATGGCTTCGGCTGCGCAGAAATAAGCTCGCAATGGCTGGTCTGGCGGTTATTATTCTCCTTTTTCTGATTGCAATTTTTGCTGATGTCTTTTTCGACTACGATACCGTCGTAATTGAACAAAATACCGCCATTCGTCTTCAGCCGCCTTCTGCAGAACATATTCTGGGTACGGACGAGTTTGGACGCGACATTCTTGCAAGAATTGTTCATGGATCTCGCGTGTCTTTAAGCGTTGGCATCATATCTGTTGTGTTTGCCCTATTAGTCGGCGGGGCAATTGGTGCTGTCGCCGGTTTTGTCGGCGGAAAAGTCGATGACATTTTGATGCGGATCATGGATATCCTGTTAGCAATTCCAAGCCTGCTGCTTTCTATCACGATTGTATCCGCGCTTGGCCAGAGTTTATTCAATTTGGTGCTGGCCATATCGATCTCTTTTGTTCCGAGCTTTTCTCGTACTGTGCGTGCGGCGGTTATGACGGGGAAAGACAAAGACTTTGTCGAGTCTGCCCGCTGCATCGGCGCAATTAATTTTGAGATCATACTTCAGCATATTCTGCCGAACTGTCTGGCCACCATCATCGTAGATGCATCCTTGAAAATTGCAACTTCTATTCTTACGATTTCCGGACTGAGCTTCCTGGGTCTTGGCGTGAAAGCTCCAATGCCGGAGTGGGGCGCAATGCTTTCAGGAGGACGCGCTTATATGCGCCAGTCCCTATACCTGACGCTTTTCCCCGGTTTGGCAATTGTCATTACGATCTTGTCGTTTAACCTGCTTGGCGACGGTCTTCGCGATGCGTTGGACCCGAAGCTGAAAAAGTAAGGAGAATTATTGTGGAAGAAAATAATAAATACATTCTTGATATGAAGGACCTTGTTGTCCACTATGAGACGGATCGCGGTATTGTTGAGGCCGTCAACGGCATGGATATTCAGCTAAAGCATGGACAGACGCTCGGCCTTGTTGGTGAAACCGGTTCCGGCAAAACAACTACGGCGTTGTCGATTTTACGCCTGATCCAGTCCCCTCCCGGCGTGATCAAAGGCGGCTCCATTGTTGTCGACGGAAAAGACATTTTGAACGCATCCAAAAAGGAATTAGAGACGATTCGCGGTAATGTCGTCTCTATGATCTTCCAGGATCCGATGACGTCGCTCAATCCTGTTTTAACCGTTGGTGAGCAGATCGCTGAAGTCATTTCCCGCCATGAAAAAATCAGCAAAAAAGAGGCGGAGGCGAAGGCCGCCGAAATGTTGGAAACGGTAGGTATCCGGAAAGAGCGATACCATGAATATCCGCACCAATTTTCCGGCGGAATGAAGCAACGCGTCGTGATCGCAATAGCACTGGCCTGTAATCCGAAACTGCTTCTTGCAGACGAACCAACAACCGCATTGGACGTAACGATCCAGGCGCAGGTTCTTGAATTGATGAAGCAAATGCGTGAAAAATTCGGCTCGTCCATGATTATGATCACACACGATCTTGGTATTATTGCCGATGTGTGCGATGAGGTTTCTGTTGTCTATGCCGGACAGATCGTAGAACACGGAACGTTGGAGGATGTCTTTGACCATGTCGCCCATCCTTATACAGAAGGTCTTTTTGGTTCGCTTCCAAATATTGAAGATCGAAAAGCGCGGCTGATACCGATTCCGGGTTTAATGCCGGATCCGACAAATCTTCCAGCAGGCTGCTGCTTTGCTCCGCGCTGCAAATACTGCACGGAAGAATGTCTAGCCAAGCGCCCCGCTGTACAGCACTTGAGCGATACGCATTATGTGCGCTGCATTCACGCGCTCTAGAAGGGAGAAACATTGATGGCGAACACAATTCTCGAAGTAAAACATCTGAAAAAGTATTTTAACACGCCGATGGGCTGCCTGCATGCGGTAGATGATGTAAGCTTTTCGCTGGAGCGTGGTAAAACGCTTGGTATTGTCGGAGAATCCGGCTGCGGAAAATCTACGACCGGCCGCTCCATTTTACGGCTTATTGAACCGACCTCTGGCGAGGTGATCTTCAATGGTGAAAATATTCTGACAAAAAATACACATCAGCTTCGGCTATTACGCCGGAACATGCAAATGATTTTTCAGGATCCATATGCTTCTCTGGATCCCAGAAGAACGGTCAGCGAGACCATTGGCGAACCTTTGAAACTTCAAAAAATGGTTTCAAGCAACGACGAGGTGGAGCAGCGCGTTCATGATCTGATGGAGGCGGTCGGCTTGTCGGAGCGGCTGATCAACACCTATCCGCATGAACTTGACGGCGGCCGCCGGCAGAGGATCGGCATTGCGCGAGCCCTGGCGATGAAGCCCGAACTGATCGTATGTGACGAACCGGTTTCCGCGCTGGATGTTTCCATTCAGGCGCAGATTCTGAACCTGCTTCAAGATCTGCGCGACAAAATGGGCTTGACCTATATTTTTATCACACACGATCTTTCTGTCGTTAATCACTTTGCAGATGAGATCGCCGTCATGTATCTTGGTGAGATTATTGAAAAGGCGTCGTCTGTCAGTCTCTTTGATCAACCGATGCATCCTTATACACAGGCGCTTTTGTCTGCTATCCCCGTGCCCAGTATCCATAAAAAACGTCAGCGCGTTTTGCTGAAAGGTGAGCTTACCTCTCCCATTGATCCGAAACCCGGTTGCCGGTTTGCGGCCAGATGCCCGCATGCAACAGAGCGATGCAGAACGGAAGCTCCTGCATTGAAGGAAGTTGAACCCGGACATTTTGCGGCCTGTTTCCTGTTGGAAAAGTAGATCCGTACAAAGTTTTGGTTGCTCGCTTTATATGCAGAAAGGAGTTTGAGCGTGAATATTCACTTTGAAGAATGTCGGGAACGCAGTTGTTTTCATGCAGACCATACTGTTACCATAGGCGGACAGATCATTCCTTACCACACGATCTGTGAGGATAATTACTTTTATGACGATGAGACTGGAAAACCGGTTGCTTCAATCTTCTCTTATTCGTATCTCCGAACGGATGTTGCTGATGCATCGCGGCGGCCTGTAATTTTTGCGTACAATGGCGGCCCAGGATCTTCAAGCGTTTGGCTCCAAATGGGCTTTATGGGGCCGCAAAGAGTGCATATGGGGGATGCAAAGCAGATTCCGACAACCACCCCGTTTACATTGGAAGACAACCCGAATTGCCCTCTTGATGTGTGTGATATTGTTTTGGTTGATATGGTCGGAGCCGGTATGGGCCGCCTGTTCGATGAAAACGCGAAGGATATCTTCTTCAGCGCGGACAAAGAAATTCGCCAGATCGCACTGTTTATTGATCATTGGCTGACACGCAATCACCGCCGAAACAGCCCATTGTTCCTGTTCGGCGAAAGCTACAGTACCGGCCGCACAGCCCTTCTGACGGCAGAACTTCTCGGCGGCAGTCGTGATAACCGAACAACACTTGGAATTCCTGTGAATGGCGTAATTCTGCTTGGAAGCTATTTCTTTGAAAAGCTGATGTTCCCGGGTACAGCGCTGTGCCTTCCAAGCATGGCCGCAGCAAACTGGTATTATCACCCGGACGGAAAACCGGAACTGAAAGAATTTATTTCAGAGACATATGACTTTATCGAAAAGAAATATCTTCCGGCTTATCACAAAGGCGACTTCCTGCCGCAGGCGGAGCTGGCAGATATTGTAAACAAAATGTCGTATTTCACCGGCCTTTCCGCTGCGTATCTTGATACCTGTTGGATGTGCCTGACGCTGGACGATTTCCGAAGACAGTTCCTGCTGAATAGCCACGAACTGCTTGCATTATACGACGCACGATATATCTGGAAGGATATTCCGCATCTTCCCGCTTCCAATGTAATTGCCGACGATCCGGCGATGGGAAGATACATTCCGGCCTATATGACCGGCTTTGCCATGCTGCGCAAAGAACTCGGTATCGAAATGGACAGAGCCAATTACGGCGTGGATCTGAGCGTCGGCGTCCGCTGGAACGGCCATTTGGAATATCAGCCGGCTGACGCGCTGGCTGCGTCCATGCGTCGAAATGAAAGGCTGAAGGTCATGTTCGCTTCCGGCCTTTATGATCTTTGTACGCCTTTTGGAAATGCGCGCTATATTGCTTCTCATTCAAAGCTGGATGTATCCCGCGTTCAAATGTGCGAATATCCATCCGGACACATGCTGTATTTGGATGATGAAAACGCTGCGCGCCTGGGCAAGGATCTGCGGCAGTTTATTGGCAGCAGTATCTGATCGGAGGATTGATCCGCATATGATTTTATTAAAAAATGGTCTTCTGCACACGGCAGTCACATCGGAACCGTTTATTAGCGACATTCTGGTTGGCGACGATGGAAAAATTCATGAAATTGCTCCCTCCATTTGCGCAGAGAATGCAGAGGTATTGGACGTTGCCGGCCGGGATGTTTATCCTGGTTTCGTTGATGCGCATTGCCACATCGGCCTGTATGCTTTGGGCGCAGGGGCAGCCGGCGATGACGTCAACGAAGTAAACGACGCGGTAACGCCGCAGCTGCGCGCAATCGATGCGATCGATCCATTCGATGAAAATTTCAAAAATGCAGTTGCGGCCGGTGTAACATGTGTTGCGACAGGTCCGGGCAGTGCAAACGCCATCGGAGGCACTTTTGCGGCTTTGAAGACTTGGGGCACGCGTGTGGACGACATGATCGTAAAAAATCCTATTGCGATGAAATGTGCGTTTGGTGAAAACCCAAAGGCATTTCATCAAAAATCCGGGATATCTACCAGAATGGCCAACGCTGCAAAAATTCGCACAGCCCTTTCAACTGCCGCACTGTATGCGAAAAAGCTTTCTGCGGCAAAAGCTGATCCTGCAAAAATGCCTGCTTACGATGAAAAATCGGAAGCACTTTTACCCGTGCTGCGTGGCGAGTTACCCTTGAAGGCACACGCGCATCAGGCAAATGACATGTTTACTGCAATTCGTATCGCGAAAGAATTTTCGCTAAAGCTCACATTAGAGCATGTCAGCGACGGACATTTGATCGTTGACTCGCTGGCAAAAGAGCACATTCCTTTGGCGGTCGGGCCAAGCTTATCGACGGGAAAAAAATACGAGCTGCGAAATGTCACCTGGCAGACAGCCGGAGCGCTGTCCAATGCCGGCTGCCATGTCTGCATCATTTCTGACGCTCCTGTCGTTCCGATTCAGAACCTTCCGCTTTATGCGGGTCTTGCAATGAAAGCCGGAATGACGCCATATGATGCGCTTCGTTCGATCACGATTTTTGCTGCGGAGCATATTGGGATAGAAGACCGCGTCGGCTCCATTGAAGTCGGAAAAGATGCGGATCTCGTGGTTATGAATGGATCGCCCTTCAGCATCGAAGGCTCGGTTCAGATGGTGTTGGTCAACGGAGAAGTTGTGGTTCACGTCTAACGGAACGTAGATCCAATCAATGGTCATCGCTGCTGGTTTTTAGCAGCGATGATTTTATTCTGCGAACAAAAATTTGTGCCTGCAGCTTGAAACTGCAGGCACAAATTTGAAGGGATAAGAAGGAAACGAAACAAAACTTGGCGATTTATTTTACGTAGTAGCAATCACCAGCATAATTGCCAAGCGTTGTGTCAAAAACGAAACCCTGCAGATCAGACCGGACGCCGATAATTGTTTCTGAATAATACAGCGGAATCCAGGGAGCCATGTCGGTCAGATATTGCTGAATTTCCTGATACTTTTCACGACGCGAAGTAGGATCCATATCCGATCCAGCGGCTTCAATCATTTCATCGAGCTTCGGATCATTGATGTTGGAGAAGTTCATTGAACCAATACCGCTCGAAAGGAAGAGCGGAGTATAGCTGAAATCATCATCACCGGAGTTATTGACCCAGCCCATAATGTAAAGATCATCTTCGTCGGCATAAATACCGTCCAACAGAGCGCCGCCCTCACAGAGTACAATTTCAAGATCGATGCCGATCTTTTTCAGCTGTGCCTGCAGAATCTGTGCATTTCTATTGTTCGCCTCGCCCTTGACATATACATTCAGGCTCAGCCCGTCAGGATAGCCGGCCTCAGCAAGCAGGTTCTTTGCCAATTCCGGATCGTAGGAATACTGCTCAATGGATTCATCCCAGCTGGGAATCGTCTTACCGACATAAGTGTTTGCTGCTTCACCAGCGCCGTTCAGAACAACGTCAATATACTCCTGGCGGTCAACTGCGTGCGAAATCGCCTGACGAACCTTTTCGTTTTTCAGGATCTCCTTGTTCATATTGAAACCGATCCACATGATCTGTGCAGAGACGTCTTTCAGGATCGTAATGTCTTCATTATCAGAAACATAATCAGCATCAATTGCACTGACTTGTAATGCAACATCGATTTCACCAGTTTCCAGCGCAATCAGTCTTGCGCTATCTTCCGGATAAATTTTGCATGTCAGGCTTGTTGCCTTCGCCGGGCCTGCAAAATAATCATCAAAGCGCGCTAGCTTCCAGTAATCGTTCGGAATCCATTCAACATATTGGAAGGGGCCGGTACCGACGGGATTCTCACCATATACACCGCCGTCCTTCTCAGCTGCTTCTACAACTGCCTTAGAAACAATGGACATTCGTTCACTGCCCAAGAAGGCCAGCAGCGGGGGATACGGCTTTGTCGATTCGATGGTAAGATCATAGTCGCTATTCACGGTAACGGACTTGATATTGCTTGCTTCAGAAGCGGTGTTGGCAATGCCCTGCGCGCGCTCAATGGTAAACTTTACGTCCTCTGCTTTCAGCTCGCTTCCATCATGGAATTTTACGCCCTGACGCAGTACAAAGTGATAGGTCGTATCGTCCAGGATCTCATAGCTTTCTGCGAGCTCACAGGAAATATCGCCATTTTTTTCGACGTTCACAAGACGATTGTACAGGTGACGCAGCATAAAATAACTATAAATATCGTAAGCCTGCTGCGGGTCGAAGGTCTTAACATCGCCTACATCGCCCATGATAATATCGGTTCTGCCGAGTTCAACGGCGGTATCCGCTGCGGCATGCTCTTCGCCCTGGGCAGCGTCGGTTTGTGTTTGTGCGGTCTGGTCTGCCTGCTTGCTTTGGCAGCCGGTCATGGCCATGCAGCCTAAAAGCATTGCAGAGCTCAATACAAGCGATACTGCCTTTTTCAGGAACAAGTTTTTGTGATCCATGAAAATCCTCCTCTTAATGTTTTGTTGACAAATGAATATTGAGCGACCTACTCTTAAAAAATTATACCAATATTAAATCGTGGTTACAAAAGCAGGATAATTGAATATGGGTGTAATACATTTCTGCTTTTTTCCTGTGACGAAAAATCGCAGCAAAATAGCACGACATTCTTTACAAGTTTCTGCTCTTGCTTATCGAATGGGGACAAAATTGATTCTTATGAAAAGTACACGGAAATGCTTCTTTGCGCAGATCAGGTTCGTCCAAGCGCTTTCAGAATGTTAATGTTCGACATATCGACAAACTTTGGATCCGTTGCAATGTTCAGACGAATGAAGCCCTTGAAATTCTCGCCGAATTGTTCGCCGTAGTCGACAGCGAGATGGCACTTATGTACCATAAAGTCCTTCACCTCGTCCGGAGAAAGCACATTTCTGAGATCCAGCATTGGCAGGAAAGTTCCTTCCAGCGGTGTGACATAGATATCTGGCGCATACTGCTCCAGTTGCGCGCACATCCTCTGATAGTTATCCTGGATCACATTCAGCAATGCAGCATACCACTCGTCAGCATAGGTATAGCCAGCCTGTGCAGCTGTCAGGCCAAGCAGATTCATGCTTGTCCGATTGTTTCCACGAGAGAATGTCTGATAGGTCTGGCGAAGATTCTCATCGGCGATCAAAATGTGCGAATGGATCAGCCCAGGCAGATTAAACGTCTTCGAAACAGACGTCACAGTAACGACCATGTCCCGATATGCACCGTTTTGTACAAACAGAGACGGAATAAATTTGTGTCCCGGGAAGATAATGTCCTGATGGATCTCATCGCTGATGACGAACACGCCATGCTTGCGGCAAATGTTGAACAGACGGTCAAGTTCTTCCTCCGTCCAGACACGCGCAACCGGATTGTGCGGCGAGCAGTGAATGTAGAATTTAATATGATTATCCACAATTGCTCGTTCAAACGCATCAAAGTCAATAGAAAAACGGCCTTTGTCATAGCGCATATCGACCGTTACCAGTTTACGCCCGGTATCTTTAATTACACTATGGAACGGATAGTATACCGGGGTAAGAAGAAGTCCTGCGTCGCCTTCTTTTGTAAAGGCTTTGATCAGCCAGGCAATCGCTGTGACGCAGCCCGGTACAAATTGCACCCACTCTTTTTCGATCGACGTTCCATGATGCCGCTGCATCCATCCAGAATACGCTTCAATGTAACCTTCCGGCAGCCGTGCATAGCCAAAAATTCCGTGATCGATTTTTTGATGCAGTGCCTGCCGGATCTCATCACAGGTCTTGAATTCGGTGTCGGCGATCCACATTGGAAGCAGATCTTTTTCTCCAAAAACGTCCTCTAACGAATCCCATTTCAGACAACCGGTATTCCTGCGATCCGTAAGATAACGATTTAAAAACTCTGTATTTGTCATTTGTTTTCTTCCTTGCACATTCCAATTGCTTCAATTTCACAAAGCACATTTTTGGGCAGTGTACGCACTGCTACACAGCTTCTGCTGGGGTTGCTTGGAAAGTAGCGCGCGTAGACTTCGTTGAACGATGCAAAATCATTCATATCCGTAAGAAAGCACGTCGTCTTTACTGCCAGCTCGGCAGCGGAACCGCCAGCATTCAAAACCGCTGCGACGTTCTTGCAGCTCTGTTCTGCCTGCGCAGTGATCCCTTCCGGAATTTTCCCGGTTTCCGGATCAACCGGAAGCTGACCAGATGTATACACGACCCCATTAAGAACGTATCCCTGTGAATACGGACCGATCGCGCCCGGAGCCTGATTTGTTTCAATACGTTTCATATTCATATCCTCCTAATATTGATCTCTCTATTACGGCGCAAGCGCAAATGCAACTTCTGCGCAGATACCATGCACCATTGCCGATTCGTCAACGTCGAACCGTTCGCTATGGTGCGGCGCTCCAAACCCGCAGCGTTCATTGCGAATGCCGACCAGGCCAAGCGCGCCGGGATAACGTTCCAGATATTTGCTGAATGTTTCTGAAGCGTACCAGTGTGGGCAGGCCTGGAAAACACGATCCGCGCCGGAAATCTCCTGCATCGTTTTCCGGACAGACCGGACTACCTGTTCATCATTGATCACAGGCGGAAGCGAAATGCGGTTTTCTTTATCAAATATAACTGTGCATTTGTGGCAGGCCGCTGTTGCCTCGGCAAGCTTGCAAATGATTTCTAATGCCCGCTCGCCTGTTTCCGGCCGGAAATACCGGACAGATCCGCCCAGATCTGCATATTCCGGAATTACATTGTATGCAGACCCTGCGTTTAATTGGCAGATCCCCAACGTTAACGGACTTTCCGGATCCAGCTGGTTCATAAACGCAGAATGCAGTTGTGTGACCATATGCGCGGCTGGAATGATTGGATTGATTGCTTGATCCGGTCTGGATCCGTGACCTGCTTTTCCACAAAAACGCACCCCGATGCGCAGCTGACCAGCCATTCGATCGCCTGCTTCCAAACTGATCTTTCCGGACGTAAGGCCGCTGTATACATGCAAGGCGAAACAGGAATCGATCTGATATTCTTCCAACGCTTGGAGCATTGCAGGATATCCGCAGTTCGTCTCTTCACCTTCCTCAAAGCAGCAGTACACGGTACCACAGAGAATGTGGCGCAGTTCGTTTAATACATGCATTGCACTCAAAAGCATTGCCATATGTGCGTCGTGTCCGCATGCGTGAGATATGTTTTCCGTTTCGGAAACGCATACCTTTGGAGCGGAAAGATTTTCAGCACATTCCTTGACCGGCAAGGCGTCTATATCAGCCCGAAGCAGTTTGTTTTTCCCCGGCAAGTCGCCTTTCAATTCTGCAATGATGCCTGTTCCGGGTAAAAGACGATATGGAATATCCATTTCCTTTAGTTCCCGAACCAGGATCTTGCGGGTCTGAAATTCCTGACCGGATAGCTCCGGCGACCGATGAACCTCGCGTCGGAGTCGGACTGCATATGGCTGATAAGCGGAAATAACCGACATTACGGCTGCCAACTCCATAAAAAACCTCCTTACTGCGTTATATTACAGAATAATTTGATTATAACAGGTGCTCTTTTCTACCGTCAAAACGTCCAGATTTTCGCATACAGAAAAAAATAAGCAGATATTTTCCTGTTATGAATGTAATTTGCATCTGGAGGTGCAAACAGAAGCAAGAATCTTTTTTTCTGTCTGGATGAATTCTGTTTTGTATTTATAAGGGAAAGGCTGATGTCATGAAGGCGGTCTGTTGACATATGCGCCGGTTCCAAAATGAAGCGTAAAACGGATCATACAGATTAAGGGATTCCTATGTGTCGGGAGCACGATCATGCACGGAAAAGCGTTGCTGAAGCTTTCTTATAAATAAAGAATCGGATAATTTATAGCTGTATAATTCTGCCTACACCGTGCCGGCACTTTTTTATTTTGATTTTTATCTTGCTACGTAAAATATCAAGATGATTATTTCGCTTTACGAAATTTAGGCTTTTTGACTGTAAATGTGTGCGCCTGCTATGATGTATCTATGAAAACCGGAAATCTTGGTTTTATGAAAGGCGGTGTACATTGAGCATGGAAAAGCCAGGCGTCATTATGTATGCACAGGCGGATCATTTGAACGGAGAATTGCTTGGTGCGGTGTTGGACATGTTTTATCAGAGCGGCGCGTCAAATGTGAATATCCTCGCTACAGTTACAAAGAAAAATCGGCCTGGATATATATTGATCATTGATTGTCCGCCGTCTCGCATTGATGCGATTGAAACAATATTTACCCGGGAGCTTCGCATCAGCGGGTGGCATCAAATTGATACAACGCATCGATACCGAAATGTTAGAGTAATCGAAAAGGCTGTATCTATAAGCATTGGAGATATCTCAATCCAAACGCAAATATCCGGGAAAGTTCTGGATGATGATTTATTCAATGTCCGGCCTGAGGCAGAATGCTGTCTTGCCGTGAAGCAGAGACTGCGGGAAATTGGCGTGGATTTGCCATATGTTGAACTTGAAAAACACTTGCGCCAGGCGCTGATTTGTGAGCAGGATCCCGCGATTGTACTGAATGTTGAAAAAGGAGAGAGCTGAATCATGGAAATGGAAAAAGATAAAATAATTGCTGCAACAGAAATGGCAGCGGCCTCTGACGTCGTCAAATTAACGTGCGACCGGATCGAAGCGTTGGCTGGCGGGCATGGCATGCTCAATCTTGCAATTTTTTCTGTTGCAAACGTCATTACCGAGGAATTGCTTCGCGGAGAAAGCTTACATGTCAAATTCGCGAATGCACGCAGACTTCCGGTCGACGATATCATCGAAAAAGGCATAAAGACAGCAAAGCGCGCAGGCGCCGACAGTGCAAATGCAGCGCTGATCACTGCTACCTTGATGTATTTTGCCGGAGCTGAAGCACAAGTTGGCGTTCCGGCCGGCAATCGGAAATTGGGCGCAACAGCGAGAATGCTTGCAGGCGTTGATCGCTGCGGTGTGAGCAACATTCCAACCGGAAAAATGAACAGCAAAATCTCTGGTTTTCCCGCTGTTGCCGCGATCAATCAGGCAATGATGGACGGCACGCTTTCGCGTATCAACGGCCGCGATATTCCGGAGGGCGTTTTTGGCGCAGTCTATGGGCACAGTGCTCTTGGAGAAGATTATATTTGGCCGTCTCTTGCAGAAAACGGGGCAAGGATCGGCACGCAAGCCATGCTTGATGCAATGGCTGGTGCCGGCATTCGGCCAAACGCACTTTATGCTTCGGTCTTAGGTGCAGCAGCAATTTTGGAAATTATTCATCCAGATGCGGAGGTTCCAGAAAGCGAGGGCAAGTACGGTCGTACAAGTTCGGCTTATTTGGTTGGCCGTTCAGCAGCTCGTACTGCAGGCTTGCCCGACAAATTGCATCTGCGGCTGACCGATGAAGAATTTGATACCTATCAGGTCATTGGCGATATGGGGCTGATCCTCAAAGATGTCGGCGGCCCTTCCGTTGTTGGTATGATTGCATTTTCTGAGATCCTGCAAGCATTTCGCGAATTCAGCACAGGATTTCACAATTCACCGCTCGGCCATATGACGCCTTATATTATGGCTGCTATGAAAGCGCTGAGTAAGCCGGATGCAAATAAAGATGATCTTGCCCGGAGACTGATTGACGAGAGAAATAAGGAGAGTTTGGATCCGGAAAATACGTTGGTCTGCATCAATATTGTTGCCAGAAAAGCGGCAGAACTTCTTCCGGGACCGGTCACACAATTTTTGATCAACGCAACAGAGCCGATTCGCACAAAAGCAATTTACGATCGCGCGGTCTTTACCTATGAGCAACTGACACAAGGGGTCGAAATTGATCAGATCGCGCGAGTGCTGGATGATCGCCGTGTCGCTGTCATTGAACATGGTACCGCTGTTTGCTTCAAAAATCGGACAGGTGACGATGTTACATTGAAATTTACAAAGCTCGATCGTGCTGCGCGGCGCACGGGAAAAGTCGTACAAAAATATTTGGCATTCGATCCGCTGGTCAACATTGACCTGACCGTCAACGAAAAGCATGCTGTGATCGAACACTTCACAGATCGTTTTCTCCCGGAAGCCAGCATGAAACAGCATCCGGACCTAGTGTGGGCAGCATCTTATGCTACGCCAGCAACTGCGGAAATTATGAACGGCGGCAACAATCTGCTCAACATCATTGTCCCCGTGTGCGTTTGCGCAATCATGGGAATTCATACGCCGGAAGAAGCGGCTGTCCTTGCAGAGCCAGCCTGCTATATCACCTGCGCTATTCCTGGTGGCAAGGCTAACGCAAGTGCAGTTGGAAAATTGGCCAAACAGATTTATGAGTTTCTTTCGCATAACTATGAGCGTTGACCTATTGTATATGAACGCAGAGTAAGGGAATGAAAATACATATTTGCATGACACACATCCTTATGTAATCATAACCACCGGCTGTGCCGGTGGTTTGCACAGGCCCCCTTGGGGCCTATTACCAGCCGAGCCTATAGGCTCATCGAATCTTCTTTCTACTGCATGATGCGCCCTACTGCTATTGAAATAGCGGCTTGGCGCATTTTGCTTTTCGTTTCTCCCCGGTTATCCGTCTTTTTGAATCACACCTTATCGCCTGCTTTCCAGACTTGTTCCTGTAAGCGTCAAATAGTCCTGAACCGGCGGCATCTTCTGATATCGCCGGTTCAGGCTTTGCATATCGTCTGCAC
>ERZ808266.408-NODE-408-length-15232-cov-3.800751_pt1 | contig 15232 bp, 13 predicted proteins | sample MGYA00521278_ERZ808266 | MGnify/ENA primary metagenome ERZ808266 (study PRJEB31516, sample SAMN03275591) | gut metagenome | biome: mammalia-associated habitat; material: feces | host: Papio cynocephalus | place: Kenya | collected 2012-08-02 ... | reverse complement strand
GGTGCTTTTTGCATCCGTAATATTCTTATGAAGAAACGAATACTGTATTTTCTTGTCTTGCTTGTTGCTGCATTGACAGTATCTTCCTGCACAGAGGAAGGTACTGATATTGAAAGCATCAACAAGCAGACAATACTCGTGTTTATGCCGTGGACGGGAACGGCATATGGCAGTCAGGGGTTATACCCATACTTCAAGCAAAACCTTGACAGCATAGAAAGTGCAATACTAAAAGCAAGACAAATGGATGGAAAGGTGCTTGTTTTCTTAAGCTCCTCCGCCAACAAGTCTTCTCTGTATGAGATAACACTTGAAAATAACAAGATACAGCATACGCCAATCAAGGAATACTCTGGAAATTCATACACTACAGCAGATGGCATTACCCAACTTCTCAATGATGTAAAAAACATTGCAAATGCACTGAACTACGCAATGGTTATAAGCAGCCATGGCATGGGATGGACATTCAAAGATGACTGGAACAACTATCCTTACTCTGCCAAGCCAAAACCTATCGCACATGGTTCCTGCAATGGTATTGGAAAATTTGTCCCTTACTACCCCACCAGATTTTACGGAAGTGTCGATGACATTAGCAATTACGGAACTGATATAGAGTCTTTGGAAACTGGCATTAGAAATGCTGGCATTAAAATGCAATTTATCCTTTTCGATGATTGCTATATGGCAAATGTTGAAACAGCCTACCAACTGAAAGATGTCACTAATTTCCTTATTGGCTCCACGTCAGAAGTAATGGTTCAAGGCATGCCCTACCAAACCATGTGGGCGGCTCTCGCTTCCCCAACACCGACTTACGCTACCATCACTGATGCGTTTTATAAATTCTATTCCAACTACAAACCACCATGTGGTACGCTCTCCGTTATAGATTGCAGACAGATGGACCGGCTTGCAGAATTGATGAAACTCATCAACACTAAGTTTAAATTCGACAGCAACAAGCTTGATAGCATTCAAGTGTTAGATGGATTCAGTAAAAGCATTTTCTACGACATGAAAGACTATGTGGATTCTTTGTGCACTGATAAGGATTTACTGAACGATTTCAATTCAGCTTTAAAACAAGCAACCAAGAGTACCGTCCATACAGACTCTATTTATTCAGCTCTAAATCCAGTAGATGGAGGTAAATACATTAAATTGAAAAGATATTCTGGTATAACAATTTCTGATCCAAGCATCCATAATGTAGCTTTGAAAGGAAAAGAAAAAACAACTTGGTGGAAAGCTACTCATTGATTAATTTAAACCACTTGCTCATATAATCCGCAATGCCTATTTTAAGTGATAAGCATTGCGGATTTTCATTTTGAGAATTACCCTTTATTGAAGTAATCCTTTAACACGTTCCAACACACAATTTACTACCCTCTTCATTGTCTTTTTCACCCTGCAAACATTCTTTGCAAACTCCTTTATAGTAAAGCTGCGCTTCGTCTATAATATTACCATCACACATTATAGTCTTTTCAAATTTCGGAGCTTTTTCATTCATAAGGTCAAACACCCTACCACATTTCCTGCATAAAAAGTGAACATGAGGATGTATGTCACCATCGTAGCATACATGATGATCATCTATTGTTATCATCTGTGCCGCGCCATTCTCTGAAAAAAGGCGTAAAGTATTATATACAGTAGTCCTGCTCAACGTTGGTACTTCCGGCACAACACCTTGGTAAACATCCTCAACAGTTGGATGCGTACGATGAGTAAGCAAAAAAGACATGATGGCAAGTCTTTGAGTTGATGGTCTCAAGCCACTATTCACGAGACGGTTATAAGCTGGAATATTCATAAGCTTTCCTTATAAGCAAAAATGCTATAAGATGTCTAATCTATTTATACTTGCAAATTTAATCAAATATATTCGAATAGCAAAATAAAAAGTTGGAAAACTTACAATGTATTGCACGTTTACCAACTTTAAATATATAAATGATACCATTGAAAGTTTATACGAGAACTTCTCTTACGAGTTCTTCTTTGCCAACAAGCTTTTGCTCGCCAGTCGCCATATTCTTCAAGGTTATCTTTTCCTGTGCTATCTCATCGTCACCAGCTAAAGCCACAAATGCTATGCCTTTAGCATTAGCATATCCCATTTGCTTTTTCATCTTTGCCTTGTCTGGGAATATTTCCGTTCGTATACCAGCCTTACGTGCCATTGAAACAATTGGTAGACAATACTTGGTCTCCTTTTCACCAAAATTGATGAAAAGCAATTGAGTTGCCGTCGTGGCCTCTTTGGGATAAAGGTCAAGCGCGTTAAGCACGTCATATATGCGGTCTGCGCCAAAGCTAATGCCAACACCAGACAATCCTGGCATTCCAAAAATGCCTGTTAGATTATCATAGCGACCACCACCTGTTATACTGCCCATAGGCGTATCAAGAGCTTTAACCTCAAAAATGGCCCCAGTATAGTAGTTCAATCCACGAGCAAGTGTAAGATTAAAGTTCACCATATTCTTTAATCCTACGGTTTTAAGTGTGTCAAGGATAAATCTCGATTCCTCCACGCCCTTAAGCCCAATCTCTGACGACTTCAAAAATTGCTCCATGACAGCAAGTTTTTCATCATTGGAACCCTCAAGTTTTATCACAGGTTGCAATTTAGCTATTGCCTCCTCTGGCAGACCATCGTTGCGCAACTCATCATTGACATTGTCAATTCCAATTTTGTCAAGTTTATCAATCGCGACCGTTATATCCACGATTTTGTCTGCCTCGCCTATGACCTCGGCAATACCCGAAAGGATTTTCCGGTTATTAATCATTATCTCGACACGAATGCCGAACTTGGAGAATACCGTGTCTACAATCTGCATCAGCTCCACCTCATTGAGAAGCGAATTACTGCCAACCACGTCAGCATCACACTGATAAAATTCGCGGTAGCGTCCTTTCTGTGGCCTGTCGGCACGCCACACAGGCTGAATCTGATAACGCTTAAATGGCAATTGCAATTCCTCACGATGCATCACCACATAACGAGCAAAAGGCACGGTCAAGTCATACCGCAATCCCTTCTCGCAAAGCATGGACTGCAACTTGAGCACATTGCGCTCTTGCAGGTCACCATCACTTATTCCTTTAAGGTAATCGCCAGAATTCAAGACCTTGAAAAGGAGCTTGTCTCCCTCGTCACCATACTTGCCAAGAAGTGTATGAAGGGTTTCCATGGCAGGGGTCTCTATCTGCTGAAAGCCATATAGGGCATAGACCTCTTTTATGGTATTGAATATATAGTTTCGTTTTGCCATCTCCTCAGGGCCGAAGTCACGGGTGCCTTTTGGGATGGACGGTTTATTTGAACCCATATTTGTTACAAATTAAAACATCAAAGTGTTATGGTTTGCTCGCGGTCTGGACCAATCGAGATTACACCAATCCTCGTTTCAAGCTCTTCCTCAAGGAACTTTATGTAATCCTTAAACTCCTGAGGAAATTGATCTGGCGACGTGAACCTCGTCATGTCAGTTTTCCAACCTTTCAGTTCCTTGTACACAGGCTTAACATTGTCAATCTCGTATGGGAAATCGCGCGTCTCCGTGCCATCTGGCAAGCGGTAAGCGACACAAGCCTTAATGGTATCAAAACTGTCGAGCACGTCACTCTTCATCATGATAAGTTCCGTGACACCATCTACCATTATGCTGTACCGCAACTGTACAAGATCAATCCATCCACATCGACGCTCACGTCCTGTCACAGCACCATACTCATGACCAAGGTCACGAATAGTCTTACCTGTCTCATCAAAAAGCTCTGTTGGGAAAGGACCTGCGCCAACCCTCGTGCAATATGCTTTCATTATGCCATACACATTGCCTATCTTGTTTGGTCCCACTCCAAGACCCGTGCAAGCCCCAGCGCAAATAGTATTGCTTGAAGTGACAAAAGGATAGCTACCAAAGTCAACATCGAGCATTGTGCCCTGCGCACCCTCACACAAAATGGTCTTGCCAGAGCGCAGCAACTTGTTTATCTCAATTTCACTGTCCACGATTGGGAACTTCCGAAGATACTCGACTCCTTCCATCCATTTTTTCTCAGCTGTCTCAAAGCCTTCAAAATCAGTCCAACCAAGGGCTTTAAGCATATTAAGGTGACGCTGCTTGTGAGCCTTATATTTAGCCTCGAAATTCTCAAGAATATCACCTACGCGCAATCCATTACGACTCACCTTGTCTGTATAAGTTGGGCCTATGCCCTTGCCTGTTGTACCAACCTTGTTCTTGCCCTTCGCGGCTTCCAACGCACGGTCGAGAATGCGGTGGGTTGGCATTATCAAATGTGCTTTCTTGGAAATGCGCAGACGCGTGTGGAGTTCATGGCCACTCTTCTCAAGGTCTTTAGCCTCATCCATGAACAAGTCTGGCGCCAACACCACGCCATTGCCGATGAAGTTGACCTTTCCTCCCTGGAAAATACCCGATGGAATACTGCGAAGGACATATTTTTGTCCTTCAAATTCCAGTGTATGCCCAGCGTTCGGACCACCTTGAAAACGTGCCACCACGTCATATCTCGGAGTAAGGACATCCACTACTTTGCCTTTGCCCTCATCGCCCCACTGTAGACCCAGCAGGACATCAATCTTACCGTTTTCCATATTTCAAAGATTTTTAATATACTCTTGGTCCAAAGATTCCAGTCCCGACCCTTACCATTGTGGAATGGCATTGGACGGCAATTTTATAATCATGGCTCATACCCCACGAACGTTCCTTAAACCATGGAGCGTCAACGAAGTATTTTCCCTTTATCTCATTAAAGAACTCCCATGCCAAGTCCATCTCCTTGCGTATTTGAATTTCATCCGGCACGTTGCTTGCCATCATCATCACACCGCAAATACGGACATTGTGCAAGTTCTTCCACTCTTCTGATTTCAACATCTCACGACATTCATCAAGAGTAAAGCCATATTTTGTCTCCTCCTCAGCTATATGAAGTTCTAATAGAATGTCAATGACACGGTCGTTCTTGGCAGCTTGCTTGTTAATTTCCTTCATCAATTTAACAGAGTCAACAGCCTCAATCATAGAAATGTAGGGGGCTATGAATTTAACCTTATTCGTCTGCAAATGCCCTATGAAATGCCACTCAATGTCTTTAGGCAGCTGCTCCACCTTTTTCTCCAGCTCTTGCTCATGGCTTTCGCCAAAAACACGTTGGCCGGCATTATAGGCAGCCTCTATGTACTCCTTGGGATGAAACTTGCTTATCGCTACAAGCCTGACACCTTCTGGCAAGCAGGCTCGCACAGAGTTCAAGTTGTTTACTATTTCAACGTCTTTCATGCTTCCTCCTTTTGAGCTGCATTTTCTTGCTCTTTATGGCTTTCAGGGTTGGAGTCATGTTCAAAGACATCCATTATTTGAGTTTCGACGACACTTGCCATTTCATAGTCTATCATCGTCGTGTCCATCACTTCACTTATGTTTTTCACCGCGCCTGGCAATGAACCGGACTGAACCAAATAAGTCACGGCAGAACGTTTCTCCTTTTGCGATTTCTCGTCGATAGTTATAAACATCAGCTTTGCCTTGTACCATTTGTCATCCTTGTCCATGTCGGAAAAGAAGATCTCATGATAAGCCGCCGGCTTAATGTCGGTGATTTTATAGTCGCCAGAGATAAACACCTTCATCTCTTCCATGATAGCTCCCTCTGCCTCAGTAAAGCTCAGGGCATCAACCACATAATGCTCGGTGACATTTTTCAGCGTCCCGTCTTCTTGTGTCTTGGCATAGCGAATTTTAATCTCAAACCAATCCGATGTACGTGATCTCATTTTATGTTGCGTTTATTTAATCATATATTATCGTTTTACACCTTTCCTCTATCAACTTTTCTTTACTATGCTCACACCCCTGAAGAGGTTATCGAGTGCCGCGTAAGTATACGCCGCACGGTCATGGACGGTCAAGTCATGCCCCATACGCTTTCGCAAATCCATCAACTTCGACACTGCGTCGGTATAATTGTCCGGTGTTATACGCATGCTCATGCGATCTGCCATGCCATTGTCGAAACCAAAATAGCGTGTAAGCATATCGGCAAACTGTCGCCGTTGCAAGTCAGAAATATGCTCCAACTGTGCGACAGTCCTATTCTTGGGTCGATAAATATGGAAAACGAGGTCATCTGGCTCACCGCCACGCTGCCCGTGTTCATAGCGCTTCTCATAATCGAAATAACAATCGCAAAAGCCATTCTCGGCGAGTTCGCGAAGCTCTGTCTTGGCAGGCTCAAGCACCCGGCGACAGAAATCACTGAACTTGGTATACATATTCTCCAAACGGAGCATCTTCCTAAACTCGAAAGTGTTGACCACCCATGTACCCTTGTCTATCCAGCTCTTTATGAACATATAGACACGTTGCGAATATCGGTTATGGCACGAGAAAACTATTTGCTTCCCAAGGGTTGAATACCCAAGCCGAAGGGATAGCAATCGCTCTGCCACCTGACGGTCTATCTTAAGCAATGTGTATTTCTCATATATCCCACTATCCTCAGGGATATACACGTCACAGAGGTTTGTCACCTTGAGATAACTTCTGCCATCCACCGTCTTGTATGGTATTTCCACAGGAACCGTTGCCAGCAGTTTCAAGCTGTCACGAAGTTGAGGGTAGTGATTCGGATCTACACCGAGGCCTTTAAAAAACAATTTTATCTCCAACCTGCCGTCATGGTCAAGCTCCGTCGGGAAAAGAGAAGGCTCAAGGGTCTTCATGTCGAGCATCTCACGGAGTTTCTGTTGCATTTTCTCTACGACGCTCACGAGTATTCTTATCTGTATAAGGGAATAGTCGTGTCTCATCATTGTCACGGCTATTGGTTGCAACAGCCACGTCTCATTTTCCAATGGGATTAGGTCTGTGGGAATGTTACGCTTGACATCGCGCTTCTTCCCTTTCCCGTACTCCCTCCTGCCAGTTTTTTTTCTGGTGGGAGAAGACTTCCTCGTTGCTGCTGCCACTGCCATCTTATGTTATCGGTGCATTGTCTTGTTATTATTGCAAAGTTACGAATAATGTTTGGAATATGCAAGTGTTTAGTTCTTAGTAAAATATTTTTAGCAATCCCAAAAGTCATCGCCGAAATTCAAAAGTCCCTGGACATAACGTTGGCGATGGCTTGCCGTCTCCTCATAGGGATTGCTTACCGACAGTCCGACAAGCCTTACAGGACGCGTTGCCGAGAACTCAACCTTGCGCAGCAACAGCTTGGCAAACGCCAGAATGTCGTCTTTCGCCACCAAGACCTTATTTGCCGTTGCACACCGACTCACCACGGTGAAATCCGCATACTTTATTTTCAGCGTAAGCGTCTTTCCTCTAAACCCTGCCTTATCAAGACGCCCTACGAGTTCTATGACAAGATGATAGAGTTCTATGAGCATTTGCGAACGCATGGTGATGTCGGCCTCCATCGTCTTCTCACATCCAACAGACTTGCGCAAACTTGACACCACAACAGGACGGTCGTCAACTCCACGGGCGAAGTTATAATAAACCTCCCCTACTTTTCCAAACACATCCCTTAAATGGCTTAGCGACACCGACCTAAGGTCTGCACCCGTGAATATTCCCATTTTGTGCATTCTTTCTCTCGTTTTGGCTCCCACACCCCAAAACTTCTCCACAGGCAGATGAGCTATGAAGTCTGGAGCCTCATCAAGCGTAACTTCATACTGACCGTCCGGCTTATTGTAATCGCTTGCTATCTTAGCAAGAAACTTATTAAAAGATATTCCTGCCGATGCGGTCAAACGCACCTCTTCCCGAATGCGATTTCTTATCTCCGTGGCTATAACTGCAGGCTCTAAAATCTTTTTTTTATTCTCTGTTACGTCAAGGAACGCCTCGTCTATGGAGATAGGCTCTATCAAATCGGTATACTCCTTGAATATCGAATGGACTTGTTCCGACACCTCCTTGTAATGCTCATGCCTACCTTCTACAACGATAAGGCTTGGACAATAACGCTTTGCGGTATACACCGACATTGCGGAATGCACTCCAAAGCGTCTCGCCTCGTAACTCGCCGTGGACACCACGCCACGTGGACCGTCACGCCCCACGGCAATGGGCTTGCCTCGCAGTTCAGCATGATCGCGCTGTTCAACCGAGGCAAAAAAAGCGTCCATGTCCACATGTATGATCTTCCTTTGCTCAAGCATTGTTTTCGGAGAAGACATCAGCGGCCTCTCCCATCTCGTCGCTGTCAAACCATTTAGACAGCTTGGCGTGCGCTTTCTCCCTCACAGCCTCTGGCACATCGCCCCAAACCTTCTTCAGAACATATAAAAGCACGGCGAGGTCATCGCCCAACCCTGCTATTGGAATGGCATCGGGAATGATGTCAAGAGGACTGATGAGATAGCCCAAGGCACCTATTATTATAGCCTTGTCTTTCAACGATACGTTATCGCTCTGCAAGGTATAATAAAGTATCAGCGAAACATAAACGAACTTTGCCCCTGCACGCTTGGCTATACGCGATATCTTCTCAAGGAACTTTTCAGACGTATAACCGCCCTTGTATTTCATGAAGTCGGGCAGTGAATTGTTTTCCATAACTGTCTGCTATAATTATGATACTATAGTTTATTGCTCCGATAGGCCATCACCTTTGCAGAATAATCCGCAAGTTTTGGATAGGCTTTCCGAAGCCTTCGCAATCTTGACTTGACCAGCAATACCGTCAAGCCCTTGAGACATAGCGCTATGGCCACTCCTATGGCCACACCTGTCACAAGCGTGTATTTTCCCCATGGGAGCATGCTCTCCGGAAATGCGCTGAGAATAATTATAGGAATAATGGCAACTATACCATATTTGGTAAGCTGCGTCTTCTGGCTACCCTCGCTATCCAGTATACTTTGGTATTCAAATAGATAATCATCCAGCTCCTCACTGTTCACTCCCTCAATGGTAGGAAAATCAGGTTCTCCACCCCACCGTTTTATAGTGTTGCTGACGAGATGTTCATAATCATCAAGGATATTTGGTTGCAAGTCTTTCATGGTCTCCAAGCTTCTTTTAGCGTGTTTATACAAAAGAGAAAAGTAAGGCAGTGCCCTGATAAGCCGGGTTCTGTATCTCCGCAAACGGAGAGCTTTGTCATTTATCTAATCTGCAAGTCACCCTGCAGCTCAAGCATTCTACCCTCCATCGTTGCTTTCATAGAAGCATCGGGCAGGCAACCCTGTCATGACGATGGTATACGCGAACTTGCAGCCTCCAGACGGCACAGCCACGACGGTCACCCGCCGGCTGGTGGTCTCTTGCACCACCTTCTCACCCTTGCCAGCGCCGACTATCCAGGGGCATCCCCCGGATAGTATCAAGCACGGGCGGTTATTTTCTTCTGCCTTCACCTGTCGTCGCCGACAGCTTCCATTTTCAGAAGTGGAGCGCCTTATGCTGCCCGGACTTTCCTCTCGTGTCATTATAGTGACACCAGCGACAAGCCGGGGCACTGCCTTACAATATCTGTATAATATGTGTCAAGCCTTGCGCCTAACGCATATCTGCTGCAAAATTAATAAAAACATTTATCAAACAAGGAAATTATCACACTATTTTACATGTTTTTGCTTCCGCCACTATTTAAACTATTGTAAAATAATCTACCAATCTATTGAAGAAGCGTTAAGTGTTAAAATCAAAGTGTTAAAATCGAATAAACATAACTGTCAGAATGGCAACTTACCATTTTTTGACCTTATATTTGCAAGCATAAAAACAAACACAGAACATAACAACTACAAAATATTAAAGACATGAAAAAAATCACTTCTTATGTTGTAGGTGGCCTTTGCGTTATGTCGCTGACATTCTCGGCAGGTGCCGTAATGAAGGCGCAAGCCGCTACCAACGCCGTAGAGCAAGCTGGCCAACCCGTTGACCTCACCTATGCCTCAAAAAAGGCACTGGCAGCCGTAGTGAGCATAAAGACAGTGCAAAACTCCAAGACAAAGGTCGTGGAAATGGATAGCGATCCATTCGGCGATTTCTTCTCAGACCCATTTGGCTTCTTCGGCAACCCTGGCCAAGGCAATGGCGGGAAACAAAAACGCCAAGTGCGCACGCCTAAGCAGGAAGGCTTAGGGTCGGGTGTCATCATCAGCCCCGATGGATACATCGTCACAAACAATCACGTTGTGGCCGGAGCCGACGAATTGACAGTCACGCTTGAGGACAACCGAGAGTTCAACGCCAAAATTATCGGCACTGATCCCACTACCGACCTTGCCCTAATCAAGATTGAGGGCAAGAACTTGCCAACTCTTCCAATTGGTGATTCAGACAAGTTGAAGGTCGGACAGTGGGTTATCGCCGTAGGCAATCCTTTCGGACTTAGCAACACCGTAACGGCTGGTATAGTTTCTGCCAAGGCACGTTCAATGGGTGCCAATGGTGTGGAAAGCTTCATACAGACCGATGCCGCGATAAACCGTGGCAACTCAGGCGGTGCCTTGGTAACCGCCAATGGCGAGCTCGTGGGTATCAATGCCATGCTCTATTCCGAGACAGGCTCTTACTCTGGATATGGGTTTGCTATTCCTACCGCTATAATGAACAAGGTGGTGAGCGACCTGAAACAATATGGCACCGTACAGCGCGCTTATCTTGGAATCCGGGGTACGGATCTCCACAACCAAATAGACAACCTCAAAGACCAAGGCAAGGACGTGCCCGACTACGGCACGAACGCAGGTGTTTACGTAGCGTCTGTCGAAGACGATGGGGCTGGCGCTTCCGCTGGATTGAAAGAGGGCGATGTCATCACCAAGATAGATGGCAAGAGCGTTGCAAAGATGCCTGAGCTTCAGCAGATTATCAACAACAAGAAACCAGGCGACAAGACCACTATAACATGGTTGCGCAACAAGAAAGAAATGACCAAGACCGTAGTGCTCAAGAACAAGCAAGGCAACACTAAGATAATGAAATCTGCCGACTTCGCCGTGCTTGGCGCCAACGTCATCCCCGTGGGCGAGAGCTTAAAGAAGCAGCTTGGTATCAATTATGGACTTCAGGTCAAGAACGTAAAGAAAGGCGCGTTCAAGGATGGAGGCATCGATGACGGCTTCATCATCCTCACCGCCAACGACAAGCCAATGAAAGCAATATCCGACTTGCAAGAAGCCGTAAAGGAGGCTTCGTTGAGCAAGAACCCAGTGCTCTTCATCACGGGCGTTTGGCCTTCAGGCAAGACGGATTACAAGGCTATCAAAGTAGGAGACTAAACGCTTATAAATAAAAACACGAGGGTATCACCTCTTTTAGGTATTTTTCATCACATGAATCCTTTGCCGCTAACACGACAAAGGATTTTTTTTGTATCTTTGCGCCCAGATAATAATTATATTTATAGTAATGAAGTTATCAGAACTGCACACCGGCCAAAGTGGCATCATCGTAAAGGTTACCGGTCACGGAGGATTCCGCAAACGCATTGTTGAGATGGGATTTATCAAGGGGCAGAAAGTTGACGTACTGCTCAACGCTCCACTGAAAGATCCAGTAAAATACAGGGTCATGGGCTACGAGGTAAGTCTGCGACATTCCGAGGCCAACATGATTGAGGTCATGACAAATGCCAAGCCTGACGCGAAAGACAACAAAGCGGCGACCGCAAGTTCACCAGACGAGGAGCACTTCTCCGACGAGGAGCTGAAACAAGCTGCCGAAGCCAAGAGCAAGGTCATAAACGTGGCCCTCGTGGGCAACCCCAACTGTGGAAAGACATCATTCTTCAACTTTGCCTCAGGCTCGCACGAGCGCGTTGGCAACTATTCTGGCGTGACCGTGGACGCCAAGGAGGGCCACGCTCAATACAAGGGCTACACGTTCAACATTGTCGACCTCCCTGGCACTTATTCCCTTTCAGCTTACTCGCCCGAAGAACTCTACGTGCGCAAGCAACTCGTAGAGAAGACACCCGACGTGGTAATCAATGTCATAGACACGAGCAACCTTGAGCGCAACCTCTACCTAACCACACAACTCATAGACATGCACCTCCGCGTGGTGGTCGCGCTCAACATGTTCGACGAGACCGTGAAGCGTGGCGACAACGTTGACATAGACAAGCTCTCCGAACTTTTTGGCCTGCCCATGATACCTACGGTATTCAAGACTGGCAAAGGTGTCAACGACCTATACGACAAGGTGATAGCCATCTACGAGGGCACGGAGGGCTCCGACTCACACTATCGTCACATACATATCAATCACGGGCACGAGTTGGAATTTGGCATCAAGGAGATACAAGAGCACCTGAAACAAGAGACCGATTTGCGCGAACGTTTCTCCACGCGATACCTTGCCATAAAACTGCTTGAGCGCGACAAGGACGTTGAGAATTACATCAAGCGGCTGCCCGATGCCGACGAGATTTTCCGTCATCGCGACAAGGCGGCAAGCCGTGTCATGGAGGAGATGAAGGTTGATTCAGAGACAGCCATCATGGACGCCAAGTATGGCTTCATCCACGGCGCGTTGGAAGAAGCCAATTATAAGACTGGCGACAAGGAAGACACTTATCAAGTGACTCACCTCCTCGACAAGATATTGACCAACCGCTACGTAGGCTTCCCTATATTCATTCTCATCCTCGCCGTCATGTTCATGGCCACATTCTGGCTCGGCTCATATCCGCAAGATTGGCTCGACACCTTCTTTGGGTGGACGGGCGACCAGATTGGCACTCTCCTGCCAGACGGTCCAGTGAAGGCCATGCTCGTGGACGGCATCATCGGCGGCGTGGGAAGCGTGGCCTCGTTCTTGCCACAGATTCTCATTCTCTACCTATTCATCTCGTTCATGGAAGACTCCGGATACATGTCGCGAGCCGCTTTCATCATGGACAAGATCATGCACATGATGGGACTTCATGGCAAGAGTTTCATACCTCTCATCATGGGCTTCGGATGCAACGTGCCGGCGGTGATGTCGACGCGCACGATAGAGAGCTACCGTTCACGCATTGTCACGATGCTCATCATACCGCTCATGAGTTGCGAGGCACGCATACCTATATATATAATGATCATAGCGACATTTTTCTCCCGAAGCGCGTCCCCGTTTATCATGATGTCGCTCTATCTCGTAGGAATGGTTCTCGCCGTCATCATCAGCCGCATATTCTCAAAGACGCTTTTCAAGGGCGAGGACACGCCATTCGTCATGGAGCTCCCACCCTACCGCTTCCCAACAGCCAAGGCCCTTGGTCGCCACACTTGGGAAAAAGGCAAGATGTATCTCAAGAAGATGGGAGGCATCATCCTCGTGGCATCCATCATAGTGTGGGCACTCAGCTATTTTCCTCACCCGCAAGGTCTTGACGAACACGAACAGCAACAGCAGAGCTATCTCGCCATGATAGGAAAGACAGTTGAGCCAGTGTTCCAGGCGCAGGGATTCACGTGGAAGCTCAACGTCGGCCTCATGGCCGGAGTAGGAGCCAAGGAAATAGTGGCATCCACAATGGGCATTCTCTATTCCGACGAGAAAGACTTTGACGACGACAACAACGAAAGCAAATACGAAAGCATAAACAAGAGCATGAGCCAAGACATAGCCCAATTGCACCAGAAACCAGTGAGCGAAATCAAGCCAACAGCAGATCTCACGGCCTATTGCTACCTGCTGTTCGTCTTGATCTACTTCCCTTGCATAGCCACCATAGCGGCCATCAAAGGAGAAACAGGCTCATGGAAATGGGCACTATTCACCGCCGCCTACACCACGTGTCTCGCATGGGTCGTGTCCGCGCTCGTATTCCAAATTGGCTCCATATTCATATAAGGAAATGATTGACGATTAACAACATTCGCAATATCCCACTACTTATAATAAAAGCACTCACCAAGAGTGCTTTTATCGTTTACTGTCACTCTCGATACCTATCGATTGTGGCCGCTTTTGCGTCTATTTGCATTCTTCATATATCGCCAGCCCTTTAACCGTCAAAAGATATTTTTGGCGAGGGTGACGTGGCGAGTTGGGATATTTCATCGTTACCAACCCATCGCGAATGGCTGGAGATAGAGAATATTCAAGAAAGTTGGGACGATTTTTTAGTCCTATCGTCTCCATCATCTCTTTTACATTCTTTTCTTCATAACCAATCACAATGACTAATCTCTTGACATTCTCTGATAACGCTGACACAACATTGCTCATACTTGTATGGGTAGTTGTATGGGGGTCACTAACTTGGTTATAACCTATCAGCATATAGCGATTCTTCAATTCATGATGTCCACCAAACATCAAGTTACGGAAGAACCTGACGAGAAATGACTTGTTAGGTTCTATGCCCTTTGACGGACCACGATAGTTGGCACTCAGATACTTTCAGACCACCCACATCCTGCAGACCGATAGCTATGCGCCATGCCGAAGCCCTTTCGCGCTTATGTGGCTCTGCCACACGCTCTTAAGCTTCGAAGTCGAGGTATAGTTGTTTATTCTTGTCTATCATTTCAAGTATTTGTCAAGTATTACTTGTTTTTGGAATTTACACTCTTTCATCTTTTGCTTCAAAGTGTTTATCTCATTTTCTATCTCTATTACTTTAGAAACAGTTTTTTTCTGTATATCGATAGATGGAACACGAATTGTGAGGGCTTTAATTCTTTCTGTTGAAGCACGATTGGCACGTGAGAAACGCTCATGCTCCCCAGCTTTAAGCAGCGGGTAGACAAGATACTTGGGCAGAATAACATTTTCATCAAGCACTTTGACAACTCCACAATGGTCAGTAGGATGGAAAGGCCTGTCTGCTTGCAGATAGTTCACCATCCAGTCGCCATCTATTCCCCAAAGAACTGAGGGCTTTGAGAAATCAGTCAACAACGAAGTTTCTGTTCTGCCGAAAGGCTCAAACACATTGGCGCTGAACACCTCGTATGAGCCATCCTTTTTCAGCTCGCTTTTCAGCACACGGCGGCCTATTGACAGATTAAATACCTGCTCATTGTCAAGACGAATGTCAGTTGTCGCTTTGGAATGTGAACTCTCAAGAGCTGAATCCATTTCATCCTTTAAACGGCTGATACTGTCAATACATTCTTGATATACCTTTTCTATATTTGAACACTCAGCAACAATATCCTTTATAACATCGTAAGGCGCATTTGGTATAGGTAACTGTTGGTAGAAATATTCAG
>ERZ808266.406-NODE-406-length-15306-cov-6.076847_pt1 | contig 15306 bp, 7 predicted proteins | sample MGYA00521278_ERZ808266 | MGnify/ENA primary metagenome ERZ808266 (study PRJEB31516, sample SAMN03275591) | gut metagenome | biome: mammalia-associated habitat; material: feces | host: Papio cynocephalus | place: Kenya | collected 2012-08-02 ... | reverse complement strand
TTCCTGAAACAAGGTATGGGCGGGATCCGTAGCAGCCGCAGATGAGCGTGTCCTTTGTGCCGTGGAAAATCACGGCGCCACCCCAGTAATTCATGTCCACTCCCGCAGGAAGTCCTTCCGGTCTGTCCGGGAGAAGGCCACCGTCGTACCAGTTCAGCTCGACCTCTGGCATCGCAACCTTAGGCATGTTGTCGCGGGCTGGGAAGATGTACTTCACGTGCTGTGCAGAAGGGCATGACTCGCTGAGAAGCTTGGTTGAGGAACCCTGAACGTGGATAGGATAACCAAGGTTCAGAGCCTTGAACGGGGCGTGGAGGATGTGGCACGCCATGTCGCCGAGGGCTCCGGTGCCGAAGTCCCACCAGCCGCGGAAATTCCACGGAGTGTAGATGGAATGGTACGGGCGCATCGGGGCAGGTCCGATGAACGCGTCCCAGTTGAGGGTCGAAGGCACGTTCATCTTCTCGGCTGGGCGCTCAAGCCCCTGAGGCCAGATCGGGCGGTCGGTGAAGGCGTCAACCTTGGTCACCTCACCGATCTCACCGTTCCAGATCCACTCGCAGGCAAGCCGGACACCCTCATTGGACGCTCCCTGATTGCCCATCTGTGTGGCCACACCGGCCTTCGCTGCAAGTTTTGTCAGAAGCCTGGACTCATACACGGTGTGGGTGAGAGGCTTCTCGCAGTAAACGTGCTTGCCGGCCGCCAGAGCCTCCGCGCAGATGATCGCGTGGGTGTGGTCAGCGGTGGCGCAGACAACAGCGTCACATTCAGGAAGCAGTTCCTTGAACATCACGCGGTAGTCGTTGTACCTCTTAGCCTTCGGATAGCGATTGAAGACGTGGTCGGCATATTTCCAATCAACATCGCACAGTCCGATGATGTCCTCTGTCTCAAGGGCTTGTAGCACGCTTGCTCCCCTGCCACCGATGCCGACAGCGATAATCTTGAGCTTTCTGCCAAGAGGCTTAGACTGCTTCTTCTTGTCCGCTTTTTCCGAATTGCCGGCAAAAAGGACATTCGGAGCGACAGCGAGGCCGGCTGCGGCTGCAGCTCCGACTTTCATAAATGATCTTCTGGATAGTTCTTTAGACATGATCAATGTGTATTGTGTTAATATAATCTCTGTGGTGAAGGCCAATTTGTCCAGGCCATCAGCGGACATCAGTTACCGATTCCACCGGATCAACCCGTAGCCGTTGGTCGCTGTACGCCTGCGCTCCCAAATCCGCTCCAGTTCCTCGTGGGTACCTTTTATTGGCATGTCGTGCGTTGCTGCATCCTCCAGCATCTTCCACGCAAACTCGGATGCTGTGGCTGCATCCCTGAGCGAAGGGAGTCTGGAATCAGATGTCCCATTCCTCAGGCAGTCTGCATAAACGTCAATGAGTTTGTCTATATTCTTCCCTCCGTACGGTCTCTCAATCCTCTCCGTACGCGTGACCCCATGGATGTCAACCACCGCTGTCCTGAAATCGTGGCTCATCCTTACCACTCCCTCCGTGCCTATGATGTCCGCATAGGTATTGTGCGTCTGATCCTTTGCCAGTTGGCCGTAGTTTTCTCCCTGAGTGATGTCGAAGACCACTCCGTTCTCAAACGTTCCGTGGGTCTGAAGCCACCACGGATCCTTCCACTCCCAGAGCCGGATGGCCTGCGCGTTCCAAGTCTTGTACTCGCTGCCGGCCAGCCACCTCGCGATGTCGATGAAGTGCATTCCGCAGTCGTGGAAAGCCGGACCCTCAAACTCGTGATGACCCTCTCCCGGAGACAGACCAGGTGTCATGTGGCAGAGCCTGATGATAGCAAGCTCGCCAAGTTCCCCCGAACGGATGACATCCTTCAATTCATTGATGAACCAAGAGTTCCTAAGGTAAAGATTCACGGTCGAGAGCAAACCTGAGTTCTCCGTCTCCCTAACGACCTCCCATTCTCTCTCAAGCGAATCAGCGAGCGGCTTCTCCATAATCATGTTCTTGCCTGCAGCGACCGCCTTCCTTACCCGGCTGAGTCTCGTGTCGGCAAGGGCGGTCAACGCCACCACCTCCACTTCCGGGTCACTGAATATGATGTCCTCGTCCTTGGTCCTGACAACATCGGGAAATTTCTCTCCGGCAATACGGAGAGAAACATCTGAGACATCGCAGATGTACTTCAGATCCCATTTGTCGCTCCTTTGGAACTCATCCGCAAAGAACCCGCCCATGCGTCCGTAACCAATCAGTCCGACTTTGATTTTCTTCATCTTAATTCAATTAATACACTTGCCTTCAGCAAAGCAACTTCGATCAGTCATTAGTCACTATCATCGAGTTGGATGCACTGAAACACTCTTCCAATCCAACATCATAATAGACTGTAGAAGCATGTGTTTTATACTCATGTCATCTTACTTTTTTTGATTGTAATCAAGTAGTTTTTTAAGCCGTTCATCAGAATCCAGCCGTCAATACTTCCATTCGCCTATCCAGTCCACAAGGAAACGGTTGCCCTCAAAGCGTATCGGAAGCCAGATGTAACGGGAGTCTATGAGGTCGTCTGGATTCCACCTGTCACCCACATAGATGTACTGTTCCCTGCCACCGAGCTTGATGTCCTTTGTTTCATGGACCTTGAGGATGTAGGTACTCTGGGAGCGGTAAGTCAGTTCCGCTCCTTCTCCTGAACACGGATTACCGAGTTCCTTCCACGGGCCGAAAATGTTGTCAGCGACAGCAGTCCTGGCAGCATTCGGAGCCCAGCCGGAGCAGCCTGACATCATCAGATAGTATTTTCCGTCTTTCTTGAATATGGCGGGAGCTTCCATTGACCTGCCGGCAAATGCCCTTGAATATTTTCCCGTGTGGGCGGTGTAGTCGTCTGTCAGCTCCGCTATCTGCAAGGTGTAGTTTTCTTCCGAGGCATAGATGTGATAGGCCTTGCCGTCATCATCAACGAATACGGTTTGGTCACGAGCCATCTGCCCTCCGGAGAAGTCTCTTTTGAACAGCATTCCCTGTCTTATGCTCTCGATGTAAAGGTCCGTATCCACTTCCCAAAACACCGGGTTGCTCCAATCCTGCTCCTTCTGCCAGTCGTTGATGTCCAACGCCCATTTGCCGGGATTCACCCTCCCGGAGCGCAGGAACTTGAACGGGCCGACGGGGTTGTCAGCGATTGCGACTCCGTATCTTGCCGCGATGTAGGCCTGCCCCTTGAGCTCAAGGTGGAACCACATGACGTACTTGTCAGTCTTTGCGTTATAGATGACCTTTGGGCGCTCCAGAATGCAGCCGGACTCGATGTCGCTGCCCGATCCGTCCGGATCCACCTTCAGCGCGAGTCCTTCGTCCTTCCAGTTGTACAGGTCTGTGGAGGAGTAGCAATGCACTCCGTCAAGGGCCAGTCCGCTCTGGTTCTTGTGTTCCCCGTACATGTAGTACTTTCCTTTATGGTACAGCAGGCCGGCGCCGTGGGCATTGATGATCTTTCCCTCCGTGTCTGTCCATAACTCTCCGGGGCGGAAGGAGTCGTGACCGGACGTCGGGGCGTTTCTGTCAATTCTCTCGAACCAAGGAAGCCGGGAAAGAGGCACCTCGATGGTGTAGGTTTTCCCTCCCTTGTAGACTTTTCCCTCATCGTCGCGCCATCCGCCTTCGGGGAGCTTGACCGTGCGTGTGTTCTCCGCTGACATTACCGGAGCGACGAGATACCTGTCTCCCAGCATGTACTGGTCATTGCATTCCTCGAAGCCCTGTCCCGGGAAGGAATATTCCATGTGCCGCACTATCGGTTCTCCCGTGGCGGCCGCGTTTCTGGCTTGGGAGAGTATGTAATCACCGAGCCGCTCGTGCCATTTGGCATACTTGACGCAGGTTTCGAGATTCTCCTTGTCAAGGATCCTCCATGGAGCCACGGAGAACTGCATCATCGGCATCATCGAGTGAATCTGGCAGGAACGGACGATCAGCGACTGGTCGAACTCATTCGGGTCGACGCCGAGGAAGCTGCTGTATTCCCCGCCTCCGATCATGTCCGGGCAGGTGTAGGAGTAGCCGAGCAGGCCTGAGGCTATCATCGAAGGGACAAGGCTCGCGACTCCGTCCCATGAGTACTTCTTGTCTCCGAGACGCTGCACCAGAGGCAAGCCGCCAGCCTTCCATGAAGCCCGGAACTCATTGTAAGGGAAATCAAGGCCGAACCTTGACCAGAGCAAGGTCTGATCATCGTCATAGGACTTGCCGTCAAAAACCTCGATTTTCTCCTGTTGGTACTGATCCGGGTCTCCCGCGTCGAACTTGAAGCCGTCGATGCCGTAGTCCCGCTGCATTTTCTTAAGGATGTCCCGAAGATGGGCGCCGGCCTCAGGGTTGCTAAGGTCATAGCATGCGCTCGCACCGTTCCACCAGTCGTGGATCGCCGGCAAGCCGCTGCCTTTCCTTTTGGTCAGGTAGCCCTTCCGCATCAGGTCTCTGTACTCTTCGCTGTCAGCGGACACGAACGGGCTTATCCAAAGCATCACCTTGAATCCCATTGCGTGGAGTTCGTCCACCATCCCTTTGGGATCGGGAAACCTGTCCGGACGGAACTCAAAATTGCCGTAGTCCTTCTGCCAGTTGTCGTCGATCATCAGAATGCCGGCGGGAAAGCCATTGCTGACAATGCCCCCTGCATATTCAATGATTTCCGCCTGGTTCTGGTCGTACATCAGCTCGATCCAGGTGTTGTACTGCGGCTTCGAGAAGAACAGTTCAGGCGGCAGCTTGCCGTCAGGAGCGAAGTGCTTCTTTGAGGCTACAAGATAGGCGTCCCTCAATGTGCTTCCCGCTGAGACGAGCTCCACCTTTCCCCTTGCAGCGTCAACGCTGAGTTTTCCGTCCTTCACCTGAAAACGGAACGGGCCGTCGCACCAGACGTAGCGTCCCTTGCTCGACACGAGCAGCGGCGTGGTCTGGCTGTTGAAGTTCTGCCATTGCAGGTCCGCGTCTATTTCGCTGAACGGCATCTTCTCTCCAAGTCCGCTCGCCCCTCCCCACCATTTCTCGCCTGGGATAATGTCTATCTCCTTCACTTCCTGCGCCTGCGCGGCTAGGGAAAGGCCGAGGGACAGGATTATGAGTATTAATCTATTCATTTTTTCTATGATGAAACTTTTTTGAATATTTTCAAATAACAGCCTCTTGATTCCATAACAGCGGAATCAAGGGGCTGCCGTAATGATGAAAATCCTAATAAACAAATGTCATCTATTATTGTTCGCCCAAGTCTATGTCGCGCTCAAGGGTGAAATTGTCAAGGTAAATCCTCTGCTTGTCCTCTTTCCAGTTCCACCAGTTGAACAGGGTGCGGAATGACTGGCTTTGCTCCAGGATGGACCGATCGTTGCCACCGAAGTCCAGATCCTTGAAATACACCGTTATCTTGTGCCACTGCCCTTTACGAAGATCCTGCGAACCGATTTCAACCCTAGTGTCACCGTTTTTCGTACCCAGATAGAAGCGGTACTCATAGATGCCTTCGACCTCGGCTACGTCAGACTCATAATAAACATCGAATGACATACGGTCCCAACGGGAAAGATCTATGTATTTGGTATTGTCCGACACGGCGAATCCGCCTTCCCACCATTGGTTGTAGCCACCGTAGCCGTCCACAGGATAATTCCAGACCACACATTTGCCGGAGGTGTTCACTCCGCTTGGATTAGGGTTGTCTACAATAGATGAGACAACGCCTTTGTTCGCGAGTATTCCTTCCGGTTTGAACGGATAGTCAGCAGCACTTTGATTATCACCATAAGCAGGGACAAGACCTGCAGTCTCCATGTCAAGCAACAGCCAGGACTTTCCGCCCGGATCAGCGATAAGGTATGGGTTCGGCTTGTTCTTCTGGTTGATCACCATGGACTTCTCCCCGCGGACTCCCTCGCCCTTGAACTTGATGGTCGCTGAGCGAGGTGTCTCCTCGTTGTCATATTCGTAAACCTTATAGACCTCAATAAAGGAATACGGGTCTGCCTCATCGGCTTTTGTCTCGGCATGCTTTATCCAATCCTTACCCGTTGAACTCACAGACTGGGTGTATTTGACGTTGGTGTGCACCTTGATCTCGATCATACCTCCGGCAGCAGGATATTTGGACAAGTCTTCCTCGGACGAGACTTCAAAGAATATGCTTGAAGCCTGCTTGATGCTCATTGTCCCACTGTACTCCCCAGCGGTGAGTTTCAGCGTGGCCTCACGCGCCACTTGACCATCATTCTTGTCTATGACCAGATCGAAACTAGTCTCCCCATCGGATTGTTCCTCCGCAGGACGGACAGAACACCAGCCTTCATCTTCCGACAGATAGACTACGGAGGCTTTCCAACTGTAATTCGTTTTGAAGTTAAATGTCACGGTCTTCTGGTTGTAGTCCACATCGACTCCGTCCTTAAATTGCTTTGTGCTTTCTTCCGACATTTCGAAGTAGCCGACCACTTCCTTGTCATCCTCGGCTGAGGGGCTACATGACCCGGCCAATACCGCCAAGGCGATGGCTGCCATTCCTATGCTCCAGCCCGCAATGCTAAATCTTTTCATTTTCTATTGTTTGTTATTTGATTACTTAAGAATATATCCTTCTCCTACTCCCTTAGGGTTCTTCAACGTCATAACACCATCCGAGGACACTTCGATGTCATTGACCTCACCCCATTCGATGAACATGTCATCTGTGTCGAAGACACGCTTGCCGACAGCGGGAGGGAACACGATCTTCCCGTCAGCCTTGTTGAAGACAACGAAGATTCGCCCTGTCTCGTACTGCACCGCCGCATAGCCATCAGGCGAGAGATATGCTGTAGGAGATGCGTAAATGCCTGTTGTGGAATCCCATTTGCGCTGTTCCAACGGTGTGGCATTCTTGTTCTCCCAGATAGAGACAACCCTGATAAGTTTCAGCCTGTCAGGCACTTCCCTGATGCTTTGGTAGCTTGGCATGTCGCCAGTGCCTCCGAAACGCGATTTCCAGAAGAACGTCGAACCTACAGCAGCCGCGTTCCCCGCTATGATCCTGTTGCGGTCTTCCCTCCACACGTCAGGAGTTGTGCAGCCCAACATGGAACGCAGCCTGGCTTCCGGCATCCCTTTGAAAAGTGGAGAGCTGAAAATGTTTTTGTCATTGACAAACTGAATGTCACCGCCTCCCATGCCAGAACCTTCCTGTATCAAAAGATCAGGCATAAGTTCCTTTGCGTCCGGACGGTTTTCCACATCCTTTAACCAGTGTGCATAGATGCTGGTAGGCTCGAAAATGAACCTGGCACCCGGCCATATTTTCCTTAACTCTCTGAACAGCGTCTTGAAATATGCCGCCCGTCCTTCAACGAAGGTGTCATAGTCGTAATGCATGCCTTCGATCTTGGGAGGCTCACCGTTATACTTTGCAGGAAGATCCACTCCGGGGAACGCCAGTCCTGGAATATCCCAGGCCACTCCTCCGAAAACAAAACCTCTGTCTTTTCTCTCTGTTTTCCGGACGTTTTCTATGCACTTTTCCACAATCCTGTCTATCACCCACTGTTTGCGCACATCGGCTATGAGCTCATAAAATTGGCCACCGTTATGTATATAGCCAGCCGCAAGGTTTTTGGGAAATTTCTCATCCGGATCCCTCCATATCAAGGCCTCCTCCATTTCTTTCTGAAGAGACTCCGAATATGTGGTTCCGGGCCAAATCTGGTAGTTGCTGCAAGCATAAGGCTCCGGGGAGTCAACGAAGAACTCCATGTCCGCCGCGTTGGCATCATACTCCATGTCATCCAAGTACATTATGGCCTTATGGCGCATCTGCTTCGCGTACTTGAGATTATCCGCAGCATTGCCGTTCCAGTTTATCCCCCAGAGGTCATAGATGTAGGTGGTGTCAATGGGATTGTCCTGCTCAGTTTTGATGTCCACTTCAGGCAGAAGGCTGTCAGCCATTCCTTTTCCGGTGCAGGAGGCGAAGACTCCCGCTGTGACCAGAAAGCACGCTATGTATCCCGTAAGTTTCTTATTGTTCATATTCTTTCATTCTTTCATTTCAATTAATCTGACACAGTGGGGGTGAACTCCTCAAACGCTACATCGTTGTCCCGGAACACCAGTGTGTCCTTCACGACATAGGTCTTTTCGGCTGCCTTCACCTTGTAGTCCAGGTAAAAGGCTATACGTTTCTTGCCGCCCCACTCTTCAGTGTCCTTCACGAATCTGCCGCTGCCGCTGATGGCGTTCTCGCTGCCCTCGTCAGCGGTTATCTTGACTGTGTTGTCTTTTGCGTCAACATCCAAGAGAGCGCGGAAATTCAACGAGGACACGGACAGCCTGTCAGCGTAAAGCAGGCGGTTCATCCCGCGTGTCAGAAGCTGTGGCTTGTAGTTGGTCTTTTCGATGTACCCGCCTTCCCAGCCATAGCCTTTGCCGGTGGACTCGCCTTCTACCTGCTCCATGCCTCGGCGCAGGTAGGTGCCATGATATGGATTGACATATTTCAAGGCGTAAATGGTGAAATCCTTGGGCTTTACAAGCCATTGGGCTGCCTGACGCGGATCAGCTCCGCCCCATTTCTCTGTCCATGCCGGGAGCCCTGAGGCAAGAGGCGTGCTTGCGCGCCCGACCAGCACAGAGTCCGTGGCCGCTTTCGTTATGCGCAGTGGCAGGGCATAGCAGTTCTGGTAGGAAAGAGGATCCTCGAAGAACGCGTCTGTCAGCTGGATGGTAACTCCTCCGCTGAAGTTGCCTTTCCGGATCACCATCTCATCCGTTCCGATGGTTTCATAGTGAGAGGATGGAAGCATCTTGAGCGCGAATTGTTCTTTGCTTACAGTGGACTCTCCCGACAGATTTTCAAGCAGGCCCGGCTCAATCTCGAAATTCACGACGATGTCTTCCTTGTTCTCGCGGACTCCAGCCATCGCTGCCTGGATCTCAAACCGGTGGTTGTGGTCATTGGTCAGGTCATAATACTCAGACTCACCCAAAACAATGGTGCGTACAGGGTACTGGAAGGCGAAGTATGCGGTGGTATATTCAAAATCCTCAAAATCCGGCACTCCACTCTGGCAGGCGGTCAGTGCCATGCCAACCGACAGGCACAGGAGGAATCTGTTTATTCTCTTGTCATTCATCTGAATAGCTGTTTTTAATTGTTATAGTGGTTCTGTTCCAATTTCGGGGATTTCAGCAATTCCTTTTCCGGAAGTGGAGCGTAATAGGTAAAGGTCGCGTACATTCGGTCCTCTCCATCCACAGGCAAATACTGGGGAGCCTCGTTGGAATCCTTCTGTTGGAAAAGCACGCAGGACACAGGTCCGTTAATCTTTGCTTTCCAACGGCGCAGGTCATAGAAGCGGAATCCTTCAAATGACAGCTCCAAACGCCTTTCGTTTCTCACCAAGTCCATAAACTCGGATGCAGGCAGAGTCGAGGCGTAACTGTCGGAACGTCCCAGACCGGCCCTCTGCCTTATGGCCTTGATGATGTCACGGGCAGTATAGTCCGCATAATCGGATGCACCGTCGGCATCATAAGAGGCTGTGGCGGCTTCCGCATAGATGAGATAGATCTCGGTGAAGCGGATGATCGGGCGGATGGTCTTCTGACCTATCGGCCAACGATTGGGATCGTTTATCACAAAGTCTGGGCGCAGGGTCTTGCGCAGATAGTAGCCGGTGCGCGTAGCTTCCGGGTTCTCGATTCCGTCCTTGGTGTCCTCTTTGGCCGTGTAGATCTTGTCTCCCGCAATGGTGCTCGGAGCTATTCCGAATGAAGCCCCGTTATAGATGACAGTTCGCGCAAGGCGTGGGTCACGATTGAGGTAAGGCTGGCCTGGGTTATAGACCGAACTTTGCATTATAGGATAGCCGTCCTTGTCAGGGAACGCGTCCACAAAATCCTGGGTGGGATTCACCTGCCCCTTGCCATAACGTGACGGAGGGTAGTTGCGGGCCTCGCGTGAATCGGAGATTTCTGTCCCGTCCGTTTGGTTGGTGCGCCACAGCACATCCTGAGGGATGTTGTCGCTTTCCCAAAAGATGGAATTGTCGGTATAGCCCAATCCCCCAATCCCACCGTTCAGGTCTATCAGCTTGGCGGAATATTTCATGGCGGAGTCGCAATACTCCACGTTGTAATAGCCATCGTTGTAGGCTGGACTGGCCGCATGCATGTAAAGCTGTGCCTTGATCGCCAAAGCGATGCGCTTGTCCATGCGGTTTCTGTTTTTCCACCCCGTCACCCTGTCATCGCCTTTGTACTTCTCCGGGAGCAGCCTGATGGCCACATCAAGATCCTTGGAGATGGACTCTACCGTTGACTGGAAAGAAGGACGGCGCAGTTGCTTCCATTCCTCACTGTCCCGGTCAAGGCTTCTGTCAAGATAAGGTATTCCCAGCTTTCTGCCGGAGACACCCACTCCACCGTAATGGCGCAGCAAGACGAAGTGATGGTAGGCACGCATGCCGTGGGCCTCGCCTGTCCAGCGGTTGCGGTAGGCCAGATCGTCTTCAGGGTCTTTGGAGATAGTGGTTTGCGGAAGGATCTCAAAAAAACGGTTGATACCGTCAATGGCCTTGTAGGAAGACTCCCAGACAGACAGCGGGTCGAAGGTTGGACCCCAGCCGCCGTTCACCATGCGGTGGTACTCGTTGTTGTACTCGTTCATCACAGCGTCATCTGTGGCGCATTCAGTGTAGGAATAGTCTGTCGGCAGAGCCGTGTAGGCTATGTCCAGAAAGCCAAGGACCCTTTCCGGGATCTCGTTCACCTCCCCGATGTCATAGTTGTTGTCCTCTTCCAGAGTAAACATGCTGTCGCAGGAGTATAGCGGGAACACCGCAGCGACTATCAAGCAGATATTATTGAAAAATTTCATGTTCATAGTTCTTTATCAAAATGACACGTTAAGACCTACAGCCACGTTGCGTGTGTTCCAGTACCCAGTCTGGCGGTACTTGGCCTCCTCGGAGATGAACCAAAGGTTGTCTCCTCTGAGGTAGACACGGATGTCTTTCACAATGGAACCCGCGAACAGTGAAGAAGGTAGAAGATAGCTCAGCTGCAGGCGATCCAGAGAGAAGCAGTTTCCGTCACGCATCCAGAAGTCAGAATCACGGAAGTTGTTTTCATTGGCCTGGGCGGAAAGGCGTGGATAGGTCGCGGTCTCAGCCGTTTCCTCTGTCCAGCGTCCTCTCACGATCTCGGAGTATTTCATGTCTCCGTTGACACGGAAATAGTCACCGCTCATCACCCAGTTGTATTTGAGGCGTGTGGAGGCGGAAACGAACAGGGTAAGTCCTTTCCATTCCGCACTCATGTTCAGGGTGCCTACCCAACGGGGATTGTAATTGCCCAAGGCGATCACATCGTCATCATTGACGTACCCGTCTCCGTCTTTGTCGGCATACCTGAGATCTCCTTTCTTCACGCTTCCGAAAAGCTGGTTGGAAGCCTCGGCCTGCTCGTCAGTCTTGAAGAAGCCCCGGCTGCGCAGACCCCAGAAGGTATCGAGAGCCTTGCCGGTTCGGTTCTGGTAGGCGTTTTTGTAAGCCTCGTCAGTACGCACCACCTTAGATGTGGCATAGAGCACGTTAAGCATGGAACTGAACTTCACCTCTCCGAAATTCTTCACATATCCTACGGACAGATCCAAGCCTTTATAGTCATTTCTGCCGTAATTCTCGTAAGGAATATGCGAGGCAAGCATCTGCGGATAGTAGCTCTTTCTCTGCATTACCAAGTCATCGTGGATGACATAGAATAAATTCGCGTTCAGTGACAGGGTATTCCCCGCGAGACGGGTCTCAATGCCGGCATTGAGCTTTTTCATCTTCTCCATGCCAAGATCGTAGTTGCCTTCCACTGCCTGACGTGCCTCGAAGATGTAGCCGCCATTGTCCCCGGTGCCGAAGAATCCGGATCCCCAATAGGTGTACTTCCAAAGATTGTAGCCTAAATCTGTGTCAGTGTGCAGAATGCCAGCTGAAGCCTTGAGCTTCAGAAAATTAATCCAATCGGAATCATTCCTCCCTGCGGCTCCCACTGGAATCCAGCTCAAGCCCAATGTCGGGGAGAATGCGTTCTTGTGTCCGGGAGCCAATTTCAGGGAATGGATCAAGGCTCCGCTGAAATCCACCATAAACCTGTCATTGTAGCTGTAAGCTGCATTGAATCCTATGTGGGAGTTCCTGTCAGAGTACACGCTGTTTTCTATGGAACGATAGCTGTAGAAGCCAAGAACCGAAGCCGAGACAGTGTGCTTTCCATTGAAGGTACGCTTGTAGTCAGCGGCTATGTTCGCTCCTATCCCTCGGCTGAAAGTGCCTGACTGCAGGGTCATCACACCGGTCTTGGTGTCCTGGTTGATGCGGTTTATCTTGAATATCTTGCCTGTGGCGTCGCTCCAAACCGGCTCGTACAGGGCGTAAGTGTTCTGTATGGCCTCGGAATAGCCACCGTAGGTGTCTATGTTCATTGTTCCACGTAACGAGAGGCCTTTCATTATTTTGGAAAGGTCATACACAAGTCCTATGTTGAACTGCATTGTCCTACGGTAATCGCGCTGGTAGCCATTGCGGTTCAATTCACCGTAAATGTTCTTGCCGTAGCTGTTTTTCCCGGACTCGGTATGTCCGCCCAATATTCCTTTGCCGTCAATGATGTCCACACCCTCCAGAATGGAAGGATCTTCAATAAGATCGACTGGCAGCAGCGGAGCGTAGTCATTCGGACGAAGGGTCGAAGCCAGTGTGAAGAAATCGGTGCGCGGGTTCTGGTCAAGGTCAAAGACGAAGAATGCATCCACAAAACTCTTTAGGGACGGAGTGATGTTGAAGTCAATGTTGCTTCGAATCTTGAAACGGTTGTAGCCGGTACTATATTCGTCAACCTTGTAGAGTTTGTCGTGATTCTCCCAACCTATGTTGGCGTAGAAACGCGCCACATCGTTTCCGCTGGTGAACTCGCCCAACACCCTTGTGGAATTTGTCATCGGTTTAAGGAAGTCCGAGCTGTAGTAGTCCACATCAGGATAGCGGTAAGGATTGCTGCCGTCATATTTCGCTATTTCAGCGGGCCTGAACGGTGGACGGCTGTCGGGAGAGTCGTTGAGGAATGCTTCGTTGTAGAGTGTCATGTATTCGCGGGAGCCAAGATATTCAGGAAGCCGGATCGGTACCTGCACTCCCGTCTCCACACCGAAACGGATGTCCCTTTTGGCGACTTTGCCACGTTTGGTGACGATGGAGAGAACTCCGTTCTTAGCCTGGGAACCGTAAAGAACAGTCGAGTTGATGTCCTTCATCAGTGTGATGCTTTCTATCTCCTCCGGCTGCAGGTTGTCTATGTCACGGGGCTGGCCGTCTATCAGCACGAGGACATCACCTATGCCGTAAAGGTTCAGTCCTGACTGGATGCCCGATCCGTAGGATGATACAAGGGTGGATACTCCGGAATAATTGTCTTTCTTGACTATCCGGGGCATGTCAATGGATGTGACGCTTCCTGGAGCCAGTTTCCCGGAGACAGTCTTGAATACCAGTCTGAGAGTGTCGGAGCCGTTTGCGACGACATTGTCCTCCTGGGCCGAGCACACAATGCCGCCCATCAGCAGAGCCGAGACAAATAAGCCCCTAAGGCTGTTTGCGGACATCCGGAATATATGGTTGTGTTGTGTTCTTTTCATTATGCAATGATCTGTTAATGATTATTCCCAACCGGGATTCTGGTAGAAGCCCTCGTACAGATAGGATTGCTCGCGTTTCAACGGAAACCAGTAGTGCCTCTGCTCGAATATGCGCGGTGTGTGGTACGGTTTTACCTTATAGTAGGTGTGGTCCTTGTCATATTCAAGGATCTTTATGTCCTTGAACTCCGGCAGGTGAGCCACGTACCAGCGGCGGGTGTCATACCACCTGTGGTTCTCGTAGCAAAGTTCCACGGCCCTTTCCCTGCGTATGGTTTCCCTGAGTTCTTCTTTGGATGCGACAAGATGCACCGGAGTCGGAAGAGAAGTGCCGTCTGAGTTCTTCACTCTGTCTCTCACCGCCTTCAAAGCCTGCACGGCAGTGACTTTGCATTCAGTGGGAGTGCCGTCTGGACCGTACAGTTCATTGGCCGCCTCAGCGTACATCAAGTACACATCCGCCAGTCTGATCACAGGGAGGCGCTGGGCATGCCAGTTCTCTCCTGACGGGTAGATAAACTCATCACGGTATTTCTTCCACATGTAGCCTGTGATGGTGCCTTTTTCCTCACCGTAGTCTATGCCACCGACATAGAGTTCAGCCATCCACTTCTCGTTGTTCCGCTGCATCAGCAAAGAGCCGTCTGTCACTATGTTGGTGTAGAAACGCGGATCGCGGTCGGCCCAAGGGTTGATGGTAGGATTGTCATAGACAGACGGGTCGAACGGTTCACCGTTGCTCATGCCGAAGTTCTGCACGTAGTTTTCCGTGGCGCCGCAGACATCCACCCACGCTCCCATACGTTTGTTGCAGTCACCTATCTGCTGGCATTGAGCCTGCACCAAAGGGACATTCAACACACCCTCTTTCCCCGAACATGGGATCTCGGAATTGCGGCGGTAGAAAAGACCGCTGTAGTCTTCCCAGTCTTCCAGCCCATAAACGCTGCCTCCCATGATTTCCGACTTCTCCATGACTTTGCCCAGATACTTGACAGCCTTATGGAGATACTCCTCGTTGTAGGTGTAGGAACCAGTCGAGGTGCCGTTCATAAGCGGACTTGCCGCATAGAGCATGGCCTTGCCCAGAATCGCGTAGGCGGCGCCCCTGGTGAAACGGTCCTTGTTGGTGCCGTAGGTCATCTGACCCGTAGGAGTGTCCTGCCAGTCATCCGGCAGAAGCTCAGCCGCGCGAAGCAGGTCCTCTTCTATCTTGTCGGAAGATTCATGGTAGCTAAGGCGCGGATAACGCAGCTCCTCGTCAGCGGAAAGAGACTTCGTGATGTAAGGCATGCCTCCCCAGATGCGGATGATGTTGAAATGCAGTATAGCTCTCAGCATCAATGCCTGCCCTTCGATAAGACTGCGCTGTTCCTCAATGTCCACATTGCCGTAAGGGGTTTTCAGCATGTCAAGATGCTCAAGGGCGATGTTGGCCTTGCGGATTCCGAGCCAGCCCCCTTCCCAGTAGCCGAGACGGGTGGCACCGTTGTTGCCTCCTTGCGCCCATGGATCCGAGTCGTACCTGTCATTGCCGCTCAGATTCTTCTGGGCATAGAAATAGACTTGGTTGATGTCGTAGAACGTACGGTAATCGTTGGTGATGTTGTCGATGTACCATGCCTT
>ERZ808266.405-NODE-405-length-15307-cov-3.861199_pt1 | contig 15307 bp, 15 predicted proteins | sample MGYA00521278_ERZ808266 | MGnify/ENA primary metagenome ERZ808266 (study PRJEB31516, sample SAMN03275591) | gut metagenome | biome: mammalia-associated habitat; material: feces | host: Papio cynocephalus | place: Kenya | collected 2012-08-02 ... | reverse complement strand
AGCTGCCGATACCATTGCATTTGCCCAGCCAAAGACATGCGTGCCTGCACTGAACGGCATACCATACCAAGTTCAAACGCATGGGTGCCTGCAGCCGCAGGTTTGATTTGCGGGGGAGAAGTCGTGAAAGACCTTGTCAATAATGCCCACACCATGCGTATAGACCTTCAGGAAGACCCAGAAAACGAGTACGCCAAGAAAGCGGCAAAGAAGAAGACGGCATATATTGAAGACTATAAACGAAGGGTGGCTGAGAGAAAGAAGATGGGACAAAAAAATATCCATGACACGACCCAAGGGAAAGTACTCGAGACAGAAGGTGGCAAGGAGGCGTTGAGGGCTGCCGGAGCCAACATATAAGACGAATAAAACCAAAATCATTCCATAAAAAACAAAGGACATGAACAAAGAAGATCTATTCAAAAAGCTGCGCGCCAACACCCACGAACAATTTGACATGCCTGACATGAACATTGAGGCGATAAAATATCCAGACACATATTCGCAATTTGTTGAAATGACAAAGGCGGTAGGCGGAAATGTCGTGGAAGCCAGCAAGAACGATGACCTGAACGCAATAATCAAGGCGCAATATCCAAATGCCAAGACGTTCGCAAGCAATCTGCCCTACATAACCATAGCGCAAAAGAACCCTGACACCGTAGCCGAAGCTAAAGACCTTGACGGCACTGACGTAGGCATAGTTGAGGGAAAAATTGGCGTAGCCGAGAATGGATGCGTATGGATTCCACAGACAATGAAGGAGAAAGCCGTCTGTTTCATATCAGAATATCTTGTGATAGTGATTGACAAGAGCAATATTGTCGATAACATGCACGAGGCATATAAACGCATAGAATTTGACCCTAAATACCAGTTTGGCACATTCATAAGCGGCCCATCAAAAACCGCCGACATAGAGCAAGCACTCGTCATGGGTGCTCAAGCGGCACGTGGAGTGACGGTAATAATCGTGGGGTGACTTTTTTACCATTGGATACATAATAACTACATGGCATAAGCGTTATCTATAATATGGAGAACGAGAACCGAAACAACGCTTATGCACATATCCTAAAATACACAAGTATTTTCGGCGGCGTGCAGGCCTTGAGTATCCTTGTGGCCTTGGTACGCAACAAGTTTGCGGCCCTGTTGCTTGGGCCAATGGGCGTAGGACTAATGTCGTTGTTCAACTCCACGATCCGTTTCATAGGCGACTCCACCAATCTCGGCTTGGGCACAAGTGCCGTGAAAAACATATCGGAAAGCCATTCAAGAAACGACAGTCAAGCCATCGACAAAACTGTCCAAACTGTGAGGGCATGGAGTTTGCTTACGGCATTGGCCGGCATGTTGGTCTGCGCATTATTCAGTCCATTGCTAAGTCGATACACATTCGGTTGGGGCAACCATACGTTCCATTTTCTTTTGTTGTCGCCCATTGTAGCCATGACCACTATCATGGGTGGTGAGCTTGCCATTCTCAAGGGGACACGCCATTTATCTGGCTTGGCCAGAATCTCCATCATAAACGTGGTCATGGCTCTCGTCATCTCGACACCACTTTTCTTAATATGGCACTCAAAGGCCATCGTCCCTTCCATGATTGCAGTGGCACTTTCCCAATTAATTGTCACCATATCCTATTCATACCATTTTCACCCCCTAAGGCTAAAAATAAATCGCGACACACTGCGTGAAGGCAGGGCAATGGTACAACTCGGAGTGGGTTTTTTCCTTGCAGGCATATTCGGAAGTTGCGCCGATTTCATCATAAGGTCGTTTGTGAACAACACTGGCTCACCCGACACACTCGGATTGTTCAACGCTGGCTACATGATCACCATGACCTACGGCGGCATGGTGTTCTCGGCCATGGAGACCGACTATTTTCCACGTCTCTCAGCCATAAGTGGGACAGGCCCTACTCTCAACAATACGGTAAATAAACAAATTGAAGTTTCATTGCTAATCATATCACCGATGCTCGTGGGGCTTATTATCGGCTTGCCCATTATTCTACCACTACTCTATTCTCACTCATTCTTGCCCGTTACCTCGATGGCACAGCTCACTGCCTTGGCAATGTTTCTGCGTGCCGTGAAACTTCCTGTTGCCTACCTGCCGTTGTCGCGCGGCGACTCCAGGTCTTACCTGCTCATGGAAGGCATCTACGCGGTGGTATATGTCGTTCTGTCTGTCATCTGCTTCCAAGCGTTTGGACTCATAGGCATGGGCATCGCGATTGTGCTCGTTGCCTCATTCGATTTCATCATGCTCAACGTATATATGGGGCATAGATACAGTTACCGCTTGTCTGGCCCTGCCATAAAGCTCATGTTCCAGCAATTCCCTATCGGCATTGCGGCCTATGCGCTCACATTGAAGGGGCATGGCACGACATATTGGCTAATAGGTGTCATCCTGACTGTCCTCAGTTCCGCCATTTCATATGTCGCTCTTAGAAAGCGAATGCGGTTACAGTCAAAATCAAATTGAGTATTCGTTGAGTGCCGCGACAACGGTTTCCACATCATCGTTGCTCATGCATGGATTGCAAGGAATGCTAAGCTCCTCACGATGTATTCTCTCCGTAACAGGCAATGACAAATCGTTCCATTCCTTATAGCACGCCTGCTTATGTGGCGGAATTGGATAATGAATAATCGTGCCGATGCCCTTGGCGGAAAGATATTCTTGAAGCCTATCCCTCGTTTTGCAGAGTATCGGGAAAATATGGAACACGTTGTCGGCATTGCCGTATTTCATCGGTAGGCCAATCAAAGGATTTATAATCTTCTCAAAATATATTTTGGCTATTTCCTTTCTTCTTTGGTTTTCTGCGTCCAAGTATTTCAACTTGACATCCAATACGGCAGCTTGCAACTCATCAAGTCTGCTGTTTTTTCCCTTGTACGGGAAGACGTATTTGCGTGAAGACCCATAGTTGCCCAAAGAGCGACAAATGTCTGCCAATTCTCTGTCGTTAGTGGTTATGGCGCCCGCGTCGCCCAAGGCACCAAGGTTCTTGCCTGGATAGAAGCTATGGGCTGCGGCATCTCCCAAGGAGCCTGTGCGATGTCCATGATAGGTACAACCGTGAGCCTGTGCGTTGTCCTCCACCAACAGAAGATTATGCTCACGGCAAATCTTGGCTATTCGCTCTGTCATGGCACAACGTCCATATAGGTGAACAAGCAGCAAGGCTTTCGTCTTGTGGGTGATGGCACGCTCTATCAACGTGTCGTCAATTTCAAGCGTGGCTATACTTGGTTCCACCAATACTGGCTTGAGACTATTCTCCGTGATTGAGAGTATGGAAGCAATATATGTGTTGGCTGGTACCAATACCTCATCACCGTCTTGCAGTCGTCCCATTTCCTTATAGGCACGAAATATTAGCGTCAGTGCGTCAAGGCCATTTCCACAACCTACGCAAAGGCTGCCAATGTATTTGGTGTAATCTTGCTCAAACCGTCGCGTGGCCTCACCTTGGAGATACCAGCCACTGTCCACCACATGAGCCACGGCACTGTGAATTTCATCAGCATGGAGGGCTGTTATCTTTTTCAATTCATTATATTGCACCATGGAAACTGTATTTCAGCGTAGCTTCACAACCTATGTTCTCCTTGAACTTGCAAAGTCCATAATTGGGAATCCCATTTTCAGTAGCCGGTCCTATGTCGAGGATCTTAAATCCTTGCTTATAATAATACTCAAACAATGCATAAGCAAGATAATTCATGGGTCTCAATGAAGAATATTGCCTCTTGTCACCCCAATATATCACTTGCGCAATCTTTGGAGCGACATGGAAAATCTGGGCCGCTGCCACGTCATCAGAATCGTGGGTCAGCACAAAGAAGTCGGCATGCACCACTTTGTCAACGGTCTGCCAAACTTGCTCAAAGGTCATGCGCAATGGATAACCGTGTTCCTCGCGATTTATGCGTATCACATCGTAGGCGCGAGCCACACTATCACGGTCAGCACTATCCAAATGTACCAAACTGAAGTTTTCTTTTAGCGAGCGATTTAGGTTTTTACGCGCGCTTCGGTCTATAAACGAAGTATACTTAGGGAAACGTGAAAGGCTAAAATGATAATTCAGTTCAATTTCAGACCTAAATCCAGCACGGCTAAACACACTGACCCATTTTGACAACTGCGACTCATCGTAAACCATCGGTGGCAATATCACTCTCAATGTCATGTGTTTTTCGTCAGCATAATCCACAATCAAGCCAACAGCTTCCTCCATGTACTCAATACTTTGGGGTTCACATTCCACGAAACCTCCAAACGGAGCCGAGAAAGGTGACAGAAGACTATCTCCTCGCTCGCCAAGCACAATCCCCAAACGCGGTTTGTGAGAACCTTCAGCTATTGCAAGGTAATGCACTCCATCTACCTTAGACTCATTGAGCATTGCAAAGGAAGCCGAATTGTACACATGGCTTAAGGTGAAAAGTTCACCAAATTGGCACGACGTTATTTCCAATAGTCTCATGGTCATACAAGTTTGTATCTCCCTGAAATATAATCCATGAATTCACCGTAAGTTCCCAAGTAGTCTGCCTCGTCAAACAAGTCGGAAGCCAGCACCAGACAAACGGCTCCTGTGGAAAAATGGTATAGCTCTGCCCACAAACAAGCATCTATAAGCAATCCCTTGTCAGGACTGTCAAGGATATAACTCTCCTTTTTTCTGCCATTGTCAAGGGTTATACAGAAAGAACCGTTCAATGCTATGACAAACTGCTTTAAAGTCTTATGGGCATGTCCTCCCCTGCCTTGGCCTTCCGGCACGCCATACATCCAGAAGCAACGCTTAATCTCAAACGGCACTTCCTTGAATTGCTCCGCCACGGACAAAGAACCACGTGGGTCGGTAACGGTATGAAGGGTCTGGACTACTCCTATTTTATCTTTACTCATATATTATTAAAACGCGCCATACTCGACAATATTGCATGACTGTCAGGCAAAACGATGGGATAATGGATCCACGACACACTTTCGGGCAAGCCAAGCCAACGCCAATATGCAAACAGCCTTAACGCAAACCACCAAAAATGGGCAAGAATAGTATAAACCAAGATGCAGCATAATGATATTGACCATATAAATGGCCATGTCATGGGTCAGGAATATCTCCATCGACAGATTGCCTAAAGACGTGAAGACATTAATCACAGGTAGCGAGAAAAAACGTGGATGATGCTTCTCCATTGCCATCAGATACAGTATGAAAATAATGGCAAATGGCCAAAAGAGGGCCACTCCACGAAAGTTAACTGGCAACAAATCGCGGTAAGCAAAAAACGTGAGACAAAACAACAAGAGCAACAACGACACCCCAAGGCATTGCAGGCTATAAGGCTGTTTACATGTCTTGCTAAATAACGACTTTCCAGATTCTGAGGCGACAAAGCGATAAAGCATAATCCCTATACAGCAGTCTATCAGCCGAAAGACTGGAAAAGTATAAAGTGTCCAGTTGAACTTTTCATCCGGAATGGTTACCACGCACATGGCATAAAGAGCCACGATAATGGCACAAACTGAAAACAGCCTCGACATGCGGACACGCATTATGCGAATGTTCAAACTTTTGAAAATCAAATAGAAGAATAGTATGTCGCAAAGGAACCACGACGTACCAAAGTAAGCTAACGCAAATCGCTCACTGCAAAACCATGTCTGGACAAGCAACAGGTTGGCCAACAACTTGGGACAATCAAGAGCATTGCCTGCATGCCACTGGGCAACCACGCCAAACAATATGGAAACTAATGTGAGCGGATAGAATTTCACCAGTTGGCGAACAATAAAACGCTTGCTGTCGAAAAGTCCGTCCCCCACTTTGCCAGTATAGGCCAAGGACAGGACAAAGCCACTTATCACGAAGAATAAGCAGACCCCCGACTCTCCGCCAAAGTCAAAACTTCGACCCACGACATGAGACAACACTATCAATAAGATAGCGAAGCCTCGCAACGCTTGAATGCTCATTAGCCTATGGCTGCTTGGTCTGGGCTCAATCATCGAAAAATTGCTTGGCTATTACGGTTGTACGAGGATGGTTCACGTTCGTGGACCAAACAGTTCACGAACGTGAGCAATATGGATCACGTTCGCGAACCATACGGTTCACACACGTAGGCAATCATATAATCTGCTAGTTATCACTTCTTCATGTAAGGGTCAGTGCCGAGCACCGTCTTCGCCAAGTGCTTGGCCTTGTCGCGCAAGGCGTTCATGTCGCAACCCACCTCGTCATAGCACAGCACCACGCCCATGCGTCTGCCGACATGGGCTATTGGCTTGCCGAAGACGCGCACGCGGGCGTGATCCTCGCGGCACACGTCGGCGAGGTTGTAGTCGAGAGGTTCCGTGCTTTCCACAGGCGAGAGCACCACCGCAGAGGCTCCACTGTGCTCCAAATGGATAGCCGGAATGTCGAGACCCATTACAGCGCGGAAATGAAGCTCAAACTCAGAGAGGTTGGTGCAATGGCTGAGCGTCACCATGCCCGTGTCGTGAGGCCTTGGGCTAAGCTCTGAGAATATCACCTCACCCTGCTTCGTCAAGAAGAACTCCACCCCCCAAAGGCCATAGCCTGTAAGAGCCTTAGTCACCTCAGCTGCCATGTGCTGAGCAGTGGCAAGAGCCTCTTCGGATATATGAAACGGCATCCAACTCTCACGGTAGTCACCGCCTTTCTGAACATGGCCTATCGGTGGACAAAACACCGTGGGGCCGTTCTTTTGAGTCACGGTGAGCAATGTGAACTCGGAGTCAAAGTCTATAAACTCCTCTATTATCACTTCCTTCACGTCGCCACGTCCTTCTTCCATGGCATCGCGAAAAGCCTCTTGCAGCTCATCGTCGTTGTGCACATAGCTCTGGCCGTGCCCAGAAGACGACATCAATGGCTTAACGACACAAGGGAAGCCTATCTCGTCGGCAGCACGCTTAAACTCATCAAAAGTCTTGGCGTAGAAATACTTTGCTGTCCTAAGCCCAAGTTCTCTTGAAGCAAGGTCACGTATGGCACGACGGTTCATTGTGTAGTTGACCGCCCTTGCCGATGGCACTATCTGCACGCCAGCGTTCTCAAAATCGAAAAGACGCTCCGTGCGTATGGCCTCTATCTCCGGCACGATGATGTCTGGATTGTGCTTGCTTACCACGGCCGCAAGGGCTTCACCATCGAGCATCGAGAAGACCTCACGCTCATCAGCCACCTGCATGGCTGGCGCGTCATCATACTTGTCGCAAGCTATGACATACTGTCCGGCACGCTTTGCGGCGATAGCAAACTCCTTGCCCAGTTCTCCTGAGCCCAAAAGCAATATTTTCTTCATATGGTAAAGCCTATTTTCTTCTGTACTATTGGTTTCATCCGCCTCATCATCATCTGCCACTCGGGAGAGATGGAAAGGCGATGAAGATCCTTGGCTATTATTTCGCGAAGCGCGTCTTGCGTGACGCGATATTTCAATGCCAACTGCTCCACGGGTTTTGCGGTCTCTCCAAAGAGACCATAATAGGCATCGATGATATCCTTGTCGAGACCACCAAGCATCGTGAGAAGGATGTTGAGATTTGCCTTGTCCACGTCGCTGACGAGAAGGGCTGACTTATGCGCAAGAAGCAAATAGTTGTGCAGTTGACGAGAGAACTTATCCAAGCGAAGGGTATCAGACGAGTTGTCCATGACGCTCCTTTCCATACATTTCGTCGTAGTATTTCTGGTAATCGCCACTTGTCACCTCGCTTATCCATTGTTGGTTGTCGAGGTTCCACTTTATCGTCTTCACTATTCCGTCAGCGAATTTGGTCTCAGGATACCACCCAAGCTCCGCCTTTATCTTCGTCGGATCTATGGCGTAGCGCGCGTCGTGGCCAAGACGGTCAGCAACGTGCTCTATCAGCGAGTCGTTGATCCAAGATATGTCTATGTCGCCATTGGCCTCACGCACTTGCTTCTTAAGCACCTTGCGCAAGTCCTTGTCAGCCTCCATCATGTCGTGGATGGTCTTTATGGTGAGCTTCACGATGTCGATGTTTCTCATCTCGTTGTGTCCACCCACATTGTAGACCTCTCCGGCCCTACCCTCACGCACCACAAGGTCGATGGCCTTGCAGTGGTCTTCCACGTAGAGCCAGTCGCGCACGTTGAGTCCTGCACCATAGACTGGCAGCTTCTTGCCTTCAAGGATGTTGTTGATGATAAGCGGTATGAGCTTCTCGGGGAAATGGTATGGGCCGTAATTGTTTGAGCAGCGGGTGATGCTCACTGGCATGTGGTAAGTATCGCGATAGGCTTGCACGAAGAAGTCGGCACTTGCCTTGCTTGCCGAGTAAGGACTGTGAGGGCACAACGGCGTTGCCTCCGTGAAGAATCCCTCGGGACCCAGAGCGCCATACACCTCATCGGTTGACACTTGATGATAACGCTTGCCCGCCTTCCATGTGGGATAGCCCTGAGCGTCCTTGCCTGTTACCCAAGCCTTGCGTGCCGCGTCCATAAGGTTCTGAGTGCCAAGGATATTGACGCTGAGGAAGAGCTGCGGATCTTCTATGGAACGGTCTACATGGCTCTCGGCGGCGAAGTTGACCACGAAATCTATGTCGTTGTCGGCGAAGAGGCCGTCCACGAGCTTACGGTCGCGTATGTCCCCCTTCACGAAGCAGCAACGCTTGTTGTCGATATCGTCCTTTATTGTGCCTAAGTTGCCGGCATAAGTCAAGGCATCGAGAACTATTACCTTTATATCGTCGTTTACATATTTCTTGTGCAAAAGGTACTTGATGAAATTGGAGCCGATGAATCCTGCTGCTCCTGTGACAAGATACGTTTTCATAATCCAAAGCGTTTTTTAATGAATTCTGCTATAAAAAGTTCCGTGCCCTCAAGACCCAGCAAGCTGGAGTTGATGCACAGGTCGTAGCTCTCAGAGTGTCCCCAAGTCTTGCCCGTGTAGTAATTATAATATGAGGCCCTGGCCTCTTCCTGCGAATGTATGTATTTCCGCGCCGTGGCACGGTCGAAGTTGTGACGTTTGCAAACCGCTTTAATCCTTTGGTCGATATTGGCGGTGATGAAAACGCTCACGGTGTTTTTATAGTCGCGCAACACATAGTCGGCCGTGCGGCCCACAAAGACGCAACTGCCCTCGTCGGCCACTTTCTTTATGGCATCACTCTGGAACTTGTAAAGGGAGTCTTGCGAAAAATTGTCCTTGTAGAAATTGCTCTCGCCCATAAGTGGCACCCTGACGTGGAAAAGCGATTTAAGAAAGCCCTTCCGCTCATCGTTCTGCTCGAAAAACTTTTCACAGAAGCCACTTTCCTTAGCGGCGAGATTGAGCAATTCCTTGTCGTAGAACTTGCAACCAAATTCCTCGGCAAGCATTTTCGCTATGATTCTGCCTCCAGAGCCTATCTGCCTGCCAACGTTTATAATTATATTATTATCGTTATTCATTTTTCTGACTGTTTATTTGGCGCTTGAATTTTCTCATGTATACGCTCATGATAATTGCCGCAACAGTAGCGGCTGTGAAATCAGACGTAGGAATGGCATACCAAACACCTTTCACGCCAAATATCAACGGGAACACATAGAGCAGCGGAAGAAGGAAGAGCAACTGTCTCGACAATGAAAGGAAAATGCTTATCTTCACTTTTCCTATACACTGGAAAAAGTTGGTAACCACCATCTGGAAGCCAACCACGAAAAACACCATCATGTTGAGCCTTATGGCTGTCATGGCTAAGGTTGATAGCGTTGGGTCATCAGTAAATATTCGCGCAAGAAGATTAGGAATGGTCATTGCGATGGTCCATCCAGTAGCCACGATTATGGTGGCAGTGATCATGGCTATGCGAAGCACGCTCATAAGCCTGTCTATCTTTTGCGCTCCATAATTGTAGCCAGCAATAGGCTGCATGCCCTGGTTGAGGCCGATGATTATCATGATGAAGACAGTGGATATAGCGGAGGCTATGCCATAGGCACCCACCATGAGGTCTCCACCATAGCGTACCAATTGGTTGTTGATGAAGATTATGACAAAACACGCGCATACGTTCATCAAGAACGGAGACACTCCAATTGCCACTATGTTTTTCACCAGCCGCCCCTTAAGTCCATAAATACCCCTTTTGAGATGCAATATCTCTTTCTTGTTTGTGAAGAGCCTCATCTGGTAAACGAGGGCCAAAGATTGCGAAAAGACCGTAGCCAAGGCAGCACCTTTAATGCCCCATCCAAAAACAAGAATGAAAAGCACATCAAGCAATATGTTCATCACCACAGTGAAAATCGTGGCGTTCATGGCCTGACGCGGTTTGCTTGCGGCACGCAGCACAGCGTTCATGCCCAAATACATATGGGTAATCATGTTACCACAAAGTATTACATGCATGAAACTGCGGGCGTATGGTATAGTGGCTTCGCTTGCACCAAAGAAATAGAGTATAGGATCGAGAAAGGTTAGGCAGATCACGGCGAAGCTGAAACCTACGATAAGGTTGAGTGTCACGGTGTTGCCAAGCAGTTCTTCTGCCGTTCGATAGTCTTTTTGGCCAAGCTTGACAGAAATGGCAGTGGAAGAGCCAACGCCCACAGCAGCCCCGAAAGCGGCGGAAAGGTTCATGAAAGGAAACGTTATGGCAAGACCTGATATTGCGAGTGGCCCCACCACCTGACCTATGAAAGCGCGGTCTATGATGTTGTATAATGAAGAGGCCACCATGGCTATGATGGCTGGCATGGCATATTGAAGCAACAGCTTACCCACCGGCTTTGTGCCCAAAGCCAACGTGGCCTTTAGATTGTCTTTCTCTTTATCCATAATGCAAAAGTAACACAATTATTTGGGCTTTCGCATATTTCAAGCTACTTTTGCAAAAAATATTTTTCATGGATAGGCACGCCCTGACTCTTTTTGAACTGAACTCTCTTGTAAGCAATGTTATTGACACAGCTTTTGACCATGCCTTTTGGGTGGAGGCCGAATTGTCCGAAGCGCGTGAGGTCAGGGGGCATTGCTACATGGAACTCATACAAAAGGATATCTTCTCCGCCACGCCTGTGGCAAGGGCCTCCGCAAAGTGCTGGAAGACCACTTGGGCACGACTGAGGCCCAAGTTTGAGCACGCCACAGGGCAAGGGTTACATGCTGGCATGAAAGTCATGCTCCTTGTCACGGCAAATTTCCACGAGGCATACGGCTTCTCCTGGATTGTGCAGGATATAGACCCTACCTATACCCTTGGTGACATGGCGAGGAAACGTCTGGAAATAATAAAGCAACTAAAAGAAGAAGGCATTTTTGACCTGCAAAAGGAATTGTCGCTGCCTATGTTCGCACAAAGAGTGGCAGTGATCTCGAGCGAGAACGCGGCAGGTTACGGTGACTTCTGCCATCAATTGCTTGACAATGACTATGGCTTTGCCTTCCAAATAAGGCTTTTCCCAGCAATAATGCAAGGTGAGCAGGTCGAGACAACCATAATCAATGCCATGAATGAGATATACGACCATATGGACGACTTTGACGTTGTGGTCATCATAAGAGGAGGTGGAGCCACTGCGGACATGAGCGGTTTTGACACTCTATCTTTAGCCGAGAACGTCGCCAATTTCCCATTGCCTATAATAACAGGCATCGGACATGACCGCGACGAGAGTGTGCTCGACATGGTTTCAAATACACGGGTGAAGACCCCAACTGCCGCAGCGGCATTTCTCGTGGACAACCTCGCTAACCTTTCAGGGCATATTGAAGCCATGCGCGAGCGTATGGTTACAAGGGTGAGGCAGCGAATGGAGACCGAGAAGGAAAGGCTTGGCAGAATCTCAGGACGTGTGCCCATTCTCTTCTCGCTGGTCAAGGAAAGGCAGGAGGCAAAGCTCACGCGACTGATGACGGGCATCACTGGCTACATAAACGATCGGTTAAGACAGGCTGAGCACGACATCGTGGTGATAGAAAAAAACATCCAACCACTGGTGGAAATGAAACTGGCCAGGGAAGACAACCGCATTGCCCAGCTTGCCCTTCGCGTCAAGGCACTCGACCCTGAGCGCCTATTGAAACGTGGCTACAGCATCACAATGCTCAACGGCAAGGCGATTCACGACCCCACAACGCTGAAAGAAGGCGACATCATTGAGACAAGGGTTGAAAAAGGATCTTTCGCATCCACAATACATTTGGACAAACAAAAACAATAAAATATGGCTAAACAAGAACAGAAATACGAAGATGCCGTGCGCCAATTGGAAACCATCGTCGACAAGCTCGAAAACAACGAACTCGACATAGACCAATTGTCCGCTGAACTGAAAAAAGCTCAACAACTCATAAAACTCTGCAAGGAGAAGCTGACCAAAACCGACAATGAAATAAAGAAATTGTTGGATAAAGATTAAATTATCGAGCAAACCTTGCCGTGTTATTATTTTTATTGCTAATTTTGCATTAATTCATTAGAAAACGATACTAAATTATTATATTATGAAAGACTTGGATTGGGGGAATTTGACATTCGGCTATCGCAAGACCGATTATAATGTTCGCTGCTACTACCATGACGGCAAGTGGGGAGAGATTGAGGTGTGCTCTGAGGAGTATATCAACCTGCACATGGCCGCAACCTGTCTGCACTATGGCCAGGAGGCTTTCGAGGGCATGAAGGCATATCGCTGTCCCGACGGCAAGGTGCGCGTCTTCCGCGTTAAAGACAATGCCGAGCGACTTCAGTCGACTTGCGAGGGCATCGTCATGCCCAAGGTGCCAACCGAGATGTTTGAGGAAATGGTGAAGAAGGTGGTTCGCCTCAATCAAGACTACATACCGACCTATGAGAGCGGCGCAACGCTCTACATTCGCCCACTGCTTATCGGCGTAACCCCACAGGTGGGCGTCCACCCTGCCAAGGACTACCTGTTCTTGATTTTCACCACGCCTGTCGGCCCTTATTTCAAGGGAGGCTTTGCTTGCAACAAGTACGCCATCGTGCGCGACTACGACCGTTCCGCTCCCCTTGGCACTGGCCGCTACAAGGTTGGTGGCAACTACGCCGCATCGCTTCGCGCCCATATGTTCGCCGCCGGCAAGGGCTATGGATCCGAGTTCTATCTCGATGCCAAGGAGAAGAAATATGTCGACGAGTGTGGCGCGGCCAACTTCTTCGGCATCAAGAACAACACATACGTGACACCTAAGAGCACGTCGATCCTTCCTTCCATCACCAACAAGAGCCTCATGCAGATTGCGGAAGACCTTGGACTGAAAGTGGAGCGCCGCCCCGTGCCAGAGGAGGAGTTGCCAACGTTTGAGGAGGCCGGAGCTTGCGGCACGGCAGCCGTCATCTCGCCAATATCAGAGCTTGACGACCTTGCCACAGGCAAGAAATACAGTTTCGGCGACAAGCCGGGTCCATGGTCAACAAAACTCTACGAGACCCTGCGTGGCATACAGTATGGCACCATTGAGGATAAGCACGGTTGGACAACCGTCGTGATAGAGTAATCACATTTAGTACATAAAACGTAGAGCACGGTTTGGACCCACGCGGCCCAAGGCGTGCTTTTATCGTTTAGAATATCAACATTATATCATACAAAACCATTCAAACAATGAAAAAGAAACGAATATTGCTGGTTATCGCGCTCTTCGTCTCCCTATGCTCCATGGCACAAACAGGAGGGTCGCAAGTGACCTACCGCGACGGAACCGTCGAGGGTGTCGACTCTTCTGGCGTGAAGATTTTCCGTGGCATACCATTCGCCCAACCGCCGGTGGGCAACCTGCGCTGGAAGGCTCCGCAGCCAGTCAAGGCATGGACTGGCGTGCGCCCGGCAAAGGCGTTCGGCCCAGACCCTGAACAGAACAACGTGTTTGGCGACATGGTCTTCGAGGGCAAGGGCAAGAGCGAGGACTGCCTGTATCTCAACGTGTGGACGCCCGCCAAGAAAATGAACGAGAAGCTCCCCGTGCTGATCTATTTCAATGGCGGAGGCCTCGTGGCTGGCAGTGGCTCTGAACCTCGCTACCAGGGCTTGCGACTGGCACGCCGCGGCAACATCATCGTGGTCACGGCAAACTATCGTGAAGGCATCTTCGGCTTCTTCTCTCTCCCTGAGCTGACGAAAGAGGGATGCCATGGCAACCAAGGATGGCTCGACCAGGCCGCGGCCATTAAATGGGTCAAGGACAACATAGCCGCCTTCGGTGGCGACCCCGACCGGGTGACCATCAATGGCGAGTCGGCAGGCGCGCAATCGGTGTGCGCCCTCACCACCTCACCCCTGACGCGCAATCTCATAAACCAATACATGTGCTCCAGTGGGGCCGTCGTCTCCAACGCCAAGCCCATCAGCCTGGCCGACGCTGAACGCAAGGGCACGGCTTGGGCTAAGAAAAACCACCTAAAGAAGCTCAGCGACATGCGCAAGCTCTCAGCCGAGGAACTGAGGAAACTCGACGACGGCACCTTCGGCGAGGGCACCAAATGCATAGACGGCATCTTCCTCGACGAGGATCCCGACAAGGTGATAAGCGAGGGTCGCCAATCGCAGGTGCCATGCTTGCTTGGAAACAACAATGGCGAGTTTCCCGTCGTGGCCTATGCCGGAGGCAAGACCCCGACCTTGGAGAATCTGAGTCCTGTAATAGCCAACTATTTCGGCACTGACGCAAGCACCATCTTCAATCTCTACGACATTCACACGGACGCTGACCTCTTAGGCGACAAGGGCAAGGCTCTCGGTGGCGACATGTTCATTGCCTATGCCACATGGAAATGGGCAGACATGGTGCGCCAGAGCAGTAAGGCCCCCGTATACCGCTACGTCTACTGCCACCCTCGCCCGAACATGCAGCTCAAGGGCAAAGCACCTGGCCTCGCCGGTGGCACGGTAGACGCAAAGGACGACGCACCCAAGCAGCCTGCGGCCACAAGTGCCGTCCACTCGGCCGACATAGAGTATGCCATGGGAAACCTGTCTACCAACAAGGCCTTTCCATGGACAGCTGACGACTATGCCACGTCGGAGATATTCCAGCAGATATATGTCAACTTCGTGAACAACGGCAACCCCAACGGCCCTGGCCTGCCGCAGTGGGACTCATACAACGGCAATGGCGACGTGCCACCAGTGATGCTCATCGACACCAACACGCGCCAGGTGAGAGATGCCAAGACGCACGCACGCTATCAGCAAATAGACGCGCTCATACAGGCAAGGAACAAGTGATTGGCGCGAAACAACAAAGAT
>ERZ808266.401-NODE-401-length-15364-cov-10.840029_pt1 | contig 15364 bp, 6 predicted proteins | sample MGYA00521278_ERZ808266 | MGnify/ENA primary metagenome ERZ808266 (study PRJEB31516, sample SAMN03275591) | gut metagenome | biome: mammalia-associated habitat; material: feces | host: Papio cynocephalus | place: Kenya | collected 2012-08-02 ... | reverse complement strand
TCGGGGCGAACCCGGGGAACTGAAACATCTTAGTACCCGGAGGAGGAGAAAGAAAGAGTCGATTCCCTTAGTAGTGGCGATCGAAGAGGGAAGAGCCTAAACCGGTCCGTTCGAGGACGGTCCGGGGTTGTAGGACCGGCGACATTGACATCCGCACAAACCGGAACATTCTGGAAAGTGTGGGCGCAGAGGGTGACACCCCCGTACGGGCAACGTGCGGATGTCACAGCCGGCACCTGAGTAGGGCGGGGCACGTGGAATCCTGTCCGAATCAGCGGGGACCATCCCGCAAGGCTAAAGACTGCCGAAGACCGATAGTGTACCAGTACCGTGAGGGAAAGGTGGGAAGCACCCCGGGAAGGGGAGTGAAATAGAACCTGAAACCGTGCGCTTGCAAGCGGTCGGAGCGCCCGAGAGGGCGTGACGGCGTGCCTTTTGCATAATGAGCCTACGAGTTGCTTCATTCCGGCGAGGCTAAGCCATTCAGTGGCGGAGCCGCAGCGAGAGCGAGTCTGAACAGGGCGTTCAGTCGGTGTGAGCAGACGCGAAACCTAGTGATCTACCCTTGTCCAGGGTGAAGGAGCCGTAACAGGCTCTGGAGGCCCGAACCAGTTTCCGTTGAAAAGGGCTTGGATGAGATGAGGGTAGGAGTGAAAGGCCAATCAAACTGGGAGATAGCTCGTACTCCCCGAAATGTCTTTAGGGACAGCCTCGTCCGTTGCCTGTGTGAGGTAGAGCTACCGATTGGAAGCGAGGGCTTCGCCGCCTATCAATTCCAGACGAACTCCGAATGCGTGAAGGTTCTACGACGGGAGTGAGTCGTCGGGTGCTAATATCCGGCGGCGAGAGGGTAAGAGCCCAGACCTCCGGCCAAGGCCCCCAAGAACGGTCTAAGTTGAGACAGAACGAAGTGGCACCGCAGAGACAGCCAGGATGTTAGCTTGGAAGCAGCTATTCATTCAAAGAGTGCGTAACAGCTCACTGGTCGAGCGGAGCCGCGTGGATGATGATCGGGCATCAAGACCGTCGCCGAAGCCGAGGACGGCTGCTGAGAGGCAGTCGTGGTAGGGGAGCATTCCGGTCGGCGCCGAAGGCGAGCCGCGAGGCTTGCTGGAGCGTCCGGAAAAGAAAATGTAGGCATGAGTAACGACAAGAGATGTGGAAACATCTCCGCCGAAAACCCAAGGTTTCCGGGGCCACGCTAAACGGCCCCGGGTGAGCCGGGAGCTAAGGGGAAGCCGAAGGGCGTACCCGATGCCGATGCGGTCAAGATTCCGCAGCCGGCGCGTCAGGAGAAGTCGTGACCGAGAAGTGAAACCGCCGCGGGGAGACGGAATTCCCCGTTGAAGGCCGTAGGCGCAAGCTGAAAGCCGACAGTACGGAGAGCCCTCGGGCGATCCGACAGAGCGGGTAAGCATGCTCGCGAGAAAAGCGACTATCGTGAAGCGACGCGCCGCCCGTACCGTAAACCGACACAGGTGGGTGGGGAGAGGATCCCGAGGCGCTCGAGTGAATCACGGCCAAGGAACTAGGCAAATTGACCCCGTAACTTAGGGATAAGGGGTCCCGCGGAGACGCGGGCGCAGAGAAATGGCCCAGGCGACTGTTTACCAAAAACATATGGCTATGCGAAATCGTTAAGATGACGAATATGGCCTGACACCTGCCCGGTGCCGGAAGGTTAAGAGGGGGGGTCACCGAAAGGGAAGCCCTGAATTGAAGCCCCGGTAAACGGCGGCCGTAACTATAACGGTCCTAAGGTAGCGAAATTCCTTGTCGGGTAAGTTCCGACCTGCACGAATGGTGTAACGATCTGGGCGCTGTCTCAGCCGTGAGCTCGGTGAAATTGTAGTGGCGGTGAAGATGCCGCCTACCCGCAACGGGACGAAAAGACCCCGTGAACCTTTACTATAGCTTAGCGCTGATCTTGGACGTCGGATGTGTAGCATAGGTGGGAGGCTTCGAGGCGCGGCCGCCAGGTCGCGATTAGCCGCCAAGTGAAATACCACCCTTCCGTCGTCTGGGGTCTAACTCAGGGATGAGGACACCGCTTGGTGGGTAGTTTGACTGGGGTGGTCGCCTCCAAAAGAGTAACGGAGGCTTCCCAAGGTCCGCTCAGGACGAATGGCAACCGTCCGCAGAGTGCAGTGGCATAAGCGGGCTTGACTGGGAGACAAACAAGTCGAGCAGGTACGAAAGTAGGGCAAAGTGATCCGGTGGTTCCTCATGGGAGGGCCATCGCTCATAGGATAAAAGGTACTCCGGGGATAACAGGCTGATCGCTCCCAAGAGCTCAAATCGACGGAGCGGTTTGGCACCTCGATGTCGGCTCGTCACATCCTGGGGCTGGAGCAGGTTCCAAGGGTTCGGCTGTTCGCCGATTAAAGTGGCACGCGAGCTGGGTTCAGAACGTCGTGAGACAGTTCGGTCTCTATCTGTTGTGGGCGCGGGAAGTTTGAGGAGGACTGACCTTAGTACGAGAGGACCGGGTCGGACGAACCTCTGGTCTACCGGTTGTGGCGCCAGCCGCACCGCCGGGTATCCACGTTCGGTCAGGATAAGCGCTGAAAGCATCTAAGCGCGAAGCCGTCTCCAAGATGAGACTTCCTTAGAGGGTCGTTGTAGACTACGACGTAGATAGGCGGGAGGTGCAAGGGCTGCGAGGCCTTGAGCCGACCCGTACTAATGGCCCGAAATCTTTCATGTGAGAAGGAGTTGTGCCGAAGTTGTGATCTCTCAAGTGATATTCGCGGTGGCTTTAGCCGCGGGGTCCCACCTCTTCCCATACCGAACAGAGCAGTTAAGCCCGCGCGCGCCGATGGTACTGACACACCAGTTGGGAGAGTAGGTCGCCGCCGTACTTCGGAGTCCCGGACGTCTTCACGACGCCCGGGACTTTTTTTTGCTCGCCGTATACTTTAAAAACGTACCTCTCACTCCTCTTTCGTGTACCAATCGCCATATTACTCCTGCTTTGTACCTCATAGGGCTTTGTGATGTACAATGCCACTTACTTTTTGCCTCCCTGCCTGATTTTTGTACCCACGTTTACATACGCTTTTCCTTGCATACATCCCTATAAATTCATTTTCAGCCTGATTGGCCTCGTACCCCTGACTGTGTATATAAATTGCATGCAAATTATTAAACCATAAATAATTAATGCAATGTTAAAAATCACTAAAGACGGTGTCTCCGTCATCGCTGTCCTGGACAGACGCAGGGCAAAGAAATCAGGTGTTTTCCCGGTCAAGATCGAAGTTGTTTACAGTCGTATTCAAAAGTACTACCCGACAGGCGTTGACTTACCCGCTTCTGAGTGGAAAAGAATCTCCTATTCCAGGAGGATGCCGGACTGCCATGCCGACATTATCACGAAATTCAATCAGATAAGCGCGGAAGTTGATGCGTTGCTTGAAAAAGGAACATTTTCTTTTGAGGCTTTGGAGGCCAGAATGGGCAAACCCGTTGACAAGACGTTAAACGCCGCACTCGAGTCGATGATGGCCAAATTTCATGCTGAGGGAAGGATTAACTCCTTTTATCGTTGCCGTACTACTTTGATGAATGTCGAGCGATTTGCCGGTAAAGAAATATTATTCAGTAAGTTGTCTGTCTCATGGTTCAATGCCTTCGAGACTTTTCTCAAGAGGGAGAACAAAGCCCTGACTACGATTAGCATCTACATGAAGACACTCCGTTGCGTGATGAACGACGCTGCAGCTGCCGGTCTGGTAAAAGAATCCATGTTTCCGTTCGGCCGCGGCAAGTACATTATTCCGAAAGGCAGTTCGCGAAGCCTTGCTCTCTCGTACGATCATATTCGTAAGATAGTTGCCTACAAAGGCACGGCTTCCAGAGAGCGTTACCGCGACCTATGGCTTTTTTCCTATCTTTGCAACGGCATCAATTTCAGGGATATGCTCTTCCTTAAATATAAGAATATCATTGATGGAGAGATTTGTTTCCTTCGCTCCAAGACTGCCCATGCCTATGGAGGCTCAAAAGTCATCCGTGCCGTGATCACCCCCGAGATGATGGACATTCTTCACCGCTGGGGCAACCCCTATGACGGAAACCCTGAAACATTCCTTTTTGACTATGCCGAAGGAGCGACTGACATGCTTTCCATCTCAAACACTGTCCGTAAAGTCATCAGTATGTGCAATAATGCCTTAAAGAAGATTGCTGAAGAACTGGGAATTCCTCCTTTCACCACCTATTCAGCAAGGCATAGTTTCGCCACAGTCCTTCTCCGGCAAGGCGTGGATCTCACATTCATCTCAGAGTCCCTCGGTCACTCCAGCCTTTTGGTCACAGAACACTACCTGGGCGGTTCCGACCGTCTCGACAGGATGCGCAATGCCCGGCTGCTGACGAACTTTTGATGACCTGATTGTATGCAAAAGGTATGTCCGGATGCTCTCTGGATTTATCATAATACGGTTTTTCGTGCGTTGTAAACTTGATTATGCAGTCAGAACGACTGTCACTCGTAGTAATAAATATGTTTAAAGGTGCCTTTTCGTAGGCACACTACAACACAACGACAAATATATGGGTTTAATTTTTCATAAGCAAGATTTTTTAGTCAGAAAATGTAAAAAAGAGTGGCAAAAAAACATTTATTACTACGAGTAACATGTTTAACATTTTATTAACTAATTATCCTTTATGAAAAAGTTTTTTAGATTGGTTTCGGTGTTGGCCATCGCTGGGCTGACATTGACGTACACCAGTTGTACGGACTATTCTGAGGACATCGACAAGACGAACGGTCGCATCGATGATCTTGAGAATGTCAAGCTGCCGGATCTGCAGAAGCAGATAGACGCCAACAAGCAGTCTATCGCCGACCTCAACACGGCCATTGCGGATGCTAACAAGGTCATTGAAGCCCTTAAGAAGCAGGTAGGTGATCTTGACGAGGCACACAAGGCTGACATTAAGCGCCTTGAGACACTTACCACCGCACTTACTGAGAATGTTACAGCCCTTACTAACAGAGTTCAGGCTCTTGAGGATTTGAAGGACACCTACCTTACAAAAGATGACGCGGCTAAGACATACGCTACACTCTCCGAGGTTGCCCAAGTGAAAAAGGATGTCAGCGCACTCCAGACGGATCTTGCTGCCGCCAATTCTGCAATAGAGGAACTCGGCAAGAAGCATGGCGAGGACATTGAGGCTGTCAAGAAGTTGATCGAGAAAGCTCAGACTGCCGCCGATAACGCCCAGAGTAGGGCTGATGCCGCGTTCAAAGAGATTGGCGCTTTGAAAGAGTCTCTCAAGGAATATGTTAAGCAGGGTGCGTTTGAAGCGCAGGTGAAACTCCTTACTGACAAGGACAATGAGCTTGAACAGAAGATCACCGCTAACGAAAACGCTTTCAACGAATTCAAGGAAGCCTTTGATGATAATGTCAAAAAACTCATTAAGGAATCCTGCGAAAGTGCTGATGGCAAAATCAATAAGACAATCGCTGAGAAGATTAAGGTCGAAGTTGATAAACTTGAAACGAAAATCAGTGGCCTCAGAACTGAGGTTACCACCGAATTCAATAAGGTATGGAACATCCTCAATGGCGAACTCAGAAGCCTTGTCTTTGTTCCAGAGCTTATAGTTGACGGTGTTGAGGCTGTTGAGTACACTTACGCGTGGATTCAACCAAGGGAGTATGAAAAGAAAGCTGAAAAGAAATTCGGTGAAGGAAACATCTATACTCTTAAGAACTATGAGGAGTTTAAAGGAGTCGCTAACGAGGGTGTGTTCAGTTATCCAGCCGACACGATTCAGTATGAGATGAACCCTTCCAGCGCCAGCGTTAAGGACGCTCCGCTTACATTCCTTGTAAAGGACATCGCTTCAATCACCACCAAGGCACCGAAAGCATCTGCGCTTAATGCTTCTTATGTTGATGTAAAGGACGGCAATCTTTACGTCGGACTTAAGGCCACTTCAGTGTACAATAATCTTATTAAGGATGTGAAGGATTCAGTGACGTTATTCGCTCTTCAGGCAACGGTAAGAAAGGGAGCGACAGACACTACTATCACATCTGATTACGCTCGTCTTTACAGCTCGCTCCTTTCTTTCGAAGGTGTCGCTTTCAGCAAGGAAGCGGAACCTGCTTTTGACGAAACTCCGTATGAATGCGAAATAAGTGGTGGTACTGAGGCGTATCATCTCTTCGCAGATCCTGATGAAGCTGTTCTTGCTGAGAAAGCGCAGCTTGAGACTGGATACATGCAGACATTGGATCTTAACGGACTTTTCGTATCTCATTATAAGTTGATTGGAAAGACCACAAAGAAGGCCAATGGCGTTTATGAGGAAGATTTCAAGGGTAACCCTTACGAAATTAAATACGAGTACACTCTTGTGGATTACACAAAGAGCAGCGAGATCTCTGAGAGTTCATTTGCTGCGATCGCGGATGGCAAACTTACCCCTAAGGGAGGCAAGACAGCCATTGACAGAGAGCCGCTTGTACGTGTCGATGTTAAGTATGGCAACAACGTTATCCTTCGTGGCTATGTCCGCGTGAAGATCACCTCTAATGAATTTGTCACTGTAGAACCTGGATTCGAGATCAGTGCTAAGTTCGGTTGCGATGATGCCACATCTAAGGTAACTGCTGAAAACATGAAGCTCGTTTACAAGGCTCTTGACTTTACCAGTGATAAGGCTGAGGCTGATTTCGATGCACGCTATGTCCTTCAGCTTGACGCTGCAGCTGTAGAGGCCGTTAGATATATTCCTAATGACGCTACTAATCCTGGAAATGGCTATAAGGCTGATACCAAGGCCATCGGTACTGTGACCGAAAGTGCTGCGACACTTTCTGAACTCATCCTCACCTTAACTCCTGAAGAGCAGAATGAAGTTTACAAGATGTCTGGCCATAAGTACACCACTTATGTAAGGTACATCCGCAACAAGGCTGGCGCCCCTGCTGATAAGTATGAAGGTGTATATGTTCCTATTACCGTTGAGGTGACCAAGAACGCCCCTGCCACTGTCGGCGCTAAACTTGCTCAGTATTGGTTCGGTGCGAATAATGATAAGGCTTACCTCAATGTACAAGTTCCTGGTGCTGATCCTGGCCGTGCTCTTCCTGCCACATGGGTGACCCCTATCAATCAGGTATGGGATGGCAACAAGCCAGTCTTCAAGATTGGAGATAAAGAGGTTACAGGTGAGTACAGGTACTACTTCGCTCCTATTCAGACTGCTAAAGTTACAGTTGATGGTGAAGAATATGCTTTCTCTGTCAGAAGCAAGACTATTTACGACAAGTATGATGGTTCGCACTTTGAGGTTAATTCCAACGACGAAATCACCGAGTACGAGCTTAAACTTGCTGCTGACTATGGCCATACATCCAGCATCTACTACAACACTGAACTTCTTGCTGGTACTGAGGTCATCGCTACTATCGATCAGGCTACAGGTAAGATCACGTATAAGGATACTGACTTTGCCAAGAAGGTTCTTAACAGTGTTCCGTCGGTTCCTAGACCTGGAGCGGTTGAGGATGATTTGAGAGGTGTCTATGCCGTCATCGGGGTCGTTCTCAAGTCTCAGGGTTGTGCCGTGGCTGTTCCTCTTACAGATCAGACTAACATGTACTACTTCCTCAGACCAATCAATGCTGATTTCAGCAAAGAGGGTGAGGTTATTGATTCCAAGAATGCCTACGATGTGACATCTAATATCAATGTTCTTGATGTGGTTACGTTCTCTGACTGGAGAGGTGAGGACTTCGTTACTGAGGGCTTCAAGAATCTGTGGTTCTTCAAGTACTACAACATCTCGAACATCAAGGTTGATGTTGATCCGGAGCACGTATACACTAATCTTAACGGTTCGGACATCGAAACGACCACTCTGAAGGAGAAGACTGAAAAGATTCAGCTCTTCCATTGCACAGGTGATCTCATCACTCCTACAGTGATTGATCCGGCAGTAGGTGTAATTGTTGATTACAGGTCTGATCTCCTCCCTAACTGGGGTGAGGCACAGTATGATGGCCTTGTCAAGAAGTTTGGCTTCATCCGTTACCAGAATAATGGAACTCTTATTGATAAGCCATTCGAACTCCTAATTCCTGTTGAGGTAACCTACACTTGGGGAACAATCAAAGATTACGTTAAGGTTACTGTCAACCCTAAGGGTCTATAATAAGAAATAGATTTAGGTAATATATGTTTGGTGCGCGCCCGACCGGCGCGCACCTTTTTTTTGTTTTACACTTTATTTTTGCAAACCGTTGTCTGATGCTTACCTCCAGAGAAGCGGTTTGCCTATGCACGAGAAAAGCCGCCTTGCGGCGGCTCATCATATTCATTAATCTTGTTGCCTTCAATCCATGCCATTATTTTATGACCGGCTATTCGGTGACTGTCCCGGTGATGTTGAGGCGGAACGGCCTGATCCAGGTGGATGTGTAGACCGAGATGCCCTTGTTGAAGAAGTGGGTTCCGGCGTCGTTGGCATAGGTGACTTTGATCACGCCTTTCCCGCCCGGCTTGATCGGTTTCTTCGACCATTCCACGCTGGTGCATTCGCAACTCGGCTTAACATCGTAGATCAGTATGGTTGTGTCTGTCTCGTTCTTGTAGGTGAACGAGCAGTGCTTCGGTCCGTCAGAGCTCGGAAAGGTTCCGAAGTCGTGAACCGTTGTCTCGAATGAGAGAATCTTGTACTGCTTCTTGCCTTTATCCTGTGCCAGGCTGTTTGACGTCAGCCCCAAGGCAAAGATTGCCATGGCTGCGCACAGCGTTGACTTCGCCAGAATAGATGCTGCCTTATTACTTGTTTTCATATTCAAATATTGTCATGTTACACGCCAACCTCTGCCTCCCCGCAATGTTGCGGCGTCGATTCCGGACAAGACTGCCAAATATAGTGAATTTTCGGCAAACCAGCATGCGGAAAGTATAGTTGCACAAAGGACAGAGTCAAAAAGCAAGTGCGGCATTACAACAAATATATGATAAATTCATCTTTCGGCGTTGAGAAGTTCAACTTTTCCCTTGGCTTCTTTCAACTGCCTTCGCCATCAACGCACTCAAGATTTAAGTCATTTCTCAAAATTCGGCCCACCTAAAAGCTCCCAGAAACCATTGCGTTTCGCTCCGATTCTTTTGATTATCCCCTTGTTCTTAAGTTCTGATAGTATACGTTCAGCCTGACGTGGCTTTAATCCGATTTTCTCCGCCAGTTTTACAGCGGTGATTCGATTGTCTGCTTTTATGTGTTCTAATGCCTGTATCTCACTTGTATTAAGATTGTTGTTTCGGCCGATCTCTTCAATAGAAAGTCCTTGATGTTCCACAAGTGTGTCAAGTATCTCTTGAAGCATGAAATCAATGAACGGTTGGCAGTCTCCCTTTGATGAACTTTGGTTGATCGCTTGGTAATAGCCTTGTTGGTGGGTATAGACCATGGTTTCGATGGGAAGGTGTTCGAAAATCGTATTCAACTTTCCGAGAATAAGTGACTGCCATAGCCGTCCTGTCCGTCCGTTGCCGTCTGTGAATGGATGGATGAATTCGAACTCGTAGTGGAACACGCAGCTCCGTACAAGTAGATGGTCGGGTGATGATCCCAACCATGCGAACAAGTCTTCCATCAAATCTTTTACCCTTTCAGCCGGAGGTGCGATGTGTATGATATTAGTACCATCAAATACTCCAACTCCTTTTTTTCTGAATGTGCCGGCTTCATCAATCAATCCGCACATCATAGTGCGGTGAGCTTTTAGAAGATCCTCTAAGGAAAATGGATCGAGCGAGTTGTATAGTTCGTATGTTTTAATGGCATTTTTTACTTCGAGAATCTGTCTTTGGGGGGCGATGACGGGTTTCCCCTCCAATATTGCTGTCACATCCCCTTCCGAAAGGGTGTTGCCTTCAATCGCCAGGGATGAATGCACTGTTTTGACACGGTTGGCTTTCCGTAGTCTTAATGAATCTCCCCGCTCCATTTGTATGGAATAGCGCTCTATTTGTGCGGAGATTTCCGCTATGAGATTGATGGCGTTTGCAGATATAGTAAAGGGTGGTGTGTACATTTATTCCCGTGTTATTCCGTCATTTGTTCCGTTATTTATTCCGTCATTTGTTGACTGACCTGCTTTTGTTTGAGCAGGTCGCCTTGGCAGTAAATGATGCTCCATTCCTGTGCCTCCAATTTGCTGAGGGAGCATAGTCTATACTGCCGGACAACTCCAAATATAGCGAATTTTCGCCAAATCCGCATGCAAAATGCATGTCTGCCGCTTAAACCAATCAATGAATATGTCCGTTCGGGAAGGCTGCGAGAGTGTTTCCCGGAGAAAAAGGGATGTCACTCCTAGTAATAAATGTTTTTTACCCCTCTTTTTTACATTTTCTGACTAAAAAATCTTGTTTATGAAAAATTAAACCCATATATTTGTCGTTGTGTTATAGTGTGCCTACGAAAAGGCACCTTAAAACATATTTATTACTAGGAGTAACATGTTTAACATTTTATTAACTAATTATCCTTTATGAAAAAGTTTTTTAGATTGGTTTCGGTGTTGGCCCTGGCTGGGTTGACATTCACGTACACCAGTTGTACGGACTATTCTGAGGACATTGACAAGACGAATGATCGTGTCGATGACCTTCAGAGTAAGTTCGACGCATTCAAGGACGCGACGGATAAGTCCATCAAATCCTTGCAAGACTTGGTTGCCACCCTTGAGACAAAGGAAGACCATCAGAAAGATGTTGATGACCTCAACAAGTTGATCGCTGATCTTAACTCTAGCGTTGGCGCTATCGAGAAAGACCTCCCTAACTATGTAAAGAAGACAGATCTCGCCACAGAACTTGCAAAGTATGTGAAGCTGTCAGACTACAACGCAAAGATCGGTGAGATTGAAGGCCGTCTTGAGAAATTGGAAGGCAAGTATGACTCGAACCTTAAGATTTCTGAAATCATCTCACAGATTACTGCCGCTCAGGAGAAAGCGAACACAGTGGCTACGGATCTCGCTTCATTGAAGTCCGCTCTTGGCGTTTACGCTGAGGCCGGAAAACTTGATGAGAAGATCAAGGCTCTTGAGGCCGAGGATGCGAAGAAACTCAACATCGCTGACTTCAAGGCGAAGTTCACAGAAGAGTTCGAGCCTGCGTTTAAGACTGCCATTGAGGCTTCTTGCAAGGAAGGCGGTGAGGTTTACAACAAAGTGTTCGTTCCGCTCAACAAGTCTGTAAATGAACTCCAGAGCCTTGCCACAAGCCTTAACACCAAGATTAATCAGATTCTCGGTATCGTAGGTTCCCTAGCAAACCGTATCCAGAGCATCACTTTCGTTCCTGAGTACGATGACTTCTGCGCTTCTCTCTATTATTACTATCTGATAGGAGAGAAGGATAAGGTTGTCACCATCTCTGACAAGACTGTGGTTGCTTCCTTTGAGGTTTATCCAGCCAGCCAGGCCGCTCGCGTCGCTGAAATGCTTAATTCAGGTGAGGGGGCTTCAATCGTTGCCGTTCCTCTTAAGGAATGGAGGACACGTGGCGCTGCCGCAACGACCGTAAAAGGCGCTGTGAAGAGCGCTACCGCTGACGGTGCTGTTGTAAAGGTTGAGGCTGTCTTCGGTGACGAAGTCAATTACTATGACTCCCCTAAGGAGGATGACGCAGTTTCTTTCGCAATCTCTCTCCGTGTTGAGGATCCGGATGTTCAGACTGTTGACAAGGTGAACACTGTTAAGGATGGTGAGACTGTCGCTGACTCTGAGGCAGGTAAGACTGTAGACGCTGGCAAGTATATCGAGTCCGATTACATCCCGGTTGAGCTTTCTGACGATTGCAACCTTAACGGCAGCTTTGATATCTATAACTTCACTACCAATAAGGCATACGAAGATACCAACTCTCAGCATCAGTGGTCAAACGCTCCTGAAGCATGGAATTACTTCGATGGTTATGAGTATGCCGTAATGATCCGTGACTACAAGACTGGTGAGAAGACCGCTTCTTACAAGACCCTTGCAAAGGCTGCCGAGATCATGAACGTAGAGGTTGCTGACATCACGCCTGTCCTTACCGTAAAGGCTGTCGCTGATCCTAAGGCAAATGCCAAGTTCTTCAACTCTAAGGTTAATTTCGCCACACTCGCTGAAGCCAACATCGCAATGGACAAGGCAAATGTAGATGCTGATGTAGAGAATGCTGTAGGTTCAAAACTTACCCACACCGCTTCTTTCGCTCTTAAGGGCGTAAAGAACGTTATTTCAGACAGATCTGCTACTTATGAAATCATCCGTCGTCAGGTTGACTTCAACGTAACTCCTCAGGATAAGGAGAAGGTTGTTGCTTGGAGCTATGCGAAGGCTGTTGAGCTTTCTTCAGCCAAGACCAAGGCTGCCGCTTACAATAAGGACATCGTGTTCAACGAGTGCCAGGTAGATGAGATTGTAGGTGGTGTTTCTCTCAGCGAGCTTCTTAAGACGAAGGTTTCTGAGTACTACAAGGATGGCGTGAAAGTCACCGGTAAGGCTCCTATCAAGATATCCAAGGTTTCCGAGGAAATCACCAACATCGCCAAGGTTGTCATCCCTGGTAAGACCTATGAGTTCACCAAGGGTGAGGATCACACTTGCGAGATTGTAAGCAAGTACATTGTCAAGGGTAATGTTCAGACCGACTACAATGTCAAGTTCACTTACACTCTCGGTGCTATGGCTGACGATCAGACCGTTACTCTCCCTGTCAAGCCTGCTTCCAAGTTTGAGGCTGGTAAGGACATCAAGGTTGAGTATACTGCTGATGAGTATCGCAAGCCTCTCGTAGATGCGATTGGCAGCTACTTCAAGGATGCTGCTACTCTTTGGGCTTCTGTAAACGAGGATGAGTGCGCTAAAACCTATGTTCGCAAGGGCACTATTGATGGTAAGGCTGATCAGGATCTGAAGGGCGCAACCTCTAACCTCAATGTTTCTAATGCTGGTGTTAACGCTGTGATCGCAAGGTCTGACATCAAGACTTTCGGTGACAAGTTCAAGTTCGAGACCAAGCATGCTACATGGTACGGTGTTGACTACACCTTCAAGACAAATGGATATGCTCTTGAGATCGCCAAGCCTGCTTTCGCTCTCGTACCGGCTCCAGACCGTCTCAACGCTGACTGGACAGGCACTATCCTTCACGAGAACAAGTATGACAAGTACGTTCTCCAGCAGGACATCGACCTCAGCAAGTACGTCAATGTCGCCAACTACGATGGCAAGGAAACCACTCTGACTATTGGCTACGTCCAGAAGACTACTGATAACAATGCCAAGGGTATCCTCCGCGCTCCTAAGATCAACACCACTCCGGTAAAGGTTGTTCCTAACGCTGCTGCTCCTAAGTACCCTACCATAGAGCCTTCTCTTATCAACTGGCTTACAAAGGACAGGGCTACATCATTCACCGCACGTTACGATGAGGTTGAGGCTACCCTTTACTTCGATGGCATCAAACTTGACAACAAGCTTATGAAGCTTTCGACCGCTCGCCCTATTACCAAGTTCGAGTTCGCTAACTTTGATGTTAACGTTAACACTGACTCAAAGAAGGTTAACCTTTGGGCTAATATGTATATCGAGGGTGTTCTTGAGGCCGGAAACATCGTTAAGACTGACGCTACTTCACTTTCTGGCGCTTTGTATGAAAATGCAACCGGCAAGAAGTCAACAGCTTCTACATATGATGCTGAAGTGATCTTCCCAGCTGTCAAGGAAGTTGAGGTTTATGTCGGTGGTGAGAAGCAGGATATCTACAACCTTGAGAAGTTCACTTACGATCCTGCGAAAGGAACAATCACCTTCACAGGTGACCTTGCAGACCTCGTTAAGCCTGTTGAGTTCAGATTCTCTGCTCAACTGAACTATGTTCTTGACTACAACCACGTAGATAAGCGTACAGCACCTGTATCTGTAACTTTCAAGAGGTAACTCTGAGCCTGTAAGGCGATAAATAATTGAGGCCGAGAGCATCAGCTCCCGGCCTTTTTTTTTGTTTGGTACGCCGTATTGTTGTATCGAAAAGGCGAATATGACTTGAACCGTCTGACCTATTTGTCTTTGGTTAGGATGACTTTTATTCTCAGAATCTTGGGTCTGACACGTGATGACATATACACTGTTATAGTCTTGTCCAAGATCATCGCGCCAGTGTCGTTGGTGAACGTGACTTGAATCTCCCCTGACTCGTCAGGTTTCAGAGGTTTCCCGGACCACTTGACTGTCGAACATCCGCAGGAAACCACCACATCTCTTATGAAGATAGGTATGTCCGTCTCATTCTTGTATTTGAATGTGCAGGTCTTTGGTCCTCCGGTTTCGGAAAACGTCCCGAAGTCGTGTGTCGTCTTTGGGAAAGTCAGTTCTTTGTGCTTTTGCTGAGATACGTGTCCGATTTCCTGGGCGGTCATATTCATTGACAATGATGGCGAGGAAAGCAGTGCCGCGGTCAAAACAGCTTTCCTCATGACCGACGTTAGTTTTTTCACCGAGTGTCTCATACTTTTTTTACTTTTCTTCGCATATTATGATATAGGTTTGACCCTACTTTTTGCGGTGCTTCGTCAGTCTTTTTATTAACGGTCTGCCGAAGTCATTGCAGAGAGGTTCGCTTCTCTCCCTTTTTCCATTAATATGCCGAGTTGTGATCTGTGTGGGTTGCTATTTCGGATTCAATTAATTCATTACCGCGCTTATAAGGATTTTACACGGCTGTCCAAAAGGCTCTAAATACTCAGGGCAACCGCATCAAAATACCACCTGCCTTTTGGGTACGGTAATGCGGTGATGACATCTTCGACCCTTATAATAACCGCCAGCGGAAATTAGTGTTGCAATATGTAAAAAAGTCGCGCAAAATTCCCGAAACTATTGCATATGTCATTGATTTTTAGTAACTTCAATACTTAATAATAAGTATTGAATCAATGGCTGCAACCTACCAAATCTTTGCTGATTTTCCCGATCACCGCGTGACGGGGCGCTGCATCTACTCAATCTCTGACCTTCTCACGATCTCCCTTCTTACCTATCTCTGCGGCGGGGAGGACTACGTCGACATGAGCGAGTTCGCCCATGTGCGGGCCAGAGACTTCAACCTTCTGACCGACAACGACACGTCCCCGTCCCCTGACACATTCGAGCGCCTGATGTCCGCGGTGTGTCCGGAGGAGCTGCGTCGCTGCCTGTACGAACACGGTAGATCCTTCCTGTCATCGCTGGATGAGAAGCAGGTGGCGATAGACGGGAAGAAACTGCGCGGTGCGAGTCCGAGGGCCACCGGGACCCAAGGCGACTACATACTCAGCGCGTACGTGA
>ERZ808266.400-NODE-400-length-15370-cov-4.188182_pt1 | contig 15370 bp, 11 predicted proteins | sample MGYA00521278_ERZ808266 | MGnify/ENA primary metagenome ERZ808266 (study PRJEB31516, sample SAMN03275591) | gut metagenome | biome: mammalia-associated habitat; material: feces | host: Papio cynocephalus | place: Kenya | collected 2012-08-02 ... | reverse complement strand
GCTCTTCCAGCAGTGCGGCAATGTCGGTCGCCAAGGCTTTCATGGCGTTGCCATCAGCCTTTATTAGCATTTGCGCTATTCGTGGGTGGCATGGCAGCTTGACCAACGCCTCGCCATGCTGTGTGATGTGATGTCTGCCATCGATAGCGCCAAGGCTCTCCAACAGGTTCTCGGCCCTATGAACATTGCTTGATGGGGGAGGGGTCAGCCATGGCAGCTTCTCGATGTCGCCTCCGCCCCAGGCCGCCACGCTGAGGACAAGGCTGGTTAGGTCTGTCGTCGCTATTTCAGGCTCTCTGCATTCTCGCATCTGGGCTTCTGTGGCCTTGCTCCAGAGGCGGTAGCAACGGCCGGCGGCGACACGTCCCGCACGACCCATGCGCTGGCGCGCCATGTCCATTGATATGCGCACGGTCTCCAGATGCTCAAGGGCGCGGCAAGGGTCGTAAACCATCCTGCGGCAGAAGCCAGAGTCCACGACCACCGTGACACCTTCAATGGTAATGGAAGTCTCGGCTATTGGCGTGGCAAGCACGATTTTCCTTTCACCGTCATTGGGTGGGGCAATCGCCGCGCGTTGCTCCTTGCTCGACAGGCGACCGTAAAGCGGATAAACCACGGTGGAGGAGGGAAAAGAACCATCGAGCATCTCCGCGCACTTGGCTATCTCGCCCTCACCTGGCAAGAAAGCGAGAATACTGCCATCGTTTTCCCTCCAAGCCCTGCACACTGTGGCTGCGACGACTTCGGCGCAGTCGTAAACCGTGGCCTCATTGCCATACGTCACTTCCACGTCATACATCCTGCCCTTGCTCTCTATCAGTGGAGCATTGAGAGCTTGGCAAAGCGCTGTCGTGTCGATTGTCGCCGACATGACGACAATCTTGAGGTCAGGTCGAATGGTGCGTTGGGTCTCCCTGGCGAGGGCGAGAGCCGTGTCGGTGTTGATGCCACGCTCATGAAACTCGTCGAAGATGATGGTGGAGATTCCGTCGAGCGTAGGGTCGCTCGTCATCATCCTTGTCAGAATGCCCTCCGTGAGAACCTCAACGCACGTGTTTTCCGACACCTTGCTCTCGAAACGCACGCGATAACCCACCATGTCGCCCACGGCTGTGCCAGTCATCTGTGCCATGCGTTCAGCTATCTGCCTGGCGGCGACACGCCTTGGCTCAAGCATTATCACCTTGCCTTGACCTGGTGGCAACGCCCTGTATATGGTCAATGGAAGCAAGGTGGACTTTCCGGCTCCGGGCGGAGCGGTGACGACGACGGCTGGATGCGAGCGCAGCGCGTCGTTGACTTCTTGCGCCACTTGGCCTATGGGAAGCGAGTGTATATATTTGTCGAGACACATATCTGTCATGTTATCTTATCTTAATGCTTATTATAATGCTTGTTTTAAAGTCTCGGCAAAGTTAGTCATTTGTCGTGAACAAGAATGCGTTATGGATAAAAAGTTTGATAGCCAGTTTTTAGTCATGTTCCGCATAAATTTAGGAATAAACAGAAAAATCGGCAAGCCGTGGCCAAGAGAGGTCATGCTTGCCGATTTCTGTTTATTGTTCCGACTTGCCTATATTCGGTAATGTCAAATTGTCTTCCTATCGTTTCAGGTTAGGATTCTTCTCTACCTCCGTCGGTGGGTAAGGATTGTACATAGAGTTGTCGGTCCATGCCGCAGTCACTTCCATGTTCTCCTTCACCACCACGTCGGCTGGCAGTGTGTATGTGAACGGCTTGCCGTTTGCGTCCTCGCTAAGCGTAAGCGTTCCCTTCGGCACGAGCACCTGGGTCTGAGCCCCCGTGCGATAGGCGTATGCCTCCTTGAGCTTGTTGGCACGGAACTGGTCGTCGGTGCGTGTCACCATGGCAAGCACATATCCAGCCACCTCGTATCCATGCTCTTCAAAGGCAGCCTCGGCAAGTTCGTTTGCGCCCATGCCGTCAACGGCGGAGACCTTAGTCTGGTCGGTGTAGGCGCGCTGGCGTACTTGTTTGAGAGCTTTCTTCGCGCCCGCAAGGTCTTGTCCGGCACGGGCCGCGGCCTCGGCATACCAGCGCACTTCGGAATAGCGGATGAGCTGGTGGCGCTTGTCTATGCACATTCCGCCCCAGAAAGGCTTTGTGCAGTCGTATGCTTCTGTCGATGGGCTTCCGTCGTCGTTCTTGTTCACGGTGAACGCCACGAACATCGGGCGGTAATCGCTTACCACGGCATTTGTGCCATCGTATGCCTTGCCGTCCTTTGTCGCCCACCAGTCAACATCGTTGCCGGCTGCGGTATGTTCCGTCTTGGCATACACGGCATCCTTGCGTGGACCGTCAGGATAGTTGGCCCAATAGCGTCGCTCGGCGAGGAAGTCACCCCATCCGCTAAGGCTTCCGAGCTGATGGCAAGAGGAGAACTGAGAATCTCCATCGCTCCATCCACCGTTCACGTGGCGGTATTCAATGCCAAGAATGGTTTCATTGTGGTGGTTGTTGCCGTAAGAGTAGACTTGGTTCCAGTCTGCGAGCAAGCCTTGATCGTATTTGCCACTCTCAACTCCGTCGATCACTTCTTTCGCCTTGTCTGCTGCCTTGGCATAGTATTCTGTCTTGTTGAGCGGATAGCCAGCCATGGACATATAGACGGCGGCGAGCGTAGACTTCACGGCCTGGGCAGAAACATAAACGTTGCTGCCATCGAACACGCGGTTTGCTCCAGTGTACTTGGCTGGAAGGTTCATGCTCTCGGCCTTGGTCAGGTCTTCCACTATCTGCGTGTAGATGCCCTCCACGTTGGTGAGCTCTGTCTTGTTGTCGTCAGGGATGTTGTGCAAGATAAGTGGCAATGGCCCAAACTTGCGCACAAGCTTGAAATAAGCGTAAGCGCGCCAAAAGTGCGCCTGTCCCATGGCAATGTTTATCTCCTCCTGTGATGTGGCGGCAGAGCCAGCGTTGTCTATAATGGAGTTGGCGGCTTTCACTATGGTGTACAATCTGCCCCAGTTGTCATTCAATCCCTTTGTGTCGGTAGGGGTCTCGAAAGCGTCGTTGGACAGGTAGGCGGCCTTGTTGGAGCCTGTGGTGGAAGTGACATCATCGCCGGCACACTCGAGAATCATCGGGTTAGAATTGCATTGGTACGCCTGCACCTTGGCATAGAGCGCGTTCACGCCCATGTCAAGTTCCGACTGGTTTGAGAAGAACCCTTCGGGTGTGAGTTTTCCTTTGGGTGTCTCCGTGAGGAAGTCGCTGCACGATGTCGAGAGCAGCAGTGTGGCTGCAAACAAGCAGCCTGACAGTATGTTGTTTTTCATCTTGATGTTTTCCTTTAAGATTAGAAATTAGCTCTCACGCCAAACGTGAACGTGCGTGGGGTAGGGTAAGTACCTGTGTCGATACCGTTGGCACGGTCGCCATAGTCGCTTGAGAACGAGAAACCAGCAGGATTGGAACCCTTGTAGTTTGTGATGGTGAAGAGGTTTTGCACGCTGAAGCTGAAGCGGAAATCGGCTATCTTGGCTACGCTGCGAGGCAACTCGTAGGCCAGGGTGATGTTCTCGCAACGGAAGTAGTTGGCATTCTCCACGAACTTGGAAGAGTTGCCAATGTACTGGTTGTTGGACACACGTGGGTCTGGCATGGTCTTGCCAATCTCGCTGATGTAACTGGCATCGGTGAACATGCGCGAGTTTCCAATCATTGAGTTCATGGCGAAGCGCAGTGCGTTGAGGCGCTGCACGCCGAAAGCTGAGTTGAAGAATGCGTTGAGGCTCCAGTTCTTGTAGCTTACGCTGTTGTTCCAGCCAAGGGTGAAGTCGGGCGTTGCCTTGCCCAGCACCACGCGGTCGTCGGTGGTCGGGGTGCGTGTCACGGAGCCGTCTTGCGCATAGAACGTGTCGTAGCCCTCGCTGTCGATGCCTGCCCAGCGATAGCCGAAGAATGTTCCAATGGGCTCGCCTTCCTTGATGATGGTGCAGTCGGTGATAATCGACTGGAACGAGCCACCATAGATGATTGGCTGCTGAGCGGTGAGTTTCTTCACCTTGTTCTTGAGGTAAGTGCCGTTAAGAGACGTGGTGTAAGTCCAGTCTGGGGAAGTCACGACGCGGGCGTTGAGCGAGATGTCAACACCTTGGTTGGACACCTTGCCGGCGTTGATGAGGTAACTTGTGCCGCCGAGGTAGCTGGCGAGGTTCGTAGTGAGGAGCGCGTCGGAAGTCTCCTTGTTGAAATAGTCCACAGAGAGGTCGATGCGGTTGTTGAACAGTCCGAGGTCGAAGCCGAGGTCAAACTGCTTTGTCTTCTCCCACTTTATGTCAGGCGTGGCTATAGAGTTCTCCCAATATCCTGATACGCCATTGGCGGTGCCAAAGTAGGTCGTCGTGCCAGTGAGGAGCGCGAGAGTTGAATATGGTGAGATGTCTTGGTTGCCGATGATACCGTAGCTGGCGCGAATCTTCAGGTTGCTGATCACGTCGCGCGTGCTCTCCATGAACTTCTCGTTGCTCACAGTCCATGCGGCGGCGATTGACGGGAAGTAGCCCCACTTGTTGTTGGTGAAGCGGCTTGAGCCGTCGGCGCGGAACGTACCGGTGAGCATGTACTTGTCGGCGTAGTTGTACATCACGCGACCCACTCCTGAGAGCAGTGCCCAGTTGCTATAGCTGTTTGAAGCATCGCGTGTAGCGGCGTTCTGCACGTCCCACCAGCCCACAGACTCCACCTGTAGCGACTTGCCTGTGATGCCCATGGAGCGCGTTTCGCTCTTCGTGGCCTCCCAAACGCCCGTGGCGGTGAGGTTGTGGTCGCCCCAGGAGTGTATGTAGGTGAGGTTGTTGGTCGACTGCAACATGGTGCGCTGCGCGTTGTTGTTGCCCATGCCGTTATTGCCAGATCCCTGCACCCTCTGCGTTGAGAAAGAATAAGATGTGTTGTTGAAATAGTCGATACCGTTTGACGTGGTGAACGTGAGCCCCGGGGCGATGTTGAACTTGAGGTCGATGTGTCCGTTGACAACGTCGTGGCGGCGCTCGCTCTTGTTATCATGAATGGTGCCGTATGCGTTTGCCTGAATGGTGCAATATGGGTCCCAAACGTAGTTGCCGTTCTCGTCGTACATGTTCATCGCGGGAGAAGAGTTGAACGCGATCCACAGTGGGTTGTATCCGCTCATTGACAGTTCGCCGATGCCCTTTCCTATTCCGCGTGAGGCGTTGAGGTCGAGGGTCACGTCGAGCCATTTCTTCAAAGATGTCTTGATGTTGACCTTTGCCGAGTAGCGCTCATAAGAACTCTCCTTGATAGTGCCTTCGTGCTTCATGTAGTTGCCCGACACATACGACTGCATGCCCTCCGTGCCCTTGTTGAACACTACCTTGTAGTTTTGCGTCACGCCCGTGCGGAACATCTGGTCGGCCCAGTCGATGCCGGGGTTGGTGCCATCGAGGAAGTCCTTCAACTCTGCTTCCGACTTTCCGGCATAGTCGACAAGAGCCCTGGCGTACGTCTTAGTGTCCATCATCTTGGGCAAGCGCGTGGCGTTGGAAACACCCCACGACGCGTCGAGCGTTATCTTGCTGTCACCCTTCACGCCACTCTTCGTGGTGACGATTACCACGCCGTTGGCACCGCGGCTGGCCGTGGAAGAGGCATCCTTGAGTATCTGTATGCTCTGTATGTCTTCGGGGTTGATGCCGTCGAGACCCGACTCGCGCACCATGCCGTCGACAACATAAAGAGGATCGTTCGACTTGTTGATGGAGTTTGTGCCACGCACGCGAATCTTGACAGAACCGCCTGGTATGCCGTCGCTCACTACGTTTACGCCCGATACGCGGCCTTGCAACGCGTCTGAGGCCTGGGTGAGTGGCTGATCCTTGAAGGCCTTGTTGTCCATCACCGATACGGAACCGGCAAGGTCGGCTTTCTTCACTGTGCCGTAACCGATTACAACCACATCATTGAGCATCTCGGCGTTCTCTGCAAGGGTAACTTGCAGTTGCTGGCGACCGTCCACGGCCACTTCCTTCGACGTATAGCCCACATAAGACACAATGAGAGTTGCTTTAGATGGCACCCTGAGCGAGAACTTTCCGTCAAGGTCGGTAACGGCACCGTTGCCCTTATTGCCTTTCTCCACCACGCTCACGCCCACGAGCGGTTCGCCATTTTGATCGACAACACGACCGGTGACCTGGTCGTTCTGCTGTGACATGTTAGTAAGATTGGTTGGGTCGGCAAGCTCATTGGCTGCCAATGCGGGTGTCGCAAAGAACATCATGCCAACGGCAAGCGAAGCTACCCCACTCTTTCCCCGAGGGAAGCGGCAGGGGAAATTTTTCGCAATTTTCATAAATTGAGTTTTTAGTTATTGTTTTAATAATATGTAAGCTGGTTAATTTTTATTCAACATCACATCTTACACCGTAAAGTTATTATATAATTTCTTAGCCAACAAGAGAGTTGCGGCTTTTTTAACTGAAATAATTATTTCTTAACTTATCGGTTCTGATAGGTCAACGGAAATATGTAAATATGACATGAAGCTGTCTTGATGCTGTCTAACTCAACATTTTTATATGATGAGCCAAGCAAATTGCGCTTTTTTGGTTAAATTTGCAAGCCAAAACGGAAATACATGAAGAAGAGTGACATATTGCTTGCCAAGATACGCAATGGCGAGGAGATGACGAGACGGGAGAAAATAAGCCTTATCATAGACTTGAGCATTCCGTCTATGCTCGCCCAGATAACCACCGTGATGATGTTCTTCATCGATGCCGCCATGGTGGGTCACCTCGGTGCCGCGCAGTCGGCAAGCATAGGCTTGATAGAGACCACGACATGGCTTATGGGTTCCATTCTCTCCGCCGTGTCGGTCGGTTTTTCCGTGCAGGTTGCCCACTTCATTGGTGCCAACGACTTTTCCAACGCCAGGCAGGTCTTCCGTCATGCCTTGGCGTGTGGCATCGGCTTCAGCGTGTTCATGGCAATCGTTGGTGTGACAGTGGCTCCCATGCTGCCCTTTTGGCTTGGCGGCAAGGCGGACATCGCCTCCATGTCGTCTGCCTATTTTCTAATTTTCAGTATTACCCTGCCTGCTGTGCTCGTGTATCACCTCACGGCGGCAATGCTCAAGAGCGCGGGCGAGATGCGTGTGCCCAGCGCGTTGTCGATAATGATGTGCTGCCTTGACGTGCTTTTCAATTACCTTTTCATATATATCCTTGGCTTGGGTGTGACAGGAGCTGCGCTTGGCACGATGACCGCTTATATCCTTACGGCTATGCCAATGTCGTGGCAGGCAATGTGGAAAAACAAGATTCTCGCCCTCAACCTCGACCATGCTCAATTCGTGTGGAAATGGAAATTCGTGAGAAACGCCGCCAAGATAAGCCTGCCGATAGCGGTGCAAAACATTCTCATGGGATCTGCCCAGGTGGTCTCCACCCTCATCGTGGCACCATTGGGCAATGCCGCCATTGCCGCCAACTCGTTTGCTATCACTGCCGAGAGCCTCTGCTATATGCCGGGCTACGGTGTGGGTGACGCGGCGTCCACGCTCATTGGCCAAACCTACGGTGCTGGCCGTCGCCGACTGTGCTACAACTTCGCGCATCTCACCATTGGCACTGGCATGATAGTGATGGCTTTCATGGGAATGTTGATGTTCGTTTTCGCGCCAGAGATGATAGGCTTCCTCTCGCCAGTTGAGGAAATCAGGCAACTTGGTACTGAGGTCCTGCGCATAGAAGCCTTTGCCGAGCCTTTCTTCGCCGCGGCGATAGTAAGCTATTCCGTTTGCGTGGCCGCCGGCGACACCTTGAAACCCGCCATGATGAGTCTCTTCTCCATGTGGTGCGTGCGCCTTACCTTAGCTTGGTGGCTGTCTCAAAGCCATGGCTTGCGAGGCGTGTGGATTGCCATGGCCACGGAGCTTACCTTTCGTGGTTCCATTTTCCTCTTGCGAATATGGAAAGGAAGGTGGAACAATCTTGGACGGCAAGGTGACAGAATTGTAAGATGTAAGGTTTTATAAATTAATAGTCACATATCATGTCCATCTCCGACTATATGCAAACCCAACCGTTGTTGCAAGTGGCGGCAATGTTGTTGCTGGGGATTGTAGTGGGCGATGGGCTTTTTCGTTTTCTGCCAAACCTGCCTTCATGGTCCATGCTGGTTTGGCTATCGATGATGTCATTGTGTCTTGCCGCCGAGTTGTTGCTGAGGCGCAAGCCTTATACACAAAGTCTGCTTTTGCTCATTGCCGTCTTCCTTGCCGGTGTAGCGTTGGCAGGCAAGGCGAATCGCCAGGTGTCATTTCCTTTCAGCGAGGAAAATACGATAACCTATGAGGCGGTAGTGACAGCGGAGCCACGGGTTAGGGGGAAGACGCTGCAATGCGACCTCGCCCTTGTCTCAATAGGAGGGAGGCAGCTCGACAAGGCCATAAACGTGAAAGCGAACATTCTTCGCGATACTATCACTGGCGACTGGCGAGCCATAAGGTTGGGAACAGGCATAGAGGCTCGGTCGGCCATGATGCCATTGCGAAACTATCGTGATGGCAACTTCGACTACGCGCGTTGGCTCCGCTGTCATGGTTTCCGTGCCACAACGTTCATTTACCTCACCGATTGGCGAATCGCGAGGGTCAGCCTTAAACCGATGACGACCATTGGGCGACTTCGGCTTAAGGCCATGGGCTTGAGGCAAGGGTTCGTGGCACGGCTCAACCTTGGCAATGATGAGCGACGGCAGTCTGCCATCGTGGCAGCGATGGTCTTGGGCGATAAGATGGCTCTCGACCAAGACACTAAAGACGCGTTCTCTGTCTCTGGCGCATCACACGTGTTGGCGCTTTCTGGATTGCATCTCAGCATCATCTACTTTATCCTGACCTTGCTCATGGGTAGGCGGAGCAAGCGTCGGTGGTTTTCGCAAGCGATAATTCTGCTCTCGCTGTGGCTTTACGTTCTGCTCGTGGGCATGACACCAAGCATCATCCGCTCTGCTATAATGTTGTCCATCTACTCGCTCTGCATGATTGGGGGTAGGGAAAAGGTTTCCGTCAATACCCTCAGTTTTGCAGCCATCAGCCTGATGGTAGTCAATCCGCTGTGCGTGTGGGACTTAGGTTTTCAACTGTCTTTTCTTGCCGTGCTGTCCATAGTGACGCTTTGTCGCCCCATAAGACGGTTGTTGCCAGATGACGGTGAGCTGACTGGTGTCCATGCCATTGATAGCGTGCTCAAGGCGGTATGGTCGATGATGTCTGTGTCGCTTGCCTCGCAGGTAGGCACGGCTCCATTGGTGGCTTATTATTTTGGGCGTTTCTCGTGTTATTTCCTTCTTACCAACCTCATCGTGGTACCATGCGCCACGATCATCATCTATTGTGCCATAGCCGTTATCCTCACATCGTTTTTGCCTGTCGTCAACCATGTGTTGCTCTTGGTGCTTGGTTGTTCCGCTACGTTATTGAGCACTGCCGTCACTCGCATTGCCGCCCTCCCCGGTGCGAGCATAGAGGGCATAAAGGTCAACGCAATGGAAACAGGGTGCGCCTATGCCTTGATTGGCATAGCGTGCACCCTGATATATTATGTCTCAAAGTTGAGAAGTCTGCGAAAACTCGACGCGTTCAGAAAATGACGCGTCTCCATGAAGATGATTTACGTTAGCGATGGCTTACACCAGCGTGGCGATTGTATCCTCGCGTGAGCCTGGCAGCAAGTCGATGACAGGAATCTCAGGCATGGTGTAGCATCCAGGCTGCAAGCGTATTGAAGCGCGAGCTACGGCCACAAGTACCTGACCCGTGAGAGCAGGGTTGTTGATGCTCATGTCGAAGGATATGCGCTGGTTCTGCGTCTTTCCGCTCACGCCCTTGCGTGTCATGTGCACGCCATGTCCCATGTCTCTCAATTCGTCCACGCTCTTCACGGCGAAGACGTGCAGCTCATCGTGTGCGAAATAGTCGTCTTCCTTGAGCTCGTGGGTCACGTCCTCAACTTTCGCGCCATCCTCAAGCTCCACGTAGACCATGCGGCGGTGTATGCCCTCTCCAAGTGGAATGGTCATAGACAAGGCATCCTTCACGCCCTTCTTTGAGCGAGCTACGACCGAGTGGCCCATCGACATGCCAGGGCCGAAGTTTGTGTAGCTCAAACCCTTGGGTGCGAGAGCCTGCATGAGCACACGTACCACAGAGTCGCTCCCCGGGTCCCAGCCGGCGGAGATGACGCTCACCGTACCGGTCTGCTTGTTGTTCTCCATCTGCTTCTTGCGATAGTCGAGGATGAAGTGGTGCATGTCGAAGCTGTCCACCGTGTTGATGCCAAGTTTCGTGATTTGCTCCGCGTAGTCGGGGCAGAGACGTGTCGGTGTGGCGAGGATGGCAACGTCCACGTTACTAAGTTTTTTTATGTCGTCCACCACCTCGTAGGGTTCAAGCTCCAAAGGCTTGTTCTTGTCACCTTGACGGCGCACCACGCCAGCGATCTCGAAATCGGGAGCCGCCTCCAACGCCTCTACCGAGAATTTACCAATGTTGCCGTAGCCAACCACGGCCGCTCTTATCTTTTTCATAGCTAAAATGTTTTTATGTGTCTACTTTTATTGGTTTACAATCACTTGTATATAACCATGGTCTTTGCTTCTGCAAAAGTAAATGTTTATCTCGTGAACAGCGACATAGCCCCCGTCTTTTTATGGAATCGTAACATATCAGAGGCAATAACACACTGACAAGCGATTTGTAGGCCAATTAAGGTTAATATTGTTATTTTATGTATAATATCGTTCCAAATGCGATATTTTTTATTAATATTGCAATATAATAACTAACTTTTTAATTTCCTTGCTTATGAAAACCAAAATTATCTTTGCATTAGTTATTTTGGCTGCTTTTTGTTGCTGCAGCAGTGATTCGACAGAGGAGTCACAAAATTTCAGAGTGACGTTAAACGCTAACGGGAAAATGCTGTCAGAAACCCATCAGAAACTCGCAGCTCTTTTTGCTGGAAACTCAGAGGACAGCTTGGCCGTGTTCCAAACGAGAGCCAACCTTACCACAAACTCAGATTTTGAAGAAATGGATGATGAGCAAATGGAGGCTAAAGCAAAAGAGATTTTCTCTCCGTATGTTCAAGACGGAATCACGATTCGTGATGAAGTCATTAGATGCGCATCCGCAGGAACTCTAAACGTTTCTCCTGAAGACATGCGGAATTTCGAGAATCTTGACGAAGTAAGCCTGGCAGGATTGGCTTATTATATGTCAATTTTGACAGTGGTGGAAAAGCAAGAGCCATTGACAATAGATGGGGAACCATTAAGATTGACATCGGCAGATTTAAAAGATTGCCTGTCGCTTTCCCTTGGCTTTGATACTGCTAGCGGTATAATTGGTTATATATCTGGTACGCGGGGATTAATTACTGCGAGTACAGCTTTCGATTTAGGTCTTAGTTTTATAGGAAGGACTTTTGGCTGGGTTGGATTGGCATATTGCACATACCAATTCGTACAGTGTATAAAGAAACACGGATGCGTTTATTCTATCCAATGTCCAGATTCGTTAATTCATCCCGACCAAATGAAAACAGATGAAGGCATAACCAAAGAACCAGAATAAGTAGAATCGTTAGACAACTCAATGATCTTTGAATTTAACTAATAGGGTATGCTTTGCCATTTTATCACCATAGCCAATGAGATATTATTCTTTATGATGTTGCTGTCTGAGCAGTTTGGATGGTATAACCAGATAAGAATTGTCATGTTAATGGCTTTCATCTTCATGGTTATTCTTGAGGTCTATTCCTTGGCTAAATGTAATAATAAAGAAACAAAATGGACTCTTAGAGAGATAACATTTTGGCTGATACTTGATTTAGCAGGCTTCCTTTATTTTAGTGGTATATGGCAATAATCCATAAAACACTTTGCTTGCTGTTGATTTCAATAATATTTTGTTCCTGTTGTCAAAACAGGAACAAAATGAGCGATGCTTACAATTCCCCAAAGCCGAGGAAAGCCTTAAGCCAAAAGCCATGTAGCTTTGCAAAGGTCATAGATGTCAAGTATAAATATGATTTCAACAGCACTCGCTGGACAATTGAAATGAAGATAAGAAACGAGAGTGATACCGTCTTGTTTGTTAGTGACGTTCCGTCTGGGTGCTCTTGTTTTCGTGCGCAATTTTCCAAGAAACCAATAGGTAGGCATGGGATAACCAATATCAAGGCTGTTTATGAAGCGGACAAGCATGACAAAGGTTTCGTAAAGCCCATGACCATCATATTTAATAATGGTCGTTTCCATAAGTTGATTTTATTGCGCCATGACAGCAAAAATGCGGCTCGCGCGAATTATTCTCACGCCCGTACATAATAAACGGGCAAGAATGTCGTTTGTAAATAAGGAACATTGTACAATTACGCCTGAAGACGGGCAACACATATTATTTGCAAATGATAGAATACATTAAAGGCACATTGGCCGAGCTTTCGCCAGCGTTGGCGGTGGTGGAAACTAACGGCGTGGGCTACGCCCTCAACATATCGCTCACTACATACACGAAGATACAAGGGCAGAAAGACGTGAAACTCTTTGTACATGAGCAGTTGACGACTGGCGGGCGTGACGACAGCTTCACGCTCTACGGCTTTGCCACCAAGCAGGAACGGGAGCTTTACCGCATGCTCATCTCCGTGTCGGGCATTGGTGCCAACACCGCCCGCATGATGCTTTCCAGCCTGACACCCACAGAGCTGTGCAACGCCATAGCCAATGGTGACGAGAAGATAATAAAAAGCGTGAAGGGCATAGGCTTGAAGACGGCGCAACGCGTCATACTCGACTTGAAGGACAAGATAGTGTCTACAGGCATCGCCGAGGAGCTGCATGTGGCCAAGCAGCACTCTGCCGGACCATCGGTGAACACCGCGGTGAAAGACGAGGCCGTGTCGGCCCTGACCATGCTCGGCTTCTCGCCAGCGCCGTCGGCAAAGGTCGTGGTGGAGATTCTCACCGCGCAGCCCGATCTTCAGGTTGAGATGGTGGTAAAGGAAGCGTTGAAGAAAATAAAGTAAACGACTCGCCGCGAAACACACAATAATCATCAGACAAGTGCTATTCAGGAAGGCATACATATTCTTGCTTCTTTTTCTCGTCATCGCAATGGCGAGCAGAGCCGCTATGCCTTCCGACAGCATCAAGACGCGGTGGAAAATACAGCGCACCACGCCCATAACCTACGACGACCTCGACCAAAACGCCATGGATCTGCAGCGGCCCGACGGCATAAAATATGACGTGGTGTACAACGACACCATCAACCGCTACATCATAGGCACTCGTATTGGTGGCACTTGGCTCGCCACGCCGATAATGATGACACCTGAGGAGTATATGGCGTGGAGCGAGAAACATTGGCGCGACACTTTCTATCGTGGCAAGAACGATGAGATTTACAAGCGCAAGGGCAAGGAGAAGTTCGACTTCAGCGATATGCACTTCGACCTCGGACCAGCCGAAAAAATATTCGGCCCGGGCGGCGTGCGCATTCGCACGCAAGGCACGGCTGAGCTGAAGTTTGGCGCAACCTACAAGAACATCGACAACCCGTCGCTGCCCGTGAGGTCGCGCAAGAAGACGTCTATGGACTTCGACGAGAAGATAAACTTCAACATGAACGGGCGCGTGGGCGACAAGGTGAACATGAACCTCAACTACAACACCGACGCGACATTCGACTTCGACTCGCAGAACATGAAGCTCAAGTACGACGGCAAGGAGGACGAGATAATCAAGCTCGTAGAGGGCGGCAACGTGTCGTTCCCCTCAAACTCGTCACTTGTGCAAGGTGCTTCAGCGCTTTTCGGACTTCGCACCGACCTGCAATTCGGCAAGCTGAAGCTACAGCTTGTGGCATCGCAGAAGAAGAGCACGTCGAAGAGCGTTTCGTCGCAGGGCGGCAAACAATTGTCGTCGTTTGAGCTGAACGCCGCCGATTACGAGGAGAACCGCCACTTCTTCCTCGCGCGCTATTTTCACGACCACTACGACGACGGCATGCGCACGCTGCCCAACCTCACCACTGGCGTTACCATCAACCGTGTGGAGATTTGGGTGACCAACAAGAGTGGGACGACAACCAACACGAGAAACATAATAGCGCTCACTGACCTTGGCGAGAATTCGAAGGTGAGCAACACGAGGTGGACGACGACCGGTCTCCCCGTGCCGGCAAACAAGGCAAACACCGAATACGAGACCATGACCACCGCCAACAGCGCGGCACGCGACATAGACCAAACGTCGACCGTGCTCGACGGCGCTGGACTCAACGGCGGCACCGACTATGAGAAACTGCAAAACGCGCGCTTGCTTAACTCGTCGGAGTATACTGTCAACAACGCCTTGGGATATGTGTCGCTGAGAAACACGCTGCAGACCGACCAAGTGCTCGCCGTGGCTTACGAGTATACCTATGGTGGCCAGACATACCAGGTGGGTGAGTTCGCGAGCGACGTGCCCGACGTGTCCAAGGCATTGTTTGTGAAGTCGCTGAAGAACACCAGCAACAACCCATCGCAAGGCAATTGGCCGTTGATGATGAAAAACGTGTATTATCTCGCCTCATCGGTGGAGAAGGAGAAGTTTCGCCTCGACGTGAAATACCAAAGCGATACCACTGGCGTGTATCTCAACTACATACCCGAACAGCAAGTGAAGGGCACTGCCATAATAAAGGCACTTGGCGCCGACCGTCTCGACAACAACAACAAGGCCCACAGCAATGGCTATTTCGACTATGTGGAAGGCTACACGGTGAGCAATGGCCGCGTCTTCTTCCCCGTGGCCGAACCTTTTGGAAAGAGCATATACGACTATCTCTTGAAGCATGGCGTGGCGGCTGACGTGGCAAGCAGATACGCTTTCACCGAACTATACGACTCCACGAAGACCATTGCCAAGCAGATAGCCGAGAAGGACAAATACATACTCCAAGGGCAATATCGCGGCACGCAGGCCAACGTCATCTCGCTTGGGGCCTACAACGTGCCGCAAGGTTCGGTCGTGGTGACGTCAGGCGGTGTGAAACTGACCGAAGGCTCCGACTACTCCGTGGACTACTCGGCAGGTGAGGTGACGATACTCAACCAGAGCATCATAGACGCTGGAACCGCCGTCAACGTGTCGTTGGAGAGCCAAAGCGACTACTCGCAGATGCGCAAGACAATGTTTGGCATGAATTGGGAGTATGATTTCTCAAAGAACTTCCAGTTATCGGGAACGTTGCAGCACCTTGGTGAGCAAGCCCTCACGAGCAAGGTGACCATGGGCGCGGAACCTGTGAACAACACCA
>ERZ808266.399-NODE-399-length-15371-cov-3.291003_pt1 | contig 15371 bp, 14 predicted proteins | sample MGYA00521278_ERZ808266 | MGnify/ENA primary metagenome ERZ808266 (study PRJEB31516, sample SAMN03275591) | gut metagenome | biome: mammalia-associated habitat; material: feces | host: Papio cynocephalus | place: Kenya | collected 2012-08-02 ... | reverse complement strand
CAATGTGATTAAGAAAGCTAGCTAAAATCACTTTCCTAGTTGGGGAAAAATATTTTCCCAGTTGGAAAAATTTGAAAACAACATTTTATAAACATTCAAACAATGAACATTTAAAAAACATTCAAACAACGAACATTTAAAAAAACAATGAAGATTATGAGCAACAACATGAAGGCTTTCATCCGGTATCTCATCGTGGCGATTTGCTCGGCCGTCGTCACCTTCCTCACCAGTTCCTGCACAGCAGGACTCGTCATCGGAAAGAACCAGAGACAGCACCAGGAGAACAACATCTCAACCAAGGCCGACTCCGTACGCTTCGTACCAACCATCACCATCAGGTGAGCCAAGTGAAGAACGAAGAATTCAACACTTAACATTTAAACATCAATTATTTAATCATTTAAAAATCAAACAATTATGGCAATCAATCTCAAAGCAAAGGAAACCCTCATCCAGGTAGGCGACCTGAAGGGTAAGTATCGTTACGTGCTCGGCACCGACATCTACGGAAAGCTCACCGAGAGCAAGGTAATCAAGGAGGCTGCCCTTCGCAGCGGAGTGAGCAGAGGCGTGATGCAGGCGTGCTGGGACGCGGCAGGCGAGGTAATCAAGGCGTGGGCTACGGAAGGTCACTCCGTGGCAATACCAGGACTGGGAACCATGCGATTCGGCGTGAGAGCCAAGAGCGTGGCTACCGTGGCAGAGGTGGCTACCAGCCTCATCACCGCCCGACGCGTCATCTTCACCCCTAACGTCGACATCAAGGACGAGCTCAAGAACACATCCATCAACATCACCTGCTACGACCGCGACGGAAAGGTTGTGAAGAACGTGACCTCTAGTGACAAGGGCGACGTGGAAGACCCCGACAACAACCCTAGCGGTGGCGGCTCTGGCGACGGAGGCGGCTCAGGCTCCAACCCTGGCGGCGACGGAGGCGGTAGCTCAAGCACCGGCGACGGCACCGTAGAGTAAGCTCCACAAGCAAGAAAGCAAAAAGTCCTTATCACATCGACAAACAAAAAAAAGAAGCCGTTGGACCCAGACGCTCTTCACAGAGAATCTAAGTCGCGGCTTCTATATATAGTTTAAATGTGAGTTTAAGATATTGCTAAATATGCAATGGCCAGAATAGCTATCATAACTATCGCTACCATGGCTTTAATTAAGCAAGTTGTTACCTTTTTCACTATAACTAGCCCCACCACCAAGATGATGAGAGCAAATATATAATATCCAAAATCGCTCATAATCACACAGTTTATTTATCATTCTTCAATGCCTTACGAAATTCTGCAGGAATCGGAGTTTCAAACTCCATTGGCTGATGGCTCATTGGGTGATAAAAACACAATACATAGGCATGTAAGCATAACCGACCACAAGGATCGTCGCCATTGCCATATTTGATGTCACCACACACAGGATGTCCCATATCTGCAGTATGAACACGTATCTGGTTCTTGCGACCAGTATCCAAGCGGAATTCCACAAGCGAATGACTCGTGGTTCGCTGGAGAGTGTGGAAATGAGTAACTGCATATTTGCCACCGTTGTCCACATCGCTACTATATGTGATGTAGGCTCGGTTGTCTTTCAGCCAGTTGGCGATGGTTCCCTCGTCTTCCTCCATCTCGCCCGATACCAGTGCCACATAACGACGATCGTATACATTCTTGTGCCAGTCGTGTTCCAGGGCAAGTTCTGTCTGTTTGTCTTTGGCATAAATCATCAGTCCGGAGGTGTCTCGGTCGAGGCGATGCACCACATGAGCTTGACAGTTTTGACGGGTCTTATGGAAATAATCATCCAGGACAGCCTTCACATTCAAGGTGGAATGGCCAGCAGCCATGCTAAGGATGCCTATCGCTTTCTCCACCACTACCAAGTACTTGTCCTCGTATACTATTTTAATATAACGGCTCTTGAAGGTTTCCTGATTTTTCTTCGTGCGGCTCACACTGATTTTCATACCCGGTTTGAGCGGGTAGTCAAACTTGGTGACAGTCTTGCCATCCACACGGATGCCACGTCCCTGCAAGGTCTGCTTAACCTTAGTCTTGCTTTGCCCCTTGATGTTTTCAAGAAGCCATTCCAATAAAGGAGCAGGCTTGCCCACCGTATAGTGGTCATATTCATTTGGATTGCCATAAGCGGCCCTGTTTCTATTGTTGTAGTTCATATTATTCAAATTGATTAATGCTGCAAAAATCGCCTGCAAAAGTAATGCTTTTTTAGAGAATGGCAAAGTTTCACCATCATTTTATACATTATTTAATAATGTTTTCTCTATAATTTCTTGATTTCCAAATATTTTTTGTATCTTTGCACCCAAAATAAACAGAAATAAATAATAGAAGGTATTAATAAATAGGAATGATTACAGTAACAAATCTTGCTATCCAATTCGGAAAAAGAGTGCTTTACAAGGATGTAAACCTCAAGTTTACTCATGGTAATATTTATGGCGTCATCGGTGCAAATGGTGCCGGTAAGTCTACTCTCCTACGTGCCATCAGCGGCGACCTTGAACCAAACAAGGGTACCGTGGAAATGGGACCAGGCGAGCGTCTTTCCGTCTTGGAACAGGACCACTTTAAATATGACGAATATCGCGTGATGGACACGGTGCTTATGGGCCACCAGCCTTTGTGGGAGAACATGAAGGAGCGCGAGCGTCTCTATGCCAAGCCAGAGATGACAGAGGAAGACGGCAACCGCGCCGCCGACCTTGAGCTCAAGTTTGCCGAGATGAATGGCTGGGAGGCAGAGAGCAACGCCGCTCAGCTGCTCCAGAACCTGGGCGTGAAGGAAGAACTTCACGACAAGCTCGTGGGCGAGCTCTCCAATACAGAGAAAGTGCGAGTGATGTTGGCAAAGGCTCTCTTCGGAAACCCAGACAACCTGCTCCTCGATGAGCCTACCAACGACTTGGACCTCGACACCGTAGAATGGTTGGAAGAATACTTGAGCAATATTGAGCAAACAGTACTCGTCGTATCTCACGACCGTCACTTCCTTGATGCTGTCAGCACTCAGACGGTAGACATCGACTTCGGTAAAGTAACCATGTTCGCAGGCAACTACTCTTTCTGGTACGAGAGCTCGCAGTTGGCACTCCGCCAGGCTCAAAACCAAAAGATGAAGGCCGAGGAGAAGAAGAAGCAGCTGGAGGAGTTCATCCGTCGATTCTCTGCCAACGTTGCAAAGAGCAAGCAGACTACATCCCGAAAGAAGATGTTGGAGAAATTGAACGTAGAGGAAATCCGCCCATCAAGCCGCAAGTACCCTGGCATCATCTTCCAGATGGATCGCGAGCCAGGCAACCAAATCCTTGAGGTAGAGGGCCTGAAGGCCGTCGACGAGGACGGAACCGTACTCTTCGACAATGTAAACTTCAACATCGAGAAGGGTCAGAAAGTGGTATTCCTCTCTCACAACCCAAAGGCGATGACCGCTCTCTTCGAGATTATCAACGGCAACCGTAAGGCAGACGCTGGTGAATATAAATGGGGCGTAACCATCACCACCGCTTATCTCCCACTCGACAACACTGCTTTCTTCCAGAGCGACAAGAACCTGGTAGACTGGTTGAGCCAGTATGGTCCGGGCAACGAAGTGGCCATGAAGGGTTACCTAGGCCGTATGCTCTTCAGCGGTGAGGAAGTGCTGAAGAAGGTCAACGTACTCTCCGGAGGTGAGAAGATGAGATGTATGATTGCCCGCATGCAGTTGCAAAACGCCAATTGCTTGATTCTCGACACCCCTACCAACCACCTCGACTTGGAGAGCATCCAGGCATTCAACAACAACCTGGTGGCATTCAAGGGCAACATCCTCTTCTCCAGCCACGACCACGAGTTCATCAACACAGTGGCCAACCGCATCATCGAATTGACCCCTTCTGGCACCATCGACAAGCTCATGTCTTATGACGAGTATATCTACGACGATGCCATCAAGGAGCAAAAAGCTAAGATGTATGGTTTTGAGTAAGAAATAGCAAAACTAGGACAACATCAGAAACGTAGTTTTCACATATATATAATGTGCCAATGTGGAAGAGCCGCATTGGCACAATTTTTGTTTTTTCAGAACTAAATTAAAAGAATAAGAATTATGTCAAAAGAAAAGAAAATTAACATAGAAGACGGAAACGTCAAGGAAAATGCTCAAACAGAGAGCGTTGACCAGAACACAAATGATAAAAAAGTAGGAGAAAACCATACAGATAAAGCTGAGGCTAAGGCTGACAAGGAGGCAGAAGACGCTGACAAAAAGGATAGCGACACTGACAAGAAGGCAGAAGAGCCTAAGCTCGACCCTCTGGCAAAAGCACAGAAGGAAGTGGAAGACTTGAAAAAGCTGTTACTCTACAAGACTGCCGAATTCGAGAACTATCGCAAGCGTACCATCAAGGAGAAGGCCGACCTCATCATGAACGGTGGTGAGAAGACCATTTCTGCCATCCTACCTGTTCTGGACGACTTTGAGCGTGCCCTCGCCGACAAAAGCGAAGACCCTAAGGTAATAAAAGAAGGTGTGAAGATGATTTTCAACAAGTTTGTCAAGACGTTGGAAGGTCTTGGCGTGAAGAAGATAGAGACTGCCGACAAGGATTTCGACGTTGATTACCATGAAGCCATCGCCATGGTTCCAGGTATGGGCGACGACAAGAAAGGCAAGGTCATCGACTGCGTACAGACAGGTTACACGCTCAATGACAAAGTTATTCGTCATGCAAAGGTAGCAGTAGGCCAATAAACTATAAAAAAGCAAGGAAAAATGGCAAAGAGAGACTATTACGAGGTGCTAGGCGTAGACAAGTCTGCATCCGAAGATGAAATAAAGAAAGCGTATCGCAAGATTGCTATCAAGTACCATCCTGACCGAAACCCTGGCAACAAAGAGGCAGAGGAGAAATTCAAGGAGGCGGCAGAAGCTTATGATGTTCTCCGAGATCCTCAAAAGCGCCAACAGTATGACCAGTTTGGATTCGATGGTCCACAAGGTGGATTTGGCGGATTCGGCGGCGGAGCCAGCATGGACATGAACGACATCTTCTCGATGTTTGGAGACATCTTTGGCGGTCATTCTGGTTTTAGCGGAGGTTTTGGCGGATTTGGTGGCGGATCACAGACCCGCATGTACCAAGGAAGCGACCTAAGAGTAAGAGTAAAGCTGACTCTGCAAGAAGCTGCCACGGGCGTGACCAAGAAATTCAAGATTCGCAAGGACGTAACTTGTCCTTCATGCCATGGTACAGGCTGCGAGGGCGGCGCAAAGCCAGAAACTTGTAGCCAATGCCATGGAACAGGCTACGTGCTAAAGACTGTACGCTCGATGTTCGGCATGATGCAGACACAACAAGCCTGCCCTACTTGTGGAGGCGAAGGTACCATCATCAAGAACAAGTGCAAGGAATGTGGTGGCGACGGAATCGTGAAGGGCGAAGAGGTCGTAGACATCAATATCCCAGCAGGCGTAGACGACGGAATGGTTGTCACTGTCGAGGGCAAGGGTAACCAAGGCAAACACAATGGTTTGTATGGCGACCTACAGGTGCTCATCAGCATAGAAAAGAACGACGATTTCGAACGCCGTGGCAAAGATCTTTATTACAATCTAGTTCTCGATTTTGCCACAGCCACATTGGGTGGCGAAGTAGAAGTGCCAACACTCGATGGCAAGACTAAAATCAAGATAGAGCCTGGCACACAGCCTGGCAAGCAAATACGCCTTAGAGGAAAAGGCATGCCTGCCGTTCAAGGCTACGGATACGGCAAGGGCGACATCATCGTGAATGTCACCGTATTCGTACCAAAGAACTTGAGCAAGGAAGAAAAAGAATTGGTTGTGAAATTCAAGGAATGTGACAACTTCAAAGCCGACAAGGCAGACAAGAAGTCACTTTTCGAGAGTTTCAAGAATCTCTTTAAATAGTTAATATTGTTAGGTAATCGACTTTCCTTTCTTTTACAATGGAAGGAAAGTCGATTGTCTTTATACGTTATTTTCAAACAATCTCAGCAGATGAATTATCAAGAAACAACAAACTATCTGTTCACCAGTACCCCCATGTTCGAAAAAGAGGGAGCTACAGCTTACAAACCGGGGCTCGATACAATGAAACACATGGACGAACACTTTGGACATCCACACACAAAGTATAAGACAATACATGTTGCCGGCACAAATGGCAAAGGCTCATGCTCTCATACAATAGCAGCCATCTTGCAAAGCCAGGGATACAAGGTTGGGCTTTTCACCTCACCCCATTTAGTGGATTTCAGAGAGCGCATTCGCGTGAATGGAGAAATGGTAAGCGAAAAATACGTCGTCGACTTTGTTGAAAAGAACCGCGAGTTTTTTGAGCCATTGCATCCATCGTTCTTTGAGCTCACAACCATGATGGCTCTCCAATATTTTGCAGAGCAACAGGTAGACTTTGCTGTGATAGAGGTAGGCCTGGGCGGCAGATTGGACAGCACTAACATCATCACACCAATCCTCTCAGTAATCACCAACATCAGTTTCGACCACACCCAGTTTCTCGGTAACACCTTGGCAAAGATAGCTGGAGAGAAAGCAGGCATCATCAAGCCCCACACTCCTGTGGTCATCGGAGAATGGAACAATGAGACGCAACCTGTATTTGACAATGTGGCGAAGGAAAATGATTCACCTATTATATATGCACAACCTTGCAATTGGGATGTCGACTTTGAACTGAAGGGCAACTATCAGGCGAAAAACAAGAACACTATAGCTGCCGCCATCAAAACGATAGAAAATATCGGTATCAAGTTAAGCGAAAGTTCAATAAAGAACGGATTTGAGCACGTATGTGAGCTGACAGGCTTAAGGGGAAGATGGGAAAAACTTGGAGAAAACCCTCTGGTGATATGCGACACTGGGCATAATCTAGCCGGATGGGAATACTTGGCACCCCAGATTGACGCAGTAAAATCGCCAGTGAAGCATATCGTATTCGGAATGGTCGACGATAAAGATATAGAACACGTCTTGAAACTGCTGTCAACCATCAACCAAGAGAATCATTTCATTTTCTATTGGACACAGCCAAATACCCATAGAGCCATACCTGTGGAGAAAATACAGGCCAAGGCAAGGAAAATAGGACTGGAAGGGAATTGCTACACAACTGTATCACAAGCATTTAGCGCAGCCAAAAAGGCAGCCAAGAAAGAAGACTTCATATTCATCGGTGGTTCTAGTTATGTAGTAGCCGATTTGCTCTCAAAGGCATTTTAGCTTTTTTTAAACCAAAAAGTTCAAAAAATATTTGTCATACTCATTTTTTTTTAGTTACTTTGCAGTACATTACTTTAAACAATCGAAGTAACTAAAAAAAATGAGTATTATGAATACAGAACCAGTAAATAAGTGTGGTTTGAAAAGAGAAGATTTTCAGACCACTGTGAACGGAAAGAAGACTGACCTCTTCGTGTTGACAAACAAGCAAGGCAACGAAGTAGCTGTTACCAACTTCGGAGGTGCTGTCGTAGCTATCATGATGCCTGACAAGGATGGCAACTACGCCAACCTGATTCAGGGTCACGATAACATCCAAGATGTCATCAATTCGCCAGAGCCATTCTTGAGCGTATTGATAGGCCGTTACGGCAACCGCATCAAGAAGGGTACATTTACTCTTCATGGCAAAGAGTACCACTTGGCTTGCAACGACGGTCCTAACCACTTGCATGGTGGTCCTAACGGATTCCACAGACAAGTATGGGATGCTACTCGCATGAGCGAAAATGCTGTAGTTTTGAAGTACACAAGTCCTTACGGCGAGGAAGGCTTCACGGGCGAGATGACCGTATGGGTGGCTTATACCTTGACCGATGACAACGAGTTTGTCATCAAGTATCAAGCAACCACAAACAAGACAACTATCTGCAACTTGACACACCACGGATTTTTCTCCATCCAGGGTATTGCAAACCCTACCCCAACTATCGACAACATCATCTGTGAGGTGAACGCAGACTATTATTTGCCAATAGACAAGGTGTCTATCCCTACAGGTGAGATTCTGAAAGTAGAGGGCACTCCATTTGATTTCCGCACCCCAAAGCCAATTGGGCAGGACATCAATGCTGACAATGAGCAGATCAAGAATGGTCAAGGCTATGACCACAACTATGTGTTGAATAAGAAGGAAGAAGGCGAACTGAGCTTTGCCGCTCGCATCAAAGACCCTGTAAGTGGTCGCACCATGGAGGTTTACACCACCGAGCCAGGCTTGCAGATGTACACAGGCAACTTCTTGGCAGGCATCTCCGGACAACATGGTGCTACATTCCCACGCCGCAGTGCAGTATGCTTCGAGGCTCAGAAGTTCCCAGACACTCCTAACCACCCATACTTCCCTAGCTGCAGATTGAATCCTGGCGAGACCTATCACCAGAAGACCATCTACAAGTTTGGCGTGGAGAAATAAACCAGCAAAGTGCTCTGCTTCCTAAACACTTAAGAAACAGAGCACTTTTGTCGTGTAGTTAAAGTAAATAATTAACATTCAAAAAATATCAACTATCAAAAAAGAAAATGGAAAACCAAAACAAAAATGGTAACATCATCGCCATCATCACGATGATGTTTCTCTATGCCATGATTTCGTTTGTGACGAACTTGGCCGCTCCAATCGGAGTAATTTGGAAAAATGTATTTGCCGACAGCGGAAGTGCCAATATGATTGGTATGTTGGGTAACGCTATGAATTTCTTGGCTTATCTCTTCATGGGAATCCCGGCAGGTAAGTTACTAACCAAGATTGGCTATAAGAAGACCGCCCTTACTGGTATTGCCACAGGATTTGTAGGTGTTCTCATCCAGTTCCTTTCTGGTAAGTTTGGCGCAGATATTTCAGGATTTGCCGTTTACCTCTTCGGAGCCTTCATCTCAGGTTTCGCTGTTTGTATCCTCAACACCGTAGTAAACCCTATGTTAAATCTTCTCGGTGGCGGTGGGAACCGTGGTAACCAGCTGAACCTCATTGGTGGTACGCTCAATAGTTTATCAGGAACTTTAACCCCTATGCTTGTAGGTGCGCTCATCGGTACAGTTACAGCCAACACAAAGATGGTAGACGTGAATCTCGTCCTCTACATAGCATTGGCAGTATTTGCAGCCGCATTTATCATCTTGAATTTCATTCCTATTCAAGATCCTGAGATGGGAAAGACTACCGACAAGACTGTGTTCGAGCATTCACCTTGGGCATTCCGCCATTTCAACCTTGGCGTTATAGCCATCTTTGTATACGTAGGTGTTGAGGTAGGTATTCCTGGAACATTGAATTTTTATATTTCAGATACAACAGCCAACGGTGGTGGCTTCATCAACGGTTCAGCATTAGCTAACGCTGCCGCTATTGGTGGATTCGTAGCAGGTACTTACTGGTTGCTCATGCTGGTGGGTCGTCTGCTCTCAAGCTTTATTGCAGACAAGGTATCAAGCCGCACGATGATGATTGTAGCCAATGGTGTAGGCATAATCCTCATTATTCTTGCCATTGTATTGGGAAAAACAACAACCGTAGAGATTCCTGTGTTCACCGGAACATCATTCCAAATGGTAACAGTTCCTATCGCTGCTATGTTCTTGGTACTCTGTGGTCTTTGTACGTCTATCATGTGGTCTTCAATCTTCAACCTCGCAACAGAGGGACTTGGCAAATATACTGCGCAGGCATCAGGCATTTTCATGATGATGGTTGTAGGCGGTGGCATTGGTCCATTGGTGCAAAATTTCATTGCCGACAATGCAGGTTACATGACAAGTTACATTGTTCCTTTGGTCTGCATGGCTTACATGTTCTTCTATGCAATCTCAGGTTGCAAGAATATCAACAAAGACATCCCTGTAGACTAACATGAAAAATATATCCCGGGCATGCGATGATTTCCCAGCTCGGGATTTTTTATACTAATAAAAATCTTCAATAAATAAATAACAACAACTAAAGCTTAAGAATTATGGATATAGAAAAAGTAAGAAGCCGTTTCATTAAACATTTTGATGGCAAGACAGGTAACATTTACATGTCTCCTGGTCGTATCAACCTCATTGGCGAGCACACCGACTATAATGGTGGATTCGTATTCCCAGGTGCAGTAGATAAAGGTATTATGGCTGAGATTCGCCCTAATGGAACAAATACAGTGATGCTTTACTCCATCGACTTGAAGGACCGCGTAGAGTTCAAGGTAGATGACCCTCAGGGGCCTCGTGCTTCATGGGCTCGATATATTTATGGTATCTGCCAAGAGATGAAGGCTCTCGGCGTAGACGTGAAGGGCTTCAACGCAGCCTTCTATGGTGACGTTCCTCTCGGTGCAGGTATGTCTTCTTCTGCTGCTCTTGAGAGCTGTTTCGCATTCGCCCTCAACGACCTCTTCGGTGGCAACAAGGTCTCTAAGTGGGATTTGGTATTGGCTGGTCAGGCAACAGAGCACAAGTACATCGGCGTAAACTGCGGAATCATGGACCAGTTTGCCTCTGTGTTTGGCAAGGAAGGCAAGTTGATGCGCCTCGACTGCAACAGCCGTGAATTTGAATACTTCCCATTTGAGCCAAAAGGCTACAAACTCTGCTTGGTTAACTCTAAAGTAAAGCACGAGTTAGCGGGTTCTCCTTACAACGATCGTCGCAACTCTTGCGAGAACGTGGTTAAGCACATCGCCGCTAAGCACCCAGAGGCCAAGTTCGAGACACTCCGCGACTGCACATGGGAGCAGTTGGAGGAAGTTCGTGCCGAAGTAGGTGAAGAGGATTACAGCCGCGCTCACTTCGTATTGGGTGAGAAGGACCGTGTATTGGCAGTTTGCGACGCTCTAGAGAAAGGCGACTACGAGACTGTAGGCCAGAAGATGTATGAGACTCACCATGGTTTGAGCAAAGAGTACGAGGTAAGCTGCGAGGAACTCGATTTCTTGAACGATGTTGCCAAGGAAGACGGCGTTACAGGTAGCCGCATTATGGGTGGTGGCTTCGGTGGCTGCACCATCAACTTGGTGAAGGACGACATCTACGACAAGTTTGTGGAGGATGTCAAGGCTAAGTTTAATGCCAAGTATGGTCATGAACCAGAAATCTACCCAGTAGTTATTTCAGAAGGCTCACATAAGGTTTGTTAATTGATACAACCTTACCATAATCATAAATGTATCCCGCAGTGTTAGCTTTTAGCTCGCTGCGGGATTTTTCATTAATAAAAGTGCGGTTTCTTGACAAATAGTGTTAAAAACACACTCTTGAACTAAAAAAGTCATGCAAAAAGCTTGCTATTTCAAAATAATATTGTAATTTTACACCCAAAATTAATAAACAATATAAAACAACCTAAAAATGAGTAACGTAAAGAACCTTATTATGGGAGCCGGTATCGCTGCAGTAGCTACCCTCTCAGCTTGTTCTTCAAGCAGCAATGCAGGTCTTACACAATCAGGCTTGAATCCAGCTGATTTCGATTCAACCGTATTGGGTAAGAAGACTGAGTTAGTAACTCTCAAAAATGCCAATGGCATGGAGGTGTGTCTTACCAACTATGGTGGGCGTGTTGTTTCCATTTCTGTCCCAGACAAGAATGGAAAGCCTACAGATGTCGTTCTTGGCTATGATAACATCCATCAGTATGCCGACACTCTCAATTCCCCATCCGATTACGGCTCCTCTGTAGGACGCTACGCCAATCGAATCAAGGATGCCAAGCTATCACTTGCTGGCTCTGTTTACAATCTGAAAAAGAACGATGGTCCAAACTGCTTACATGGCGGTGGTGCGACAGGCTGGTTGAACCAAGTATATGACATCACAGAGAAGAACGACTCTTCCGTTACATTCACCATCAACGCCAAGGATGGTGAGAATGGTTTCCCAGGCAATGTAACTGCCACCGCAAAATACACAGTGAAGAGCGATAACACACTCGACATCGAGTTTGGCGGCGTCACTGACAAGGAGACCGTCATCAACATGACCAACCATAGCTATTTCAATCTGAATGGCGACCCTTCAAAGGAAGGCTTCGATCAGGTAATGTACATCAACGCCGACAAGTTCACACCATCAGATTCGCTCTATATCCCAACAGGTGAAATCAAGGACGTAGCTGGCACACCGATGGACTTCCGCACACCTACAGAGATAGGCAAGAAGGTGGACTACAACTACGACCAAATCAAGAACGCCACAGGTTACGACCACAACTGGTGCCTGAACACATACAAGAACGGCAAGGGCGACGACAAGACTGTATGCGCCAGCCTCTACTCACCTAAAACTGGCATCCTCCTCGAAGTGTTCACCAACGAGCCAGGCATCCAGGTATACACCGGCAATTTCCAGGGCACAGGCATCGCCTGCAAGCACGGCATCAAGTATCCTAAGCACGTAAGCGTATGCTTCGAGAGCCAGAAGTACCCAGACTCTCCTACCAAGATAGCTGAGGGCGTGAAGGGCTGGACCGATGCTACCTTGAAGCCAGGCGAGAAGTACTACTCTCACCTCGCTTATAAGTTTAGCGTGAAAAAGTAAGGTATACAAGACATAGAAAATCAAATAAAAAAATAAACAATCTTTTAAGAAATTATGAATTGGAATTCAACAGAATTCGTATGGCTTGACTGGGCTGTACTCGCCATTGGTGTAATCGGCGTGATATGGGCTGTATGGCATGCGATTGTGAAAGACAGAAAGGCTCAGAAGGGCGAAGACTCCTCTGCCTACCTCTTCGGCAAAGGTGAGCCTTGGTATGTAATCGGTATGGCTATCTTCGCCGCCAACATTGGTTCTGAGCACCTTGTCGGTTTGGCTGGTACAGGTGCCAAGAGTGGCGTAGGTATGGCCCACTGGGAGATGCAGGGATGGATGATCCTCATCTTGGGTTGGCTGTTCGTACCGTTCTATCAGTTACTCATCAATAAGCTGGGCAAAATCATCACCATGCCAGACTTCCTGAAGTTCCGCTACACACAGCGTACAGGTTCATGGCTCTCCATCATTACCCTCGTGGCTTACATCTTGACCAAGGTGAGCGTTACAGCCCTCACAGGAGGTATCTTCTTCGAGTACCTTTGGGGTTTGAACTTCTGGGTAGGTGCCATAGGCTTGATCATCCTCACCACTATCTTTACTGTGTTCGGCGGAATGAAGGGTGTGATGACGCTTTCCACCATCCAGACCCCTATCCTTGTCATCGGTTCATTCTTAGTACTCTTCCTCGGACTCTCCGCCCTCGGTGGAGGCAGCATCACTGCTGGTTGGACAGACATGATGGACTACTGCGGCAAGTTGAATAACGGCTATGGTACAACCCACATGTTCCACTGGGAGGCAGGTGATTCCATGTATCAGGAGTATCCTGGCTTCGTAGTATTCATCGGTGCCACCATCATTGGTTTCTGGTATTGGTGTACCGACCAGCATATCGTACAGCGTGTGTTGGGTCAGGTTCCTGGCGAGAGCAATGAAGCAGTGATGAAGCGTGCTCGCCGTGGTACTATCGCCGCAGGTTTCTTCAAGGTCCTTCCTTGCTTCATGTTCTTGATTCCTGGTATGATTGCAGCCGCTTTGGCTCAGAAAGGTGCCATCACGATGACCAACACCGACGCAGCTTTCGCCATCATGGTGAAGACAGTGCTCCCAGCAGGTATCAAGGGTATCGTAACCATCGGTTTCATCTGCGCCCTCGTTGCTTCTTTGGCAGCCTTCTTCAACAGCTGCGCCACCCTCTTCACCGAAGACTTCTACAAGCCATTGAAGAAAGGTATGTCTGAGGCACACTACGTACTCGTAGGTCGTATCGCTACTGTCGTAGTCGTTATCCTCGGTTTCGCTTGGTTGCCTATCATGATGAAGATGGATACCCTTTACAACTATCTCCAGGGCATCCAGTCGCTCCTTGCTCCTACGATGGTAGCCGTGTTCGCCATGGGTATCTTCTCCAAGAAGATTACTCCTAAGGCTGGTGAGTACACCATGATCTTCGGATTCCTCATCGGTATGGTTCGCCTCGTTACTAACGTCATCACCGACACAGGTAAGGCAACGATGGATGGAGCCTTCTGGGAGCACACAACCTGGTTCTGGCAGACCAACTGGTTGGTATTCGAGTGCTGGTTGCTCGTGTTCCTCATCATCTTCATGATTGTAGTGAGCTGCTTCACTCCTGCCCCAAGCAAGGAACAAGTAGAAGCCATCACTTTCACCAAGGACTTCAAGAAGTCTATCCGTGATAGTTGGGATTGGTTCGATATAGTAGGCACACTTATCGTAGTTGGCCTTTGCGCTGCATTCTACGCATACTTCTGGTAAACCACAACCTATTTTATAAACCATGGCTGGGGACTGGGCTCTCCGCTTGGACTCCAGCCATTTTTACTATTCGACCGATGACACAATTTTATAATGAATACTCCAAGGTCCTCGTATCAGTAGACTGCATCATATTCGGTTTCGACGGCAACGACCTTCAGGTGTTGATAGGAAAACGACAGATGGACCCTGGACGAGGCGAATGGTCGCTGTATGGTGGTTTCGTAGGCTCAAACGAAAATCTGGAAGACGCCGCCAACAGAGTGATTCTCGACCTCACCGGCATGAAAGGTCTCTATATTCGACAAGTTGGCGCATTCGGCAAGGTAGACCGTGACCCAGGAGAGCGAGTTATCTCCGTGGCTTATTGCGCCCTCATCAATGTCGTAGACTACGACGATCGCCTCCGTGTGGAGCATGGTTTGGAATGGGTAAGCCTCAAAGAACTTCCACATCTCTATTCTGACCACAACACGATGATCAACAATGCGATTTCACAAATACGACGTCGCATCAACCATGAGCCTTTGAGCTTCAAGCTTCTCCCCGACCTTTTCACACTGACACAGTTGCAGCATGTTTTCGAGGCGGTGATGGGAGAAGAAATCGACAAGCGCAATTTCCGTAAGCGCATTAAAGACATAGACTTCATCGAAAAGACTGAGCTTATCGACAAAGTCACTTCTAAACGAGGAGCCGCCCTCTATCGCTTCAATAAGCGAGCTTACGAGGAAGACCCTTCATTTAACTTGAAATAGAAACAACGTAAACTTAAATATATATTATGTTAGAAGAATTAAAGGAAAAAGTGTTCAAGGCAAACCTTGACCTTGTAAAGCATAACCTCGTGCTCTTCACATGGGGCAATGTGAGTGGTATCGACCGTGAGAAAGGTCTCGTTGTCATCAAGCCATCAGGCGTAAGCTACGACACAATGAAAGCTAGCGACATGGTTGTAGTAGACTTGGAAACAGGCAAGGTGGTAGAAGGTGATTTAAACCCTTCTTCTGATACCCCTACCC
>ERZ808266.398-NODE-398-length-15377-cov-5.654418_pt1 | contig 15377 bp, 8 predicted proteins | sample MGYA00521278_ERZ808266 | MGnify/ENA primary metagenome ERZ808266 (study PRJEB31516, sample SAMN03275591) | gut metagenome | biome: mammalia-associated habitat; material: feces | host: Papio cynocephalus | place: Kenya | collected 2012-08-02 ... | reverse complement strand
CTGGCCGAGAAGCTGGACTTCATGGAGAGCCTTGGGGTTGTCGGTTTTGAGCCGGGAGGACGTGGACTGGCCTCTCGTGTGAAGGAGATTCAGGAGGCGTTGAATGGCCGAAACATCAAGGTGTCGGCAATCTGCGCCGGTTTTGACGGATTTATCCTCGCCGAGGATCCGGCGGTCAAGGAACTGTTTGACAAGACGATGCGTGAGATTGTGGCGGCTGCCGGAGAGCTTGGCTCGACCGGAGTCATCATGGTTCCTGCCTTCAATCACCAGGCTCCGTGCAAACCTCACACGATGGACACCCGCAACTATCTTTGCGAGCAGCTCCACGACCTCGGTGAGTTCGCCCTTGAGCACGGTACGACCGTGATTCTTGAACCGCTGAACAGGAACGAGGCGTTCTACATGCGTCTTGTCGCGGATGCCGCGGCGATAGCCCGTGACTCGGACAGCAAGGGAGTAAAAGCGATGGGGGATTTCTGGCATATGTCCGAGGAGACTTCAGACTACGGTGCCTTGATGTCAGCCGGCAAGGAGTACCTCCAGCACATCCACATCGCCAGCCGTGGCCGCCGCATCATGCCGGGCGAAGACGGTGAGAAGGACAACTACGTTGACGGATTCAGAGCCCTCAAGGAGATCGGCTATGACAAGTATGTCAGCTTTGAGTGCGGCACAAAGGGCGACCGGGCCACGACCGTAACCGCTGCCGTTGACCTTCTGCGCAAGCAGTGGGCTGAGGCATGATGCTGGCATTCGGCCATTCATTCGGGCTTGTCGCGGCCTTAGTCTATGCCTGCCTTATGGTTGGCGTCTACGCGATGCGTGACCGTTGGCCGCTGTACAGGTATCTGGCCGGACGAAAGTCCTGCATAATTTCGATTACAATTGTTTTGTTCCTACTTCTCATCTTCGGGCTTACACCGCAGGATGGGAGCAGGGACGGCATTTCAGGCGTTCTCGGTTTCAGGAACATGAGCCGGTCGCCGATCTTCATCTTCGCGTTGTTCCTTTTGGCGACCACCGTCACGCTGAACACAATCGAGGATATTCATAGGTTCACAAGGCACCGCCTCGGGGTGACCTGCGCCCATCTGGGGCTGTCGGCGATTCTGGTCGCCGGGCTCTTCGGCACCGGAGGAACCGTTCAGGCAAGGATTATTGCCATGATGAATGAGCCGAATCGTCAGGCCCTGAACGAATCCACTGATGAATATGTCAAACTACCTTTTGAGCTGACACTCAGGGATTTCTCTGTCTATGAATATTCTTCCGAAGTCACTCTGACCCTACCCGATGGTCGCTCCTCAGAAATCAAAATCGCTGTGAACCACCCTGCCAAGGTCGGCTCGTGGTGGATCTACCAGTCGGATTACCTGTCGGACACGGAGCGGGGTGAGTTCGCGAGCATATTCAAGTGTGTCTATTCGCCATTGTCGGAGGTTTTCCGCATTTCACTATGGTTGCTGCTCGTCTCCGCCGCCGCAATGGTATTCTTCTCCGGTTTCAAACCTTGCATCGGTAAAGGAAGTTCCTCTGGGAATAAACCGTTGGAACATAGTGATTTATATGCTCGGGATTCTTCTTTTGAGAAATTCAAAGAGAAGGAGGGGCGGTTATGAGTTGGGACTCATTCATTTGGTTCTCGTTGGCGGCTTCGGTGTTCTGGATTTCCGGCGCTGTGGTTTCCTTGAAGGCCAAAAGGGCTGTCGTACCGCTGCTCCTGACTGGGATAGGCGTCAAGATATTCATTACATTCATCTTTGGAGTCTGGATCACGCTCGGCCGTCCGCCGCTCCGCACGATGGGTGAGACCCGCCTCTGGTTCAGCCTTTTCCTTTCGCTGATCGGCCTTGTTGTCTATCTCCGCTGGCGCTACCGCTGGGTGCTTCCGTTCTCGTGCCTGATGTCGGTTGTCTTCGTGTGTATCAACATCTTTAAGCCAGAGATTCACACTGAGGAACTTATGCCCGCTCTCCGCAGTCCGTGGTTCGTCCCGCACGTTATCGTCTACATGTTCGCCTACGCTGTGATGGGCATCGCTACTATCCTGGCCATCCGTCTCCTTTGGCTTACTCACCGGCAGGTTGGTGAGCCTGTCGAACCACAGCGACCGCTTGAAAACGACCTCCGACTCTGCGACACCTTAGTCCGCATAGGCTGGGGCTTCCTGACAATGGGCATAGTCATGGGCGCCCTCTGGGCCAAGCAAGCCTGGGGCGACTATTGGACCTGGGATCCCAAGGAGACTTGGGCCGCTGCCACTTGGCTAAGCTATCTGCTCTATCTTCATCTGCGTCAAGGGCAAGGCTCTGCTTTGGCTCCGGTCTCTTCGACAAGCTCAGTGACCGGCTCTGCTCGCAAATCCCTTCACCATGCCCTTATCCTCCTGCTCTTCTCCTTCCTCCTCCTCCAGATGTGCTGGTGGGGAGTAAACTACCTCCCCTCCGCCCAAGGCTTCAGCCTGCACACCTATTAATAGCGAATTATTATTTTTATTATTTGCTTTTTTACCTATCTTTGTATCCCACTTAAACGATATAGAAAGGCGTTTTGCGATATCCCTTTGTGAAACGGATTTTTTTGACGGAAGACTTCTTTGGTGATTTTGAGGGGTTTGAATGGTTGTTTTTTACTAAACGCGGAGTTTAACAAAACCAAGTTTTATGAATAAAAAAATCTGTATGATCTTGGTCTTTCTACTGACAGCGGCCGGACTGTTGTCAGCCCAGACAAGAACCGTCAAAGGTAATGTCATCTTCTCAGAGGATGGACAGCCTGCGATCGGAGCCTACGTCTCGGTGGAAGGGACCAAAATCGGTAGCATTACCGATGTCGATGGCAACTTCCAGATCACGGGAGTGCCTTCAAGCGCAAAATTCGTTGTTGTGACCTACCTTGGAGCCAAGGAGAAGAGGGTCGAGATCACAGACGTGATGAAAATCACGGTGGATCCTGACTCTGAGGTTCTTGAAGGCGTTGTGGTCACTGGTATGCAGAAGATGGACAAGCGAATGTTCACCGGATCCGCCACAAAGATCAGCGCCAGTGACGCCAAACTGGACGGTATGGCCGACATCAGCCGTTCCCTTGAAGGAAGGGTGGCCGGTGTGTCGGTCCAGAACGTGTCCGGAACCTTCGGAACCGCTCCGAAGATCCGTGTCCGCGGCTCGACCTCCATCTATGGTTCGTCAAAGCCGTTGTGGGTGGTTGACGGTGTGATTATGGAGGACGTGGTCGAGGTGAGTGCGGAGGATCTTTCCTCCGGAGACGCCAACACCCTGATCTCATCCGCCATTGCCGGACTTAACTCTGATGACATCGAGAGTTTTGACATTCTGAAGGATGGCTCCGCAACATCTATCTACGGGGCCAGGGCCATGGCCGGAGTCATCGTCGTGACCACCAAGAAGGGACGGGCCGGGCAGGCGCACATCACCTACAATGGTGAATACACGATGCGTCTGAAGCCGATGTACAGCACCTTCAACATCATGAACTCCCAGGATCAGATGGGCATCTATCAGGAGCTTCAGCAGAAAGGATGGCTCAACTATGCCAGCACGTCAACCGCTGCCGACAGCGGTGTCTATGGCAAGATGTATCAACTTCTCAGCCAATATGATCCTAAGACAGGACAGTTCGCTCTCGCCAACACTCCGGAGGCAAAGGCTGAATATCTCCGCGCGGCCGAGTACCGTAACACAGACTGGTTCGACCGTCTGTTCTCCACCGCCATCCAGCACACGCATTCCGTCAGCATCTCAGGCGGATCAGAGAAGACAAGCTACTATGCGTCAATGAGTATAATGGATGATCCGGGTTGGACGAATCAAAGTAACGTTCAGCGCTACACCGCGAACATGAACCTGACCTACAAGATCTTCGACAACCTGTCCCTCAATCTCATCAGCAACGCTTCCTACAGAAAGCAGAGGGCTCCGGGAACGTTGAGCTCTTCGATCAACGCCGTGACCGGCGAGGTGAAGAGAGACTTTGACATCAACCCGTACTCCTATGCCCTTAACACTTCCAGAACTCTTGATCCGGATGTGTTCTACACCAGGAACTACGCTCCGTTCAACATTATGTACGAGTTGGACAACAACTATCTTGATCTGGACGTGTTCAATTTCAGAAACCAGGCCGAATTGAAGTTTACACCGATCAAAAAATTGGAATTCAGTGCCTTGGCTTCGGTGAAATATTCGCAGACCACCCGTGAGCACAATGTGCTTGACAACTCCAACCAGGCTTTGGCCTACAGGGAGATGAGCACAGCAACCATCAGGAACAACAACCCGTTCCTCTACACCGATCCGGATAATCCTTACTCTCTTCCGGAGACCGTGCTTCCTAACGGAGGAATTTTCCAGCGCACTGACAACAAGATGTCCGGTTGGGACTTCCGTGCCACGGCAAGCTACAATGACCAGTTCGGCGAGGATCACCTGCTTAATCTTTACGGTGGTATGGAGGTCAACAGCGTGGACCGTCACGCCGTTTGGTTCAGAGGCTGGGGAATGCAGTATGATATGGGAGAGATCGCCAACTACAACTATCTCGTGTTCAAGAAGGGTTCCGAGGATGGGGCCGATTACTACACCCTCGGCAATTCACGTGAGCGCAGGGCCGCTTTCTTCGGTACGGGAACATATTCATTCAAAGGAAGGTACATCATCAACGGCACCGTTCGCTACGAGGGTTCCAACCGTCTCGGTAAATCCCGCACCGCAAGGTGGCTTCCGACTTGGAATGTGTCAGGACGATGGAATGTGCATGACGAACCGTTTATGAAGGATCTCTATCCTTATGTGTCCCACTTCGCGCTCAAGGCGTCATATTCATTGACAGGAGAGAGCGGCCCGTCCTGGGTCAATAATTCCGAGGTGAAGATCAGCAGCGAGATTCCTTGGAGACCTTCTTCAAGTCTTAGGGAATCAACCCTTTACATCTCCAGCCTTGCCAATGAGGATCTTACATTCGAGAAGAAGCACGAGCTGAACATCGGATTCGAGTCCGGATTCTTTGACAACAGGATCAATTTCGCCCTCGATTGGTACAAGAGAGACAATTTCGATCTGATCGGTCTGACCAACACTCCTGGTGTCGGCGGTGAGGTGAAGAAATACGGTAACATCGCTTCAATGAAGTCCAGCGGTGTCGAGCTGAGTCTCACAACGACCAATGTCAAAACGAAAGATTTCACGTGGTCAACGAACTTCATCTATTCCCACACAAAGAATGAGGTGACAGACCTTCTTACCTCTCAGAGAGTCATTGACCTCATCTCTGGAACCGGATTCGCCCAGGAAGGTTACCCGAACCACAGTATCTTCTCCATTCCGTTCAAGGGGCTGAACTCGGAAGGTCTGCCTACGTTCCTCAATGAGAACGGAGACATCACGGTCACCGGAATCAACTTCCAGAACAGCGATCCGGACAAGCTCGGATTCCTTGAATATTCAGGAACCTCAGAGCCTACTGATGTCGGATCCCTTGGCAACACGTTCAGGTTCAAGAGATTCACTCTGAATGTGTTTATGACCTACTCTTTCGGCAACGTCATAAGGCTTGACCCTGTGTTCAAGAACTCCTACACGGATCTTTCCTCGATGCCTAAGGAGTTCAGGAACCGTTGGGTTGTCCCTGGTGATGAGAACACCACCACTGTCCCTGTCATCGCGAGCCGTTGGCAGAACAAGAAATATTCCTCTTTGAGTTATGCCTACAACGCCTACAATTACTCGACAGAGCGTATCGCAAGCGGTGATTTCATCAGAATGAAGGAAATCTCTCTCTCTTACGAGATGCCGTCAAAGGTTGTCAAGGCTTTGAAAATGAACTCTATGTCTCTTAAACTGCAGGCCACGAACCTATTCCTGATCTATGCGGACAGCAAGCTCAACGGTCAGGATCCTGAGTTCTTCAACACCGGTGGAGTGGCGGTTCCTGTCCCTAAGCAGTTCACTTTGACACTTAAGCTCGGACTCTAAACACAAGAAAAGTTATGAAAACACTTAAGATAACATACATCCTGGCGGCAACGTTCGCTTTGGCCGGTCTTTCCGCCTGCAACAAGTTTCTCGACACGACCCCGGACAACAGAGCCACTGTTGATTCTGAGGAGAAAGTGATCTCGCTTCTCGGATCGGCATATTCCGAGAACGACCACATCCTCATAGCCGAGTTCTATTCCGACAATGTGGACAACTATGGCATCCAGTACACGGGAACAAGCCGTTTCTTTGATTCCATCTATGAGTGGAGCGAGCTGGAGGAGTCCAACAACGAGTCCACGGAGAGAATCTGGGGATCCTACTATTCCGCCATCGCTTCAGCCAATCAGGCCATCATCGCGATTGATGGGCTTGGCGGTCCGGAAACCTCCACTGCCTTGAGCCAGGCTCTTGGCGAGGCTTACCTTTGCCGCGCATATTCCCACTTCATTCTGGTGAATATGTTCTGCCTACAGTACAACAAGCAGACAAGCTCCACTGATCTTGGCATACCGTACATGACCAAGCCGGAGACCACTCTTGCCCCTCATTATGAAAGAGGCAACGTGGCTGATGTCTATGCCCAGATCGAGGAAGACCTTGTGAAGGGCCTCGCTCTTGTCGGAGATGACAACTACACCGTGCCGAAGTACCATTTCAACAAGCTCGCTGCCTACGCTTTCGCCGCCCGCTTCTATCTCTTCTATGAGAAGTACGATGAGGTTATCAAGTATGCAGACTTGTGTCTTGGCTCATCTCCGTCCACGATGCTCAGGGACTATGATGTCCTTGCGACAATGCCGAACGGCAGCCCTCAGCAGCAGCCGACAACCCTCCATTACGTGGATCCATCGGTCAACGCCAACCTGCTCCTTTTCACGGCGTTCTCCGTGATGGGACAGGCTTTCGGAGCCTATAGCACGGCGTCAATGTACTCCCACGGAGCGTATCTCGCTAAAAATGAAGATTGCCAGGCCAACCAACCTTGGGGTAATTCAGCTTACAAGGACGCACCAGCGGTTTATAATGGAAGTATGGACAGGGTGATATTCTGGAGATGCCCAAGAATATTCCAGTACACCGACCCTGTCGCTGGAATCGGCTTCCTCAGAACTGTTTACCCTGCGCTCAGCACCGACGAGTGCCTTCTGAACAGGGCTGAGGCTTATGTGCATCTTGGAGACTACAACAAGGCTTGCGAGGATCTGAATCTTTGGGTGCACAACTGCAACACGACCAAGGCTGATATGACACCGGCTTCCATTAAGGCTTTCTATGATGGCGTGGATTACTGGGAGTGGAACAAGTCAACTGTAAAGAAACACATCAATCCGGTTTTCGGCGCGGTTGAGGAAGGATCGCAGGAAGAAGCTATGTACCAATGCATACTCGCTGCCAAGAGAGTAGAGTCCCTCGGTCTTGGCCAGCGTTGGTTCGATGTCAAGCGTTTCGGAATCGAGATTCACCGCAGAAGTATGGATCTGAAAGGAAATCCGGATGAGCTCACCGATTCGATGCTTCTTGATGACCCGCGAAGAGCGATTCAGCTTCCGGTCAGAGTCATCGCGGCGGGTGTCACTCCGAACCCACGTTCGTAGTTAAACTCCGCGTTTAGTATATTAAATGATTTGAATATGAAAAGATTTGCATATTTTCTGGTCGCGGCGGCGATTCTTGCAACCGGTACTTCCTGCTCAGAGGATAAACTGGATCCGGAAAGTGTCATAACGATAGACCAGTATCAGAAAAACGATTTCGACAAATGGCTTGAGGCTAACTATGTCTCACCTTACAACATTGAGTTCAAGTACCGTTATGAGAACATAGAGTCTGATCTCAACTACTACACCGTTCCTGCCGAATATGAATGCTCTGTGCTTATGGCTCACGTCGTGAAGTTCCTCTGCGTCGATACTTATGACGAGGTCGGCGGTATTGACTTCACGCGCCAGTATTTCCCTAAGGAGTTCTTCCTCATCGGAGATTGGCAGTATAAGAACAATGGCACTTACATCCTTGGAACTGCCGAGAGTGGCAAGAAGATACTCCTTGCCGGAGTGAATTTCCTTAAAGGTTACCTGAAATCCGCTTCGAATCTTAACAGCCACTACATCAAGACTATCCACCACGAGTTTACCCACATTCTCAATCAGACAAGGGACTATCCTGCCGGATTCCGCGAGGTGACGGGAACAACTTATGTAGCCGATAGCTGGAGTTCGTCTCCTTACACAAGTGGTTATCTTAAGAGAGGATATATCTCTGCATACGCACAACACTCAGCGGGTGAGGATTTTGCTGAGATGCTTTCCCTTTATGTCACCAATGATGAGGCTTGGTGGAACAAGCAGTTGGTTTCAGCCGCCGCTGACGGAAGTGACGGTGCGGAACTTCTTAAAACCAAACTTGATTATGTGCGTTCCTATATGAAGGATTCATTCAACGTAGACATTGATATCCTTCGTTCCACCGTCCTTCGCCGCCAAGAAGAGCTGGTGGCAGGAAAGGTTGACCTGACAGATTTGAGCCTTGACTAATTAAGAAATCGAATATGAAGACAAATATTAAAGTGCTTTTTACCGCTGTTTTTTTTGGGCTGGTATTCCAATCCTGCCTGAAGGATCAGTCGGATGTGTTTGACGAGTCCCCTTCCGCAAGGATGGTGGAGTATCTTGCCGATGTCCAGAAGATTCTTGCCGAACCGGAGAATGGTTGGGTGATGTATTATTTCCCGGACAAGTCTCAGATTTACGGAGGCTTTACCTATACTCTCAAGTTTGATCAAGGATCCGTAGAGGTGGGCTTTGAGTTGGCCGAGGAAGTCAGCAAGACTTTGACAAGTTTGTACCGCCTTGGCAGTGACACTGGGCCTATGCTGTCATTTGACACCAGAAATGAATATATTCATTATTTCGCCACTCCTTCTTCGAAAAAGTATCAGGGTATGGGAGGAGATTTCGAGTTTATGATCCTTGAGGCTGATAAAGAACACATCAAGATGATGGGGCGTCGTTCCGGCAACATCATTACGATGTACCCTCTTGCGGATGCCGCTCCGACATATTTCCAGAAACTTGAAAGTTCGGTCGGTGACTTTGTGATAGAAGGTATGAAGGGTACTGTCGGTGGAGTCGAAACTTCGGTGGCAATAGATAGGGATGACCGCCAGCTCACATTCTCATTCGGAGATGAGTCTGAATCTGTGGCCTATGTCTATACTCTCGATGGAGTAAGGCTTTACAAGCCTGTCACGATAGGATCTGTTTCTATTGAGGAACTCGTTTTTGACGAGCCAACGTTCAAGTTGTCCATCCCGGGCTCCACTGATGTCCTTCAGGGTTTTGTGCCGGAGGGCTATAGAAGGTTCTCTGAATATGCGGGTGATTATCTGTTGATTTTCAACCGCGATGGCGAGGAGGACCAGGAATATGACTCGCTTCCGGTCACCCTTACTCCTGGGGAAAAGAATTCCACTTACCTTATGTCCGGGTTGAATGACAATTATTTAATCACTTGGAATTATGACAGGTATAATGGTACCCTTAGCTGGACGCATCAGATTCTCGGGACTATGGAGAATGGAAATCAGGTCCGCCTGATAGCCGGGGACAGCAAGACTACATCTTATCAGACTGTTGCCAATAAAGTGTTTGGCGTAACCACGTGGAATGGTGATGAGGCAAAGCCGATTTATTACATCAATGCGGCATATACTTGGAGCACAACACGTCATTCAGACGCATTCCAGCTTCGTCGTTATAGTGCGAAGGGTTCAAGCCTTGGCGTGGTCGCCGCAAATTCGGGCTGGCGATTCCCAGGCGAACTCGACAAATTACCGTTTGTGTACGCTCTTGTTAAAAAATAGAAAATAATGAGAAAGATATATTTATTCCTTATAGCCCTGCCTCTCTTCTTCCTAGTGGCTTGCGAGAGCGGTGAGGGTGATTATGAAGTCCAGAAGTCTATTAATGTGATTTCAGCGGATCTGACTTTCCAACCATCCGGTGGAATGGGGACTGTTGTTGTCGAGGCACAGGAAACGGTGACCGCTGTGTCATCCCGTCCGTGGTGCATGACATCGGTGAACGGAGGCACCATAACAGTGACGGTCTCCGAATATGATGGCCTTGACAACCGTTACGCTGACATCCTTATCACTTCCGGGGAAAGGACCGCCAAGGTTACCGCTCACCAATATGGCTTATATTTTCTTCTGCCTGAGGCAGAGGATTCTTACCACGTGGAAGATGTGAATGGTTTTGTGGAGATTCCTCTTACCCATAATAACTATGAGCCGGAGAGCGAGGCTGATGTGGATTGGCTTTCGGCCTCTTATGCTGATGGCAAGGTGGTGATAAAAGCTGCTGACAACACGACCGGCTTATTAAGAACCGGAAATATCACAATAGGAACCAAGAAGATCCAAATCGAGCAGTGGTCTTTTGATAATGTTTTCGCCGGGGAATATTATTGGGTCGGGACAACTACGGCCACTGGCAGCAAGGTTGACACTATGAAGGTTAACTTCAAGGATTACGATCCCAAAGACGGAACCTTCAAAATGGATTTCCCTGATGCTAAGGTATCGTTTGCGACTCAGTTCAATGAGAGGGATCTTTCATTTAAGGTCTCGGGTGGACTGGCTTGCGGTGAGACTGTCTATAAGGACGCCGCAGCGTACATCTATACGATTGTGTATGGCGGCGGTTATGTAAGTTGGTCATCCAGCTATTATGTGTCTTTCACGCTTACCCTTGACAAGACGACCGGAAAATATCAGGCACCGATGGTTGATGTAGGCTCTTGGGCCGGCAAGGAAATATCATCGGTTCAGTTTGAACTGTTCAAGTCCCATACACTGAACAGTGTCAATCGTTGGAAAGTGGCGGTGGGGAAGAAATTGTACAATGTGACTCTCTACAAGAAATAGAGCTTCGTAATTTGATGGATGGTGACCATTCTTATGTAAGAATGGTCGCTGTTGTTCTTTAATATGGCTTTTGCCATTATGCGATGCGAATATTAATTGGTCGCTCCTGCTTTAGTGAAAAATCAATTGACATTCAGTGTGATAAGGCCAAATACCGCTGGATTTATATGCAGAAAATGCTTATCTTGTAGTCAGAAACCTGCAAAGAATTGAGCGTATGATAGGCAAAACACCAACAAAGCATCAGAAGTCCATCTTTGAGGTGGCATTGGAAAGTTTCATAGATATGAACCACGAGGTGGTCATTCTGTCCAAGCAGACACAAATCCCTTCACCACACCCTTTTCCTCCTCCAGATGTGTTGGTGGGGCTTCAACTACCTCCCCTCCGCCCAAGGCTTCAGCCTGCACACCTATTGATATGACGGGGCCTGCAAAAATAAGAAGCCGGCTAAATGTGCATTTAGCCAGCCTCTTATTTTGCTTCTGGTTCTTGCTATCAGCTAAAGGATCCAACCTGCTGTCCAGTCATCATCGGCTGGGACAGCTCCGGCGCCATCAACGGTTCCAACAAAACGGGAAGTGAACGTCAGTTTCTGGTTGACCTTGTTTCCTGCGGCCGTGAACAAGGCCTCAGTGTAGGACGGAGTTGTTTCCCCGTCATCCTTCACTGTCCCTGAGAGGATGACATTGCTGAACTTCGATTCGCCTTTTACGAAGGAACTGATTGTAGGCTCTGTCTCAAGTGTCAGAGGGTCGTTTTTCCCGATGACGAGGGTGTTGGAGAAACTAGCGTGGGTTCCAGCGCGGAGACGGATTCCTCTGTTGGTCTCGGAACTGTTGTTGCCGATGAGCGTTACGTGGTTCAGAGTCGGATTGGAGACTGGAGCCGCATCGATTGCCTTGCCGTTGTTGTCGCATTCGAAAAGGCAGTCGCAAGACGGGTCAGTCTGGTAGGCGACGAGCCATTCACCTTTCCCGTTCCAACCCTCTGTCCAGTCGAAACTGTCATCGGTGCAGTCAACGACCACGCAATGATCCACATTCACGCTTCCTCCGAAGAATTCGATTCCGTCATCGGAACCCTTATAGCACTGGATGTAGGAGATGGAAGTACCGTTTCCGACCCCGTAGAGGGACAGCCCGTTGGCCTCGTGTTCGGAGTCGAGGGCGTAGCCAGAATATTCAATCCTGATGTATTTCAGCGTGCCGGAGTTGTCGTTCTCCACACTTCCACCGTACGGGGCGTTGCCGATCTCTGATGTGTTGCCGGTTCCGGCGTTGGAATGGGCGCGTCCGCAGATGTGGATTCCGCCCCACGCACCGTTCTCCTTTCTTTCCGCTGTAAGGACAATCGGGCTGTCCTTGGTTCCGACAGCGTTTATCTTTGCTCCCTGCTCGATAAGTATGTAGTTGATCTCCCCGTTGTCCTTGGCGATGAGTGTCACACCTTTCTCGATGGTGAGTGTGGCAGGAGCCTTTACCTGAAGGCTTCCAGTAAGATAGTATGTCTTTCCGGCCCCAAGCTTGAGGTCTGAGGTGACATATCCTTTCAGTTCATTGGTTTCAGACTCTTCGTTCTTGTTGTCCTGATCCTTCTGACAGGCGGTCAATGCCGCTGCGGCGATGATTGCGGCCGCGAATGCTTTAAGATTAATACACTTCATATAGCTTAATGATTAAGGTAATGATATTCAATGATGTCTAAAAATTGTATGTGATCCCGAGGTCTGCTCCCGTTCCGAGTCTCCAACCTTCTGCGTCCACTGTGCGGCCCGCGGCGGGAATCTCCTGTGTGAATCTCACTGACGAGTTCAGTAGGTTCTTCAGCCCCAATCTTACAGTAAGATTCTGGTTGATCTTGCAGGTCCCGGAGAAGTCAAGGCTATGGAACGGCATCTGTTTCTCGTCTCCAAGGCCGAGGATTCCGACCGCGTGGATTCTCGGCCCCTGTACGCTGTAGATAAGGGCGAGGCCAAGCGTCTTGCCATCCCGGAGTTCTGGAGTGTAGCTGATGTCAGCGTTGAAAAGGTATGGTGAGGCACCTTGGAGCGTTCTCTCCTTGTTTGTGTAGGCACCGCTTTCCGGAAGTTTCACGTTAGTGAATATGTAGGACGCGTTGCCGCTGATGGTCAGGTCGCGGATGATTTCTTTGCGGAACTCGGCCTCGATTCCAGCCGCCAACCCGTTTTTCGCGTTCTGGAAAGTCTGCTCCAAAGCACCGCCAGAGAGTCTCTGAGTGCGCTCTATGGGATGGTCAAGGTACTTGAAGTAACCTGTCACGGTGAACATGTCGTTGGATTTGTCCGCGAAGAATTCGTACTTCAGGTCAACATTCCAGTTGTAACCGTTTTCCAAAGCCTCATTGCCTCGCAGTTGGGTTCCACCGAAACTCTCCTGATAGAGGAAAGGTGCCATCTCGATGAACGACGGGCGGGTGATTGTTCTGGAAAGGGCTAATCTTAAGGCTGACCGGGTGCTCACTGAATATTTCAGATTCACGGCAGGGAAAAGGTCGAATGCTTTAAGGTTACGCTTTCTGTCTTCCACATCGTCGTTATACCTGACTTCCTGGTCGGAGACCTCGGCCCTCAGTCCGGTGTTAAGGAACCATCTCTCTCCAAACTTGAGGTCAGCCTCGGCGAAGGCAGCCATGATTCTGTTGGAGGCGTCATAACTATCGCGTTTGTGACGTTTTCTGTCGATTCCGACAAGTCCGGACTTTATGTTTGTGTCGTTCAGGAACTGATCCATGTCTCCGATGTCATTGATGGCGCCGGTGAGTTTTTTCATGTTGTAATAGAAGCGGGTTGTACTGAAATCCCTGCTCTTGTCCTTGGCGCTGAGACCGAAGCGAACCTTCTTGTCCTCGTCAATGGCGTGTGAGACCCTTACATCCGCAACAACTTCATCCTCCGAGAGTTTACCGAAATATCTTTGCGTCTCCTGCTGGTTCAGGTTGAAGAAACCGAGTGTCCCGTCGCTCCCTCGGCTGAACATCACCTGCCTTCTGTCAGGCTCATCGCTGGATGTACCGCTGTACGATACTCCCCAGTCCAGATCCCATTTGCCGTCGGCAAGCGAGTGCCTTCCTGTCAGCTGCAGATTCTTCAGGGCATAGAAATGGCTGACTGAGTTGCTTCCTATAAGATCGTAGGTCTCAAGGTGGTCCAAAAGGGAGCGCCTCTGGTAACTTGACGTGGCATTTCTGGCGAAGAAGAATGTCAAGCCGATCGAACTTGGTTTCTTGAAGGAATATTCAAGGTCCACGAGTGCCGCCAAATCCAGTTTTGAGGTGTAGGAGTCATAGACACTTTCCGTTGCCGCGAGCCCCTCGGAACTAGCCTCGTAGGTCCGGTAATAGGCGTCATTCAATGTCTCGTTTCCCGAGTGGACGCTGGCGCTGGCGAGCAGCCCGAGTTCTCCGCTACGGGTCTTCCAGTTTTTCCCGAAACCCACACCTCCGTCCAAGTCCGGAAGAGCTGTGCCGTCATTCACTTGGAAACCAGTGCCGAACAGGGATCTTGTTTTTGAATATTCCTTGAATTCCGAATAATCGGATGTTCCTGCCGCCTTGCTAAGCCTCGGGGTGACGAACAAGGACTTGCGATCCATTTGGCTGAAGTCATCGAACAACGTCCCGAACCAGCCTCCAGTGGAAAAAGACAGTTTCAGGAAATCCTCACTTTTTCCTTTGCTTGTGCTGATGTCCACATGCGCACCGGAGTAGTCCGCGAATGATCCCGCCTCGTAAACCTTGCTGACAGTGATGTTCTGGATTGTGGATGACGGGAATATGTCAAGAGGAATCAACTTGTTGTCCGGATTCGGTGACGCTATCGGCAGCCCGTTCAGGGTGGTGGAGCTGTAGCGGTCGCCAAGTCCTCGTACAATCATCTGCCCGGCTTCCGCTATCGAGATTCCGGAGAATTTCGACACACTCTCCTGGGCGTTGGAAAGACCTTTTAGGCTCATTTCCTTTGCTCCCATGTTCTCTATCGCGTGCGCGGACATCTGTCTTTCCTTCTGCAGAGCCGAGATGCTCTCAAGATTTTTTCGCGCCATGACCGTGGCGTTGTCAATCAAGGTGTTGTCAGCCGTGAGCCTTACCGTGACCGTTCCGGTGTCGTCCAGTCCCGCTCCTGCCGCTTTTCCCGGAAGGATGACCTTGCCACCCTTTACCTTAAGTGTTATGGTAACAGGTGAATATCCGATGTAAGAGATCTCAATGGGATAGTCTCCGTCTTTCAGGGTGATTTCCGCCGCACCTTCCAAGTCTGTTGTCGCTCCTGTCGTGCTGCCTTTCAGGATCACAGCCGCTCCGATCAGGGTCTCCCCGCTGCTTGCGTCTGTCACAATAAATCTGACCTTATGGTTCCTGTAGGATGTCTCCTTGCCTGCAGATGGAACCGCCATCGGTTCCGGTCTTGTCATCGAGGCTTTGGCGTC
>ERZ808266.395-NODE-395-length-15506-cov-3.453951_pt1 | contig 15506 bp, 11 predicted proteins | sample MGYA00521278_ERZ808266 | MGnify/ENA primary metagenome ERZ808266 (study PRJEB31516, sample SAMN03275591) | gut metagenome | biome: mammalia-associated habitat; material: feces | host: Papio cynocephalus | place: Kenya | collected 2012-08-02 ... | reverse complement strand
TTCCAATTGACGATGTATCCATTTTTGACATCGAGAAGGTATTTGTGGCTTTTGAAAATTTGAACTCAGGAGTTCATGTGGATTTATTGCAGATGTGTCCATTACTTTCATGCACACATGGTGAAAAACCATTTTATAAGAAGAAAGATTTAAATGAATATTTCGTGATATTACCAGTGTTAAGGTATTGTCTTAGATATCCAAATGTCGCATCAACTTGTATTAAGCGAGTGTACTCTTTTTTGCTGAATCTAACTCGCTATACACCTATCTCGCAAGATAACAACAACATAAGATTGGCAATTGAAGCAATTGATAAGTTGCCTTCTCCAGACATATGTTCTCTATTAGACGTTAGGGAGCAAGTTAATAGAACTTATATACTTACCCATGAAGAAGAGTTGCAATTGAAAATCTTGAGTAACTTGTCTGCTGAGGATATGAGAAGGGAGGTTGAATTTGTTTTCGACAAAATTTCTCAGCATCCTGTTTTGCAAGGTCGCATTGAATGCTTGATAGCATGGTCAGGCAGTGTAGATGGTTTTAACATTGACCACTTCAAAACAAATGCACAACTTTTTGAATGGGTATTTAATATGGAACATAACCAAGTTATGTCTGATCTATCTTCAATATCATTGGCATGTATGGAAGATATACCTACATATCCTGTTGAGGATGGTCATAAGTGTGACTTTTTGGCAGGAAAAGAGAATTGGAACTTCTATCTTTACGGCAATAAAGAGCAAAGTGGAAATTGGAAATTGCTAGGTACTTATTGGGGATTGCTACAAGGAATTGAGTTGGCAGAAAAGAATCAGAAAAAGATCATTAACGATTGGCTTTCAAAAAACAATATAAATAGATATAGATATTATAATTTTATAAAGTATTTTGCGGGAAACGATTTTATACCTATAACATTTGCAAATGAGAATGATTATTGGCAAAACAAACGCCTTAGTATCTTGGACAAAAATTTTATTCGCATAGTTTATAGATTAAATTATAATTGGAGAGATAAGTATCTTTTTGAAGCTTTACCCATTTGGTGTGCAAGGGACGATTGGTATCCATTACTTTGCTACGTAGGTGATGGAGGAAGTTGTCTATATACTGACCATGTAAAATATGATATTGCCATAGATTTATTGTTAGTCGATTCTTCCCATGGTCAACTTCGTATTTTCCAGAGATATAATGAAAAGAAAGATGCTACTCGTGTTTTGAAGAAAGTGATAGATAAGTATTCTATGAGTATTCCGAAAGGGAAGGAACGCTATCGAACTTCTTTAATGTCTTTATCTGAGATGATTAAATTGTTTGAAGTGATTGTAAAATACATAAATAGTGAAATTAAAAACAGTTTTTCGTAATTTTATCAATGCTAAGAATATTCTTATAGAATTGGTAAACCTTGAGTTGGATTAGTTTCGACTTAAGGTTTACCTTGAGTTTGAAGGTTAAATGGTTCTGTTGTTGCCATTGAACAAAATAGTAATGCCTATTTTCAATAATTTATATCTTCTTTTGCAGATATGTTAATCTTTTGTTGTACTTTTGCAGCGTTTTAATTTAGTTAAGTTACAATGAAGAAGTTTTTCGTAGCATCGCTCGCTTTGGTACTTTCTGTGTGTGCCATGGCAGCGAAGAAGCCAAACCTCAAGCTTGTGTTTGATGCTTCGAAAGGCGTGGCGGGGTCTGTTACCCTTCCTACAGGGAAGAAGGTCAACTATACTGCTTACACAAAATTGTATTATGTTACAAATGTGGAGGATTCCACCTATCAGTACATGAATGTATTTGTCCCTGAGGGTGCCACTCAATCCACTCCTATCTTTATGCCGAACTATGTGGGAGGCTATATGGCTGCAGAACCTCGGATGATAGACGAGGGCGACGCATCGGGCAGGGCTCTTGCAGAAGGATATGTGGTTGCCATTCCTGGGGCACGTGGTAGAAACTCTACGATAACCAAGAAAGGCAAGGTCATATATACTGGTAGAGCGCCAAAAGGTTTGTTAGACTTGAAGGCAGCCGTACGTTATCTTCGCCTCTTTGACAAAGAGATGCCTGGCGATGCGGAACGTATCGTTACCGATGGAACTAGCGCAGGTGGCGCTATGTCTTCCTTGTTGGGTACCACTGGCAATAATCCTGCCTATGAGCCCCTTCTCAAGGCAATGGGCGCAGCCGATACCAAGGATGACATCTTTGCCGCTGTATGTTATTGCCCGATTGTTGACCTCGATCATGCGGACATGGCCTATGAGTGGCTCTATAGTTGCACCAATGGAAAGACAAGACCTGTTACGGAAGAACAAGATGCTGTGTCAAAGGAATTGGCTGCTCAGTTCCCTGATTATGTCAATAGCTTGAACTTGAAGAAGCCAGATGGAACCTCTCTTAATGCTGACAATTACCTTGACTACATCAAGCAGCTTATCATATCCAGTGCGCAAGAGGCCAAGGATGCAGGTGCTGATATTCCGGATAGTATTGGCTTCCAGTTTTCTTCTGCCATGAAGTTTGCGGCTCCAATCAATGGAGGAAAGAAGCCTGCTTTTGGGGCTCCAATGGGAGATATGCCTAAGAATATGCCAAAGGGTTTCTTACGTCAGATGAGCAAGCAAAAGGGTGAGTATATCACAGACTTGGATATGGACAAGTATCTCAACTATGTGGTGACAACCATTGCCTTGAAGGCACCTCCTGCCTTTGATTCAAAGGGAGTAGCAGGGGCTAAGGCCAGCGGAGAGAATGAAGAATTTGGTAATGATAAAGGCAGCTCTGTCAACTTTACCGATTTTTCCGTGAAAAAGGCGACTGGTAATGTCAATGCTCAGGTGGATAAAAGTGTGAGTGAGAATGTGCGTCTCTTGAACCCGATGCGTATGATGATGGACGAAGGATCTACTATTGCTCCTCATTGGTACATTCGTCATGGAGCCAGAGACCGTGACACAGCTTTTCCTGTGCCGATAAATTTGGCCACGAAACTTCAGAACATGGGAAAGGATGTTAATTTTAAACTTCCTTGGAATCGTCCCCACTCTGGTGATTATGCACTAAATGAGTTATTTGCTTGGATGAAAACCATATTACAAAAATAGATTGTTCGCTCCTCTTTTGTTTTCAAGAGAGGGGCTTTTCTTTTTTAGGCTTGCACCTTTACCTTTTGAAGGCGGTCAACAACCTTATAGCCTCTTCCATATCGCTTTCCCTCGATTCCAATGAGACCACCTTCATAGTAGCTCACGATGGAGCCTCTATGTAGCTGGCCAATGATGGCTCTTAGGCTATCCTCTTTGGTATCGGGTCTATATTGGATGATGTCATTCAAGATGGAATCTCTAGTTTGTGGTAGGTCGTATTTTGTCAATACTATCTCTACCGCTTTGGCTATGGAGATATTTTGTGTTTCCAGTTCCTTTTCTGTGAGTGTGATGCCTTCTGGGGTAGCGGCGATAAGCTCTTCCTTCTTGGCTTGCAATGTGAAAGATGTTGTGTCGATGTCAAGACTTATGCCAAGAATGTCAGAAATAATATTTTTAAGGACGAATATGAAGAGTTCACTATCCTTACCTTTCAAGGAAGTCTCCATTTTCCAATAGCGTTTCTTGAAAGATAGGTTTATAAGGTCTTCTACCTCTTCTTTGGCTACGTCTGTTTTTCCTGAAAGGCGATTGGTTGCGACATTCAAAAATGATGCGAAAGAAAATGAGGCAAACTGGCTAGGGATAAGCAGCGTATAGATATGGTCTTCGTCTTCCAGAGCTTTTGGCTTTTTCAAGTTTATCATGCTCATGCCTTTAACCAAGGCAATTAAGAATGCCATGCTAGCATAAGAGAGGGATGTTTGTTCGTCAAGGCAGATTCCCTTATAGTCAAGGTTCTTCTCGGAAATATATTTCATGGAGAAAAGACCATAGCCTGTCCATTGTGATGAGTGGAGCAAGGAAACGAGATTGGCATCATCTGGAAGACCGAGACCTCTATTGACGCTATCCACGTATCTGCGCATGTTCTCGACCTTGTCTCATGTGGTAGGGATCTCGCCTTCCGTTGGGGCAGATACCCTTATTCCTGCAATGGTACCCATTCTAATCACGTCTGGAGAAGTGGAGCCTTGCAAGTAACTTACGAGTTTCGCAAACAGATTGGGTGCCCAACTCATTGACTCAGCTGGAGCAGGATTCATGAAACTATCTTGATAGAGGTCGTATTCTCGATATTGTTGGTTCATAAAATGAATTGTGTAATCTTGTTCGTATAAATGTTTTCTTGGTTGCAAAAGTAATAAAAAAGAATGAAAATGCCAAATATATAGTTAAGTATTTATCATTCAAATGCTTATTATCTTTTTGTTTCTTTAGATAGAAACCTTTTAGTGGGAGCGTTGCTAATCCCACCAAAAGTACCAAATAGAGGCTTTGCTTAATATATTCTCAAGAGTTTTGAGCGTCTCATAGTTTTCTTCTATGAAATCTGGACAATAGCTATATTGTTCTTCTGCAAGTTGAAGGTTGTCACTCTTGGCAGGATGTGGAAGTATATACTCCACTAAGTTACCAGAGATATGGATGACTTTTGCATCATATTGCTCTTGCCAATATTTTGCGATAGCCATTTGTTCCTCTGGCTTTGGGCAATCATCCCAACCACCCATAGGTATATAGGCAAAGACCTGCCATGGATGTTCCACAGGAACTTCCACTAGCCACAGTTCGTCGCTGCCTATATGTAGTTCGTTTTCTGGATCATATTCTGCATCATCACCCACCATTTCTTCTTGCCATTCTTCTTCTGTGTAGTCTGCTTTCTGCTCATTTATTCGTTCATATAGAATTTGTTTTCCATCGAGTGGTTGACAGCAAAGGGCATCATGCCGCCATTTTCGGAATGATGAATCATCGGTATTTTCAGATTCCTCGTCCAAAAAGTCACAATAATAGTCATCTACTTCCAGGATTACAGGGTAATAACCATTACCTTGGTCTCGTTTATAAGCATTTTGCCATACTTGCATTGCGTCCTGTGTACTAGAATCTATGACTGTAATCCTGCATCCGTCAAGGAACGTGCGAATCTTTTCCCTTTCTGTTTCTTTGTGCTGAGAATAAGAACCTGCATTGTAATGTGCATTTCTATAACTCATAAGGACTCTCACAAAGAATACCGAGAAAACGATAATAAAGAAGATATCCGTATGAGGATATAAACCATTGTAAAGACGGTATGCTAAATCGGCAATGCTACTCAGTAGCAGGATGCTCCAGAATACAAGATGCCTCCGTGCAATTTTACATACTCCCTCCCATTCATTATTGAGCATGAGGGTTGCCAGGTCTTCACCTTTATCCTTAGATTTCTTTTTGTCAATCTTTACCCATAGTGAATAAATGAGGAGTATGACAAAAACCACGATGATATATGTAGCCATAATATTTTAGTTGAATTGTTCGTAATCTGATGTTCTATACCGAGGAATATATTCCCGACGTTCCTTCTCTATAGCCTTTTCTTCTCTGTCTAGTATTTGCTTAAACATATTGTTAATCTTTACCTCTAGACCTTTTCTTGTTTCATCTGTTAGATGGTGACGCTCTTTGATGGTTGAGTTATATACATCAACAGAGAATTGATTGTTTTCATCAATGGAGACTTCTGTCCTTCCATTGTTAGAGCTAAATGTTCTTGGTTTCTGTTCTTTGGAATGTTTATTATATTCTCCTCGTCTAACTGCAGCTTCAGCTTCCCGCATACTATTAGATATAGCCTTTCCTGGTACTTTGACTAGAAATGCTATGAAGTAAATTGTAAACCAAATAAATAAGATTATTGTTATCATATTTTGGTTTTGAAAAAATAGTTGGTTTCATAGGAAATGTCCAAATCACTTTTTCTTAAAGAAATCTGGATTTTCCTTACAAAACAAATAGAAAATCTCAACTATATCAGTATATTTTGTCAAGTCTTTTACTCGATAAGCTAGGTGATATGTTCTAATGGCAATCTTTCTTTTTTCTTCGTCAATCCAAACACCGCCAATTTTCCCTATAGGTTTCCATGTAAAATTATAGCCATTATCTGCTAAGAAGTCTACAAATATACTGTCAAAGCCATTGTTAAACCAAACTTGGTCTGTCTCATGATATTCACAGCAAATAAAAACATCTGCATCAAGATTATTAATCTGCTCAATAAGATAATCACCATATTTGCTTATATGTTTGTTTAAAACACTATTTTGGCATCGACAATCTCCAAGCTCTTTTTTGCAATTAATTCTTGCTATTGGATATTGTTCAAAAGATCTAATACAGAAATCTTGCTTTTCTTTTATTTCGGGTAAAGGAATAAAATTACCATGTACCGCTGATACTAATCCTCCAACTGTATAGGCCATTAATTTGTTAAATGTTGGAGTCTTACATACATTATAATCACTATCTGAAGAATTAGGATCACAGTATGATTCCATTCTGCTGTCCCATGCTGAGCCATTTTCGCCAGCACCATTTTGATCCTTAGTTAGATAAAGAAATCTAACAGGACAATTTTCCCAATAAGTATTCTCTTTGGTAAAGTTATCATCACTTGGTGAGCGCCAATATCTTTTTGGTTGATCATCTCCATCGGCATACAATTCCATAGGTCCCATATACATAATGCCGTCCTCGGAGAAACGATTTTCATCGCCTCCTTGTTTAACAAAAGCTTCCTTCCATATATTGAGGATGTGATTGTTAGACTGCATATAATTTTTCAATTTTCCCATAATTTTTACTCTTTAGTTTACGTCATTTATTATCTTGCTTTTTTATTAGTGATACAGAAATCACTTAAGTTTTTTATTGATGCTTGTTTATTGACAAACACAATGTTTAAAAGATGTTGCAAATATACTAAAAATTATCGAAACTTAGAAGAAATGCATATATTTTTTATACTTTTGCAAGAAATTGCATAAATATATGAATAAGGTAAACCATTATATCGAAAATCTGTTGGCACAATACAGTTCTCGCAATGTCAATGCGTTCATTGATACTGCGGCAGAAGACATGTCCTCTATTTATCTCTCCAAAGTAGAGTTGGAGGGGGAAAGTGAGGAAGTTTCTGGTTTCGATGACGATACAGTTGAAGGCGATGACGAGGAAGTGGAAGAAGAGTTAGAACTATCTTCCATTACCTCCGTTATGGCGGAAGAAAGCAGGTTGGTGGTTTTAGGGAATCCTGGCTCAGGCAAGACTACTGTCCTTATTCATGAGTTGGTTCGTTTGTGCAAGAGTTTCTTGGAAGGAAATTCTAAAGTTCTCCCTATATTTGTCTCTTTGAAAGAGTTAAGAGCAGATTATACTCTTGCTGATTTCTTGGATGGGATTCTGTCCTCTGATGAATTGGCTAATTATGTAAAGATAGGAAACTCCGTTCTTTTCCTTGATGGACTGAATGAAGTTGTTCCTGATTTATATGATTCCACCATCAAGGATATCAAAGATATCATGACAGCTTACCCATTGCTTCATCTTGTTATCACTTCCAGAAAATATGGGTATAGCAACCAGTTAGGGATTGCCAAATATGAGATTCAGGCCTTTGATGAGTCTGACATCCAAGAATATACGGTGAGACGTACAGGTAATATAGACTTGTTCAATGTCCTTAGACAAAGAAAATTACTCCATACTTTGGCTTCTACGCCATTGATGTTGAAGATGATAGCCGATATTTGGTCTCACTCCCAGCAGCTGCCTGCACAATTCTCTTCACTATATGAGGAGTTTATTGATTATCAGTTGCATAAGAGCCTATCCATATCAAGTGAGGAGAAGGATTGTCTGTTGGATGTATATGCGAACCTGGCGTTTGAGCTTCGCAATATAGGTTATATATCGGACAGCGTGGAACATTTGGAAGAAATCATATCTTCTTATGTGCCAGCCGAAAAATGCGAGGATGTTGCTGATGAACTGCTCAAGAGCGGTCTCTTGGTTATAAACAGTATGGGGCATGGCTTTGATTATGTTTCTTTTATCCATGAGACTTTTCAAGAGTATTTTTGCTCTCTCTTCATAGCCCACAGTTATATGAAAGATCATCAGTTTATAATTGATGTGACTGACAGCAAATGGAAGGAGACTGTCAAGCTTTCATTGGAAATGATATTGCCGCATCTCTCCAAGAGCGAAACAGGTGTTTTGCTTGACTACCTTAGACGTGCCTTTTACGATAAGTCTACTAATCACCTTGTGGATGAGCACTTGGAAGAGTTTGTGGCAATCTTAAGCAATACCTATGCTCAATCTGAGCTTGTTACTCGCTACGTTGAGCAGTACGTTTCTTTGAACATGAGCAACTACATAGGGCTTAATCATTCCTCTGGAAAGGTTCATCTCTTCGGGGTTATTGTGAAGTCCATTGTGAAATTACCTTCCAAGAATTTAATGAAATGCTTGTTCGAAGATAAGGTCTGGCTTAATCAATGGCTTTTTGGTGGCGATGATTTGGATGGAGAGCGTTCTATTAACAAACGCAAGGAAGTTACTCGTAAGAATAAATACAAGATATTGCTTCACGCCACTTGTAATTCTGCATCTCCTAAGGATTGTTTTTTAGAGATACTTCATGCTTTGCGCCAATATGGATATAGTTATGTCTTAGGCAATCGCCTGAGACATATGGTTAGTCAGGTCGTAAAATTTCTCTCCAATGCAGACTTGAAAGAGATGTATTTACAGAATGGTCAGGTGTTTTGTCTTCTTCTCTCTTTGGATGAAGAGTTTATCAAGGGTGAATTATCTAAAACAGGAGTAAGTTTAGGTGATATTGTTGGACCTTATCAAACCTTGATAGGCAGAAAGTATAGTTCTACCAAGAATCTCAGAACGTTGAGCTTTTACTATAACTTTATTGTTCCACAATATGAGGACGAGCTGTTTGACACGAAACAACTCTTGCTCGATATCATGAATTGTCCTGGATTGTTGGACAATATGGTAGAAAATCCTTATTGGCTAGAGCACTTTACTTATTTGGCTAAGATGGTTTATGTTCTGCCGGAAAAGTATTGGAGCGAGAAATATTCCCAGCTTATTTCAGAACGTTTGTCTAGTGTTAATCCATTTACAATGAAGCCAATAGTTGTTAGTAAAGAGACGATAGACCTCAAAAACTCATTTATTAAGGATGGACACTATTATTATCCATTAGGTAACGCTAAGTCTGCAAAGGTTACTGAAATAGCAGAAAGCATAAAAAGATCTAATCTTGATGCGTCCCTAGTAATAAAGGATATAGGAATTATAGAGGTAAAGGAGAATCTCGGACTTGCAGATGATTGCTGTGGTTTCGAAGTATTAGAAGATTTAATGTCAAAATATAAATTGTTAGCTATTCAGGAAGAAAATGGACATTCAATTATGTCTTTTGACATTCCTTCCAAAATGAGTAGAATTTTTGCTAAACAGCGTTTACAAATAGGTGATTGTGTTTATAAAGTTAAACGAATACAGGCTAGTTGCCTTTTCACCTCATTAAAGTTGAATCACTGGGAATATACGCATAAAGAAAAAAATAACTCAATCAAGAAAGATGGAATGCAAAGTTCCTATTATTTCATGCATCGTGATTATTTGCTGAGTAAAATTAAAAAGTTAAACTCATTTTCAGAAAGTGATCTTGCTACATGGGGAATTTTGGGATATTTGCCAAAGAAGTTGGAAAAAGTCATCACCTCTGGCTGCTGCATGCTATACTATATGTCAGGCAAAGCAAAGAATAAATATTACTTGGTTGGAACAAAAACGAATGAGATGCTTAATCTTTCTATGAGTTACTATGATGTTTGGGAAGTAGGGGATATAATCCTTTATTATAAGGAACGCTATTATAAAATACATGATACCAACAGATTGTCTATATATGGTTATCATGAAGGTGTGGTTTGGAACAAGAATGGAGCCGAATTCCAAATCAAGGATTCTTCGTCGCATGAGCTTTATGAGGCATATGACAAAAATAACTCTTATAAGTTAGGTGACAAAGTTAGTTTTTGGGCATCTGGTATCAAACAAGGTAATCACCATGTTGCCTATTCTGTTTGCTACCAGGAAAGTGTATAAACTTCCCTGGTAGCAAGTTGTTTATTTATATCCCATTTCTTTAGCATTTCACGTAACAAACTCTTATTGAAACATTTAGTCGTTTTACGTTTACACGTATATGTGTATATACATCTATGTGTAATGCTATATTTTTCCTAGCGCATATCACAAAGTCTTCTATGATTGTTCATAACATCTTTATCTTAATTTTGTAGAACCTAATATAGCTATGATGATGAGTCCAACCTTGATGATTGTAGCTGTAGGATTGGCTTGCTTTGCATCTTTCAATTGCTCGGCTAAGGCCAGATTATTTTCCTTGGCATCGGCGAGTTCTTTGGACGTTTGCGTATGGAGTGCCGTCAACTTACTGAGAGAGGATTGGAGATTATTGTTGGTCTCCTGCATCTTTTCCAGGCTTTTTGAGAACTCCGCTTGTTGTTGCTTCTGTTGTAACTGCATATTCTCCAGTGTCTTGCCTTGCAGGGACAGTTTATCTTGGAGTTCTTTATTGGTCTTGGCAGCAGCTTCTATCTGTAACCTGGCTTGTTTTTGCGACTCTTCATTAGCCTTTCGGAGCTGTTCCGTTTGTTTTTGGACCATTTGCTGGGCTGATTCGTTTGCTTTTGGACCATTTGCTGGGCTGATTCGTTTGCTTTTTTGAGAGCCTCGGTCTGGAGCTTGATTTGTTCCTGATTCTCTTTTTGAGCTCTTGTTAGCTCGGCAATTTGTTTATTGGAGGCCTCAGTTTGCTCCTTATGTGTTTTCTGCATGGTCTCCAACTGCTTATTGAGTTCTTGGTTCTTTTTGTTGGAATCCTCAATTTGCTTGATATATTGTTTTTTGACCTCTTCCATAATAGCTGCACGTGAGCTATTTCTCTTGGTTCTCACATTTTCCACGGTATCGCGGAAGTAAGTACCCAGTGCAAAAGGAATAGGGATTACCTTGTCAGCTACATTCCTGATAAATAGATTTTCCTTCTCATGTCCCACACCATAGATCCAAGCGGTTTGCAAGTTAGCCAGGGTCTCGATAATGGTTATCTCATCTAGCTTCTCGATGCCGCTGCCACCGCCTCTTACAATGGCAATCACATCGAATTTCTTGCAATCTGCCTCTATCAAGGTTTGGCGCAAGGCAGTAGAGTTTGCAAAGTTGACTCTTATTTCATGGAAGTCAATGTGAGTCTTCGCCGCCACAAGACCTTTCTCAAAATCGGCGTTTGTGATGGATGTCTCAGCATAAATCAAGGCTACCTGAGGACGCTCATCGGTGAAAAGTTTGTTCTGAAGGATACTATCCACGTTCTTGTATCCGTTTTGTTCCTTGATTCGTCGTAGTTCTGCTCGTTTAACCTCTTCGTCAGAGATGGCGATTTCCTTGACTTTATCAATACGAGTGACATTGAGCAAGATTTGAATATAGCCACTTGGGTTGAGCTTTCTATCAATAGTACCATAAACCGTGATGAGATTGCCGTTCTTCAGGTCATATCTCAAAGATACAGGAACGACGATGGTCAGTTCCTCTACCTGTGTCTCGTCTTTCAGTCTGTCATAGGCAAAGTGTCCATAGACCTTGTCTGATTTGATATAGATGCCCTTCAGGCAAATCACAGTCATGTTGATTTCCTTATGCGTCAGGAAATTCTTGAATATATTCAATAGTTCCGCAGGTTGATAGTAGCTATTGGGTACTATTGCTTTTGAATCATCTTCCATAATAGTTTGCGCTTTAGGATGTAACTTAGTCACAATTATAATATGCCACTGGATTTTGACCAATGGTTATGATTTGGCTTGCATCTTTATTAAGATAGGGTGAATTCTCCATCTCTTTCCCTTCGCATTCGTATCTATTAGGATACCTTGGATCTGTGGACAAATACCATTTGGATGGAACTATCACTTCTTTCACGATTCCATCCACGTGTCCTATTACCAGGGTAATCTTGGAGAGTCTTTGTTTGGAGATTCTCCAATACTTTCTGGTTGCTTCATATACAGATGGGCGATAGTACTCACTATGTCTATCTGTGCAGTTGAAGGATCTTTTGATATTCACAAAAAGAACCTTGTCTGATGCGGATAATTGTAAGGCTTCTTTCATATATTTAGCAATTCTTTTGGTGCAAAAGTAATATATTTTTCGCAAGATATGGCATAAAAAACTATTTTTTGTTGTTCAAAAAAGTAAGAAAGTGGAATTTCTCCTTTATAGAGTCTATTTTTATGCTTGATGCACTTTCAATAGTATGGCAGTGTAATTGTCTTGACTCACCGTTTCACAGAAGGTATCAAGTTCTGCAAGTATTCCTTTGGCTGATTCATCTTTGGATAGTATGGACAAAAGGGTAGTAGATGCCATATACTTGTTGACTCCATCTGAACATAAGAAAATCCTATCACCATCTTTTATGTGGAATTGTTTAATCTCAGGATTGACAGCTTCAGGATGATAAGAAAAAAAGCATCTCGTAATCTTTTCAAAGCCATGTTGGGAGGATACATGATCTTGTGTTTGGTATAAAACATGATTGGATGAATCCAGATAATAGCATCTGCTGTCCCCCAGGTGGGCAATGGTAAGAAGGTCATTCTCTATACTTGCCATCACCATGGTGGTACCCATTTGAACATGGTTAAGTTCAAAAACTTTCTCTGTAAAAGCGATGGAGGTCTTTTTGCAGGCCTTTTTAATCTTTTCCTCAGAATCTGGTTCCATAGAATGACTTTTCCAATAGTCGCTTATGCACTTGATTACAAATTGACTTGCGACATCGCCCTTCGTATGGCCCCCCATGCCGTCACAGATAATGCCCATCCAGCGATTTTCATCCTGGATGTCCGGGGTAAAGAACGAGTCTTCATTACGGCTTCTTTTCCCTCGTTGAGTTATAGATGCGTATTCGAGTTCCATATCCTAATGCGATTTATGGTGCAAAGATAGAAAAAACTTTTGAATCTAATATGGAAAATCTTTACTTTCTGTGTTTTGGAGTATAATTAAAACGATGAAGCCCTAGGTGAGAGTCCTAGGGCTTCATTTATCGAGCGAGCTTTATCTTGATGCCATGATGAGGATTAGCGTCTTGCTTGGAAACATCCTCGTTGGCACCTTGTTTGTTATCCGCAGCCAAATTCTCTTGGCTTTCCACAATGCCGTTACCATCTATGTCATGATCGATGGGAGTGGTGCTTCTTAGGTCGATGCTTTTACCATAGTTTTTTGAAGTGCTTGCCTTTTCTGCATACTGAAAGATGATTCCAGAAGAGCGTTCTGCCGCTGCAAGAGCATTCTTTGTAAAGGATGGATTCTCTTGAAGGAGTCCTTTCCAAAACTTATTATGGTTCAAGCTTCTCACCTCAAACTGATACTTTTGACCTATCATGGCTCCGCCTATATGGGCTAGTAAATCTTCTTTGACCAGATTCTCATAACTTAATGGTTGATTCTCCTTGATTCTTGTACTTCTCATCAAGCCTATAGAAAGGTCTCTATAGAAGTCATCCTGCTTATCATAGCTGTTTTGAGAAGACAGATGGATGGTATCTTCCTTGCAGCTATAGCTGACAATATCCTTTTTTCCATCAAAATGGATTCTGGCTGGGTAGGCACCCTTCTCTTTCAGTCTTAAAAGAGAAGAAACATTGGCCTTTGATTGCTGAGCATAGCGTGACTTCAACCATTCCCATTTCTGAGGGTCTCTTAAAGGGAGGTCTGTCTGTTCTATGTTATATAGCAGTTGAATGCCTTTATTTGTGATGATAGAAAAGGGATCTTTCCTCACATCAACCCTTAGGTTCACCTTTTGCACCTCTTCTTGCGTGACATACAAAGGTAATTCATAACCTTCCTTCTCTGCCAAGAGAGCCAGGACAAGAGCCTCTTTGCCATGATAGGCATTACCTTGTATATTGTGAGGTATAGCCTTTGGAGCTTGCAGCCATGGAAGTTCTGGATAAGTCATCTGCAAGCTTAACTTCTCTGCTATGAGCCTCCCATATCGAGTATAAGCCTCTTTTTGTTTGAACTCATCTGTGTGCCATCTTCCCTTTTCTGGAAGAACAATAGCTTCTGACAGTTCATAGAGTAACGGAACTTCTTGTTCTTGGCTTGCGGAATTGTTACTTGATTGGAATTGAGTTTGGTAGTCAGCCACTAAAGAAGAAATCTTATCTTTATAGTTCTGATAACTTTGACTGATTTTCTCCTCCATTTCTTCTCTATCCTCTGGACAAAGGAAGCAAACACTACCATAATACTCTTCCTCCAGGGACTCATAACGATGGTATAGGTTGCTCACCTCACCACATGAAAGAAGGAATTCAATGTCTCCGGAAAGTACATTATTTTTGTCTTTTAAGGAGTCAAAGTAAGGTTTGATGGCTTGCACCTCTTCCATGGTATTGGCGTTAGCCGGAAAGAGTTGTTGCTTTTGTTCATCCTGAAGCCTTCTTGGTTGAATTTCAAGCTTACTCATACGTTTATCCAGTTCCTCTTGCCCTCCAAGAATCAAAGATAATTCCTTGGTAAGCATGTGAAGTCGCTCTGGATGAGCATGGGTGTCTATGCCTAGGCGCTTGATTTCACGCAATCCACCTTCTATGAGTCCCTCTCTAATAGATGGTTTGTCTTCCAACGTTAAATTTACTTCTTCGTGATTGGGATTCTTGAAGGCGGACAATTTGCCATTTGCGGATAAAACCAAGCCATCAATCATGCCATGTGTGGTGGCTATCTGATGGCTTTCCTTGAGGGTAACGATGGTAGTGTCACCTATCTTGTTCCCCATCAATGCTGTGAGTTTATCCAATTGCGCATCCAAATTCTCCCTCTTTACTAAGCCTTTTACTGCACCAATGAGTTCTTGGTGGAGATAAGCATTGCCGGTGTTGATATTCACATGATGGACTTTATCGCATTTATCAGCCATATATACGCCAACAACCATCTCCGAATCACCTGAGAGCGTCCACATTTGAGGAATAACCTTTTTCCCAAGCTTCTTGGAATACAATACATTCTGCATCTCAGCAGGGAACGAGCCACCTAGGGTAGGGGGATAGCAACGGACGATGTCTTTGACAAGCTGCTTGAACTCCATAGCGGATTTATTGACCATCTCCTTTTCTTTTTCCCAGGCTGTTGATTCCTCAGAAGACAAGCGTTTTAGCTTTTGGGATGACAACATGGACAGAAACTCTGCTAAAGGTAACTCATGCAGCTGGGGCTTAGAAGCTGGCTCGTCATATGATGAGATGGCAAGGGTTGGACCACCTTGCTGGGGACTCTCTCGGTAATAGACATCAACCATCACAATTGGATTTTTCTTGTTTCTTGGTTCTGCTAGAAAGAGTGTGGGTTAGTACAAGTCCAGCTTTCCATAGAAGA
>ERZ808266.392-NODE-392-length-15565-cov-5.441328_pt1 | contig 15565 bp, 25 predicted proteins | sample MGYA00521278_ERZ808266 | MGnify/ENA primary metagenome ERZ808266 (study PRJEB31516, sample SAMN03275591) | gut metagenome | biome: mammalia-associated habitat; material: feces | host: Papio cynocephalus | place: Kenya | collected 2012-08-02 ... | reverse complement strand
CTACCGGTCCGCGGCGACGAATACCGGCTACCAGTCCGCAGCGACGAATACCGGCTACCGGTCCGCGGCAGAGGTAAGCGGCCGCGACAGCGTCGCGATTGCAGCCGGGGCTAAATCCAAAGTGCGAGGAGCCATTGGGTGCGCGATTGTGTGCGTCGAGCGCGGAGATTGGAACGGAGAGACGTACCCGCTGCTTGCAATCTGCTCGGCTATCGTAGATGGCGAGAAAATCAAGGCGGATACGTGGTACACGGTAAAAAACGGAGAGTTTACGGAGGTAGACGATGATGACACATGACGAGATCACCACCACGCTGCGGGCTTTTGCCCGCAGCAGAAAAAGTGGGTGCAGGGCGTGCCCGGAGTATAACAGCTGCGGCAAGATCGGGTGCAGGATGGCGGATGAGGCGGCGCGGGCACTTATGGCTACCATCCGGCCGGTTGGCTGTGCGGAAACTGGCAAATGGATTTCCACGGCGGATTGGATGCCAGCACCGGAGAAAGAAGTGCTGGCGTGCTGCCGCACGCGCGGCGGAACCATCTATTGGTGCGTCGCAATCTACATCGCGCCGGGCACGACGCGCGAGGAATCAGTTATTAACTGGGATTACGAGGCGTGCGAGTACGACGAGGAGAAAGACGAGTACTTCGTCGTGCCGGGGTGGTACGAGCAGATCAAGAACTGGGGCGAATACGGATTCGTTCACATCGCGGACGATGTGACGCACTGGATGGAGCTGCCGGAGGTGCCAAATGAGCAAGGCTGATTACGACTTTTACAAAATCCACGGAATCTGCGTAAAGTGCGGGCGGAGCGATGCGGAGCCGGGGCACGTGATGTGCGGAGTGTGCGCGGGAAAGCAGGCAGAAAGCCGCCTCGCCAAGTGGAGCGCGCTTTCGGCGGAAGAGAAGGACGCAGCCCGTGCAAAGGGCCGAGAAAAGCGGAATGCGCTTCGACGGAAGCGAAGAGCGGACGGGTTGTGCATCTACTGCGGGAAGCCGGGCTATAACGGGGGCGCTTGCTGCTATGAGCATATGCTCGAAAACCGCAGGAGGCAGAGGGAACGGACTGCAAAAAAAGCTTTGGAGAAGCCGGTAGGAGCATGCCTATTGTGCAGCAAACCGGCACTTCCGGGGTATAAGCTGTGTGAGGATCACTACTCCGCACTGATGCGAGCTGCAGCAATGGGAAGAGAAGCGATGAAAACGCGACGCACCCGTGGGAATCAGCTTGATTTTTGAGGTGATGGCATGAGGCATTCGACGGACAAGCTGGAAGACTTTTGTATGTGGACGTTTTTGCAGCCCGGCGGCTGCAAGTCCAACGTCCCGCTGCTCAAAGAGGCGGTAAGGACGTGGGTGAAGATGGTAAAGCAGAAAACGGCCGGGCAGCGCGGCGGAAAAGACATTAGCTATGACGATATCGAGAGAATCAAAATGACGATCCTGCTAGAGGCGGCAGCACTGGTGCTGTCCGGCGAGACAGATAAGCTGGGAACGGAGGAAAAACAATGCGGTACGGATTTGACGACGAGCGGTGTGTAAACTGCGACGCTTGCCGGTTGTGCAAAAAACTGGTAGGCGGAGAATGGCACTATTTCTACGTCTGCGCAGCATACGCCGGAAGCGACCGCATCAACACCATGCTGTACATTGGCGGGTGGGACGATGTGAGGAAGCCTAACAGCCGGTGCGAGTTATGGCGTGAGAGAAACCGCGTACCGTGGAAGGAGGAGGACAGTGCAGTCGGTTGACTACGGCGAGAAAATCCAGGAGGCGGCGAGCAGGAGCGGGAAGCCGGTGATGCAGATCGTAAGAGAGGCGGGAATATCGCACAATACGTGGTACGATATTGTACGCGAAAAGCGGATGCCTCGGCTGGATACCTTGCTGCTCATCATGGATGCGATGGGCTGCAAAAGCCTCGATGAAATGCTCGGGATTGTGCCATGAAAAAATGCGGCCAACTCAAAAAATGAGCTGGCCGCATTACCAATTTACAGGAAGTCTATTGCGTTTTGAGGGCAATTGTTATTTAATTGTATCAGGTAAGGCATCCGTAAATCGCGCATGAAAAGGGAAGCCTTTCAGGCCGCGTGGGATCTTCGGGATTTTGGTGGCCTTTACCGGGTGGATGCGGCGGGACGCTGCTGCGCGGGCCCGGCTGATATGCGAGGCGTGCCGGAGACGGTGCAGGCGGGGACAGCTCCGCAGCCTCGCGCCAAGTAAGCGACTCTGAAATCCTGCACAAAAGCATCTGGCTTTCCCGGTGCATCAGACCTCGGCGCACTCATTACGCGTGCAGAAGTCTCCAAGGCTGGGTAGACGTGGGTCGGGGTGATAAAAACGCCCGCAGGTGCGTCCGAAAATCGAGGCAAGCACACTGTACAGCTGCGGCGGCTCAACGCCTTAAAAAACAGCCCAGCGCCCAATAGCTGTGGGACGCTGGGCTGACTTCCCAAGCGAGGTTTTCACATGGCAGAAATCGAGACCCCGCATAAGTGCGCCAAATGTGCGGCGCTGGATATGGATGATGCGCATACAGACAGATACGGCGGAGATACTTTCGTCTGGTGCGCGGCGTGCGGGTGCTATGTGTGGATCAAGGGCACGTGCGTGGAAAGGAGTAAAGCGTGAGCAGGCCAAGATACTGGTGGTATCGCAATGTGTGCTCCGCAATCGGGCAGTACCCGGCGCTTTGCGAGAGAGTCGGCGAGCTTGGGCGGCAGAGCGTCACGGCGTCGTTTAGCGGCATGCCGCACGGCTCCGGCGTTGGCAGGCCGGTCGAGGGCGCTGCGCTCAGAGCGGTGAGCGCAAGAGAGTACGACGATTACAGAGCGGTGCAGCGGGCGATTGAGGCGGCCAATGGATGGCCGGACGGCGATGCGGTGCTCGAGGTGGTACGGCTCTGGCATTGGATGCGGGTGAAGAATTTTGACTTCATCGCGGACAGCCTCCACATGAGCGAGCGGACGGCAAGACGGTACAACAGCCGCTTTGTTTACGAGTGCGCGCGAAATATGGGGTACTACGAGGAGAGGGGCGCGTGACATGATGCTCGCGGACAAGCAAATACGGAGGTTGCTGCGGTTTCAAAAAATCGCAGACTGGAAAACCGCGATATACAACGGGAGCTATGGAAGCGTAAAAAATGTTGGATATGATTTGAGGGCGGCGGCCATCTGGAAGAATGGTGAAAGCGTCGAGGAGTGCACGCTCTGCTGCGGGGAATCAGTGCTGATTGCTTCTGGGGAGATCGTGCAGTTCGGCGACAAGTGCGTCGGGAAGGTATATCTTCGCAATCGGCTGATTCGAGCTGGCTTGACTATGGACGCGCCGCTCTATCAGCCGGGGCATACGACGAGAATATTCTACAGACTCACAAATTTGTCCGGTGCGCCGATCCAGATAGAAGTGGCTGATAAGCACGCAATGCTGACTTTTGAAAAGCTGCGAAGCAAGCCAAGGCACAGGTACAACGGAAAATATCAGAACGAAATTGCAATTCCTGCGAGAAAATAGAAAAGTTGGCCTAACAGAGCCAAGTCAATGGTATATAATGCTAGTATCGAGAGCGCTGCGGGAGACCGACGGCGCTCTTACTTTACAAGTGAGGAGGCGAGCGCATGGCACATCCGGGAGGTAGGCCGCGAAAGTACAAAAGCGTCGCGGCAATGGAAAAGGCAATCGAGGAGTATTTCGATAGTTGCAAAGGCGAGCCGCTGCGAGATGTGGACGGCAACCCATTCTTTGATAAGTATAGCCAGCCTGTGCTTATCAATGCGCACCCGCCGACTGTGACGGGGCTTGCGCTTGCGCTCGGCTTTACGGGTAGACAGGCGCTGCTGAATTACCAAGAACGCCCAGAGTTTGTAGACGCAATTACGCGCGCGAAGGCCAGATGCGAGGAGTACGCCGAGTCCCGCCTCTACGACAAAGACGGCGCGACAGGCGCAAAATTTACGCTGTCGTGCAACTTCGGATGGCGCGAGTCGAGCGGGACAAAGCTCACGGTCGACAATGTGCAGGTGGTCGTCGATGTCTGAGGTGCGCCTATCGCAGATCATCGGCCCCACCTTTTACAGTGTGGCACGCGACGTCGTCCAGCACGATCACACCCACTACGACTTTAGCGGCGGCCGCGGCTCGCTGAAATCCTCGACAGTGTCTATCCTCGTGCCTCTCCTGCTGATGCAGGAGCAGAATCGCAATTGCCACGCTCTGGTGCTGCGCAAGGTCGCAAATACAATCCGCGACAGCGTGTATGCACAGTACATCTGGGCAATCGGGGAGTTAGGCGTTGCGGAATATTGGGAAGCCAAAGTCAGCCCGATGGAGCTGATCTACAAGCCGACCGGCCAGAAGATCATGTTTCGCGGAGCCGATGACCCGATGAAGATCAAGTCCATCAAGGTGCCCTTCGGGTACATCGCCATCACGCACTTCGAGGAGAAGGACCAATTTGCTGGGCGCGCGGAAATCCGTACGATCCTACAGTCCACGATGCGCGGCGGGGAAAGATACTGGAATTTCGAGAGCTATAACCCTCCGATTAGCCGCGATAACTGGGCGAACAAAGACTCGCTCGAGGAGCGCGTCGACCGGCTTTGCCACAGCTCGACATACCTTGAAGCGCCGCGCGAGTGGCTGGGCGAGCAGTTCATCGCCGAGGCCGAGCACTTAAAGGCGACGGACGAGCGAGCGTATCAGCACGAGTATCTCGGCATTCCGGTCGGCACGGGCGGCAACGTCTTTGAGAATTTGGAGCTGCGAGAGATCACGGACGAGGAGATCGCGGGATTCGATCATATCTATCAGGGTGTGGACTGGGGATATTACCCGGACGCATTTGCCTTTATCCGGATGGCATATGACAGCGCGAGGAATACCATTTACTTTCTCGACGAGTATTACTGCCACAAGAAAAGCAATGCCGAAACGGCACAGTGGATATTGGATAAAGGATATACGGATGCATACATCTTTTGCGATAGTGCTGAGCCTAAGAGCGTCGCGGACTTCCGGGCGATGGGCCTTCCAGCAAAAAGCGCCGCAAAAGGCCCTGGCTCGCTTGATTACTCGATGAAGTACTTAGCGCGGCGAAAGATCGTCATCGACCGCCGCCGCACGCCGCACGCTTGCGACGAGTTTGTGAGCTACGAGTATGAGCGCAACAAGGACGGCGAGATCATCAGCGGCTATCCTGATGCAAATGACCACGTGATTTCCGCAGCGAGATACGGGCTTGAGCCGCTATACCGGAGAATGGGGGTAATCGCATGAGGCGAACCGGATTAAAAAAAGAAAATCCGAGGCTTTTCAAAATCTGGCAAGGATTAAAGCAGAGGTGCAACAACGAAGTGTGCAAAGATTACCCAGATTACGGAGGACGCGGGATTCATGTCTGCGACGAGTGGAGCACCACGTTTGCGCCATTTCTCAATTGGGCGTTATCTCACGGATACGAAGATGGCCTGAGCATCGACAGGATCAATTGTGATGGCGACTACTCCCCAGAAAATTGCAGATGGGCAACGTGGACGGAGCAGGCGAGGAACAAGCGAATCCAAAAAAACAACAAAGTTGGGGTTAAGGGCGTCCACATGGATAGAGGCCAGTATAGGGCAGTTATCTACGTAGATAGTAAGAAAATCCATTTGGGAAGATTTAACACGCTTGAAGAAGCTGCTGCGGCGAGAAAAGCCGGGGAAGCAAAGTACTGGGGTGTAGCATGAGCAATTCAATTGTACAAAAGCTAACAGAGCTGGGATATACCACGATCCCAGAAGCGTTTTACGGCAAAGTCGCCGAATGGAAAAGCTGGTATCAGGGCAAAGTCAAAGGCTTCCACTCGTACCGCGTGCGCAACGGCGCGAGTATCGTCGCGTGCAAGCGCTATTCGCTCGGCATGGGCAAAAAGCTCTGCGAGGATTGGGCGAACCTCCTGATGAACGAAAAGGTACAGATCACCTTGGAGGGCCAGCGCGAGCAGGAATTTGTCGACCGCATCCTGACGGAGAATAACTTTACCGTCCGGGCAAACGAGATGCAGGAAATGAAATCCGCACTCGGCACGGTCGCGTACATCCCACGCGTCGTGGGGCAGGAAGTCAGCGAGGGCGGCGAGATCATCCCCGGCAACGCGTCCGGAATCGCGATCGACTACGTAACGATTGAGAATATTTACCCGCTGGCGTGGAGCAACGGCTATATCAGCGAGTGCGCTTTTTCGTCCGTTGTGACGCGCGACGGGAAGGACTACGCCTATCTGCAAATCCACAAAAAGGGCACGGACGGACTGTATATCATCGAGAATCGCATCTACCGATACGATAACGAGCTTCTGTCGGATGAGCAGCTTGCCAACGTCGCGGGCTTTGAACGCATCCCGCCGGTCGTCCACACCGGAAGCGACCGGCGGCAGTTTGTAATTGATCGGCCGAACATCGCCAACAACTACAACTACCTGCTGCCGACAGGCATCTCGGTGTACGCAAACGCCATCGACGTGATGCAGGGCGTGGACATCGCCTACGACAGCTACGTCAACGAATTTGTCCTCGGCAAAAAGCGCATCATGGTTAAGCCGTCCGCAAGTAAGTTCCTCGACGGCGAGCCGGTTTTCGACCCGTCCGACGTCGTCTTCTACGTCCTCCCTGAGGACGTCGTCAATGACTCGGCGATCACGCCTATTGATATGACGCTTCGCACGGCCGAGCACAACACAGGCATTCAGGATCAGCTCAACATCCTGTCGAGCAAGTGCGGTTTCGGCGAGACGTATTACCGCTTCGACGGCGGCAGCATCGCGACGGCCACGCAGGTTATTTCAGAAAATTCCACGCTTTTCCGGACGATCAAAAAGCATGAGATTATCCTCGAGCAAGCGCTCGACGAGCTTTGTCGGATCATCCTTCGGCTGGGCAATGCCGCAATGGGCCTCGGCCTCGATGAAAACGTCGAAATCTCCATCGACTTCGACGACTCAATCATCGAAGACGACACGACGAATTTCTCGCGGGATATGCAGATGTTGTCTGCCGGAATCATGAATGACTGGGAATTTCGTGCAAAATGGATGAACGAAGACGAGGCGACGGCCAAGGCGGCGCTGCCGAAGGCCGAGGACATGACCGACGAGGGCGAGAGCGAGACGGAGTGAGGTGACGGGCGATGCAGAAATACCCGTTTACTCCTGCGTTACTCGACTCGCTCCCGGAGGAGCTTGCCGAGCTTTTCCGCAGCCTCGAGCTGACGCTCTTATCCGGTATCTGCTCGCGCCTTGATCTGGCCGACCGGCTCAATGAGGTAACCGTGCAGCACATCCGAGCTTTACGCGCACAGGGCGTTGACCTTGACGAGATCAAAAAGGCCATCCAGCAGGAAACCGGCATCGGCGAACAGAAGCTCGACGAGCTGATTTCTGACGTCGTGGCGCGGAATCAAACGTACTACACTGATCTCATCGACTTCGCGGCGCTCACGCAGCCGGAATTTCTCGTCGGCGAGGCAGAGATCGACGCGATCCGCCGCCAGACTTTAGGGGAGTATCGCAATCTCACGCGCTCCATGGCGTTTGTGGTGGACGGCGGGCGCACGACGCTTGCCCCGGCCAAGGCGTACCAATGGGCGTTGGATAACGCCGTGCTGCAAATCGAGAGCGGAACGACGGGGTATAATCAGGCGATTTCCTCCGCTGTCCGGCAGCTCGCCGACAGCGGGCTCCGCGTTGTATCATACGAGAGCGGCAGGACGGAGCAGGTCGACGTCGCCGTTCGGCGGGCGGTGATGACGGGCGTGTCGCAGCTCTGCGACAAATACACTGTGCAATCTGCCGAATATCTCGGCACGCACTATTTTGAGGTGTCCGCGCACTCCGGCGCGCGCGACAAGCCGGGGCCGTCTCCATGGTCGTCTCACAAGGACTGGCAGGGAAGAGTGTACAGCGAGCGCACGGGCGACATCTACCCGAGCATTTACAAGGTGTGCGGCCTCGGCGAGGTCGACGGCCTCGAAGGGGTTAATTGCAAGCACCGGCGCTTTCCGTTTATCCCTGGCGTCTCCGAGCGCACCTACACCGACGAGGAGCTTGCACATATCGACGACGGACACGACGTGACGTATGACGGAAAGCACTACTCCGCATATGAGGCGACGCAGATGCAGCGCCGGATGGAAAACAGCATCCGCAAGCAGAAGCGCCGCGCCATTGCGTTTGAAAAGGCCGGGCTTAAAGACGAAGCGCAGGCCGCGAGCATCAAAGCTCGACGGCTGACGCAGAAGTACAAAGATTTCAGCAAAGCCGCGAAGCTGCCGGAGCAGCGGGCGCGGATGGAAGCTCGGCACTCTGACGAGGCATCGGAGATTCAGGCACGCTCGATAAAATCCGCGCGTGAAGAAGCAGCGAAGCAAGCGGCGTTGCAAAATAGCAAAAACACTGCTATACTGAAAGAAAGAATCGCGAGCGGGGAAGTCTCCACAGCGATCCGCCCGCAGGTCCAGGCGCGGCACATCGAAGGAACGCCACAGTTTGAGCAGTATAAGGCTGCCCGGCTCGCGAAAGGGCAAACGCCACAAAGCATTTTGTCCGTCAGCATACAGGAAGCGCAGGAGATCGTCGATAAGTACGCTTGCACAGGCACTGTTACGGTCAAGATGCCGTTAAACGCGCCGATGGAAATCAGAGAGTACAGAAACTTAGACAGAGCGATTGGGAAATATTACGCAAATAATGCTTTCCACGACACAAAGCGAATCATGATCGTATATGCGAAAAAAGGAACCCACATAGTTCCGACGATTCCGAAGGAGGAGCAACATGGTTAATATCTGGGATTATGCAAATTCGCTGCCCCGCATAAAGCTCAAGACAGAAAACGGAATCGAGTTCGTCGGGAACGTCGTTATGGTTTTAGACGCTGAGGAGATAGACGGCACGCAGGATTGCATGGACATTGAGCTCGACAGCGGCGAAATTAAATCCTTTTACCCGGACGAGATTGAAAGTATCGAGGTGCTGAAATGAGCACGCTGCAAATCGCATATAAAATCCTGTATAGCCTCGAGCACAAGAAGAAAGCCGACTATATGGGGCAGATCATAAGCCCCTCGGCGCTCAATGTCCCAGAAGATGAGTGGATGAACGTTATCCAGATGCTTCTGGATGAGGAGTATATCGCGGGCGCGAAGGTCGGGAAAGACATCCTCGGCAATCAGTACGTCGACGTCAAAAATGTCCGAATCACACTGAAGGGCGCACAATACCTGAGCGAAAACAGCGCGATGCAGAAAATCGCAAAGATTGCGACTGATATTATCACAATCGCAAAACCTTAAATATCCTCAAAGTCAAAAAGGGCTGACCGCTTCGGCGGTTGGCCCTTTTGCTATATCGCCGAGAGGCGTTAAACCGCAGGGCGACGGCCCTGACAAAAAACGGAGGTACAAAAAATGAGCGAACCTATCGAGAAACAGAACCCGGCTACTCAGTCGGAGCCGTCCCCTGCGAAGACCTTCACGCAGGAGGAAGTGGACGCCATGATCGGCAAGCGCCTTGCAAAGGCGATGAAGGGAATGCCCAGCGAAGAAGAGCTGACCGCGTACCGCACGTGGAAAGACGGCCAGCAGACCGAGCAGGAGCAGCAGGCTAAGCGAGACAAAGAGCTCTCGGACAGTAAAAATGCCCTGACGGCTGCACAGGCGGAGCTTGAGCAGCTCAAGCGTGACAAGTACGTGCTGTCCAAGGGCCTGAGCGGCGACGATGCGGAATTTATCGCGTACAAAGCCGCAAAGATGGTAGATGACAAGACCACCTTTGAGGCTGCCGTCGACCAGCTTACAGCCAACCGCAAGAAAGTTACGTTCGACTGGGCTGCGCCCGCCGGAGACGGCGGAAAAACCGAAACTGTCAATGCCGCGATGAACAGCATCATCCGCGGCGCACTCAAATAAGGAAAGGAAGTTATTAAATGGCTACTATTGACCGCAGCGCACTTTCCGGCCTCATCCCGGAGCCGGTAACACGCGAGATCATGCAGGGCGCTATCGCTGAGTCGGCTGTCCTCCGTATGGGCCGCCGTCTGGCGAATATGTCGTCCAAAACTCAGACCATCAACGTTCTTGACGCTCTCCCGTCTGCGTACTTCGTCAACGGCGAGGCGACCGACTCCGGCGCTGGCGATGCCTGGAAGCAGACCACGAAGATGGCGTGGGACAAAAAGAAAATCTACGCCGAGGAAATCGCTGTCATCGTCCCCATCCCGGAGGCGGCACTTGACGACGCTGACTACGACATCTGGGGCGAGGTCCGCCCGCGCCTGAACGAGGCTTTCGGTAAGGTTATTGACGCCGCGATCCTCTTCGGCACCAACAAGCCGAGCACGTGGCGCGACGGCGTCGTTCCGTCTGCGATTGCGGCGGGCAACGGCGTCCCGACAACTTCCGACGTTTACTCCGACATTATGGGCGAAAACGGCCTGATCTCCAAGGTTGAGCTTGACGGCTTCAACCCCAACGGCGTTATGTCTGCGATCCAGATGCGCGGCAAGCTCCGCGGCCTGAAGGACACGACCGGTCAGCCGATCTTCAAGTCTGATATGCAGGGCGCGACCCGTTACGGCCTTGACGGCATGGACATGTATTTCCCGATGAACGGCGCTTTCGACCCGTCTCAGGCGCAGATGATCGTCGGCGACTGGTCGCAGCTCGTCTACGCAATCCGCCAGGACATGACGTTCAAGATCTTCACCGAGGGCGTCATTCAGGATCCCAACACCAAGGCGATCACCTACAACCTCATGCAGAACGACATGGTTGCCCTGCGTGCGGTTATGCGCCTCGGCTGGGAAATCGCGAATCCGATCAACGCGTACAACGCCGACATCGAGAACCCGTTCCCGTTCTCCGTCTACGGCAAGGGCGGCACTGTCACCACGGTCACGGTCAAACCCGCGACGGCTACGGTCAACAAGGGCGCGAAACAGGCGTTCACGGCCTCTGTTGCCGGTGATGGCATTGTCTCCGATGCGGTGACGTGGACGCAGAGCGGCGCGAAGTCGAGCATTTCTGAGGACGGCGTCCTTACCGTCGCATCGAACGAAACCGGCTCGTCTATCACGGTCACGGCGACCTCGAAGCAGGACGGCACCACGGCCGGCACTGCGACTGTCACGGTCGGCTCGTAACCGATAGGAGCTGACCCAATGGTATACGCGACCTACGACTACTACGTCGGCACGTATTACGGCCAGATGCCGGAGTCTGACTTCGGGCGTCTGGCCGTCCGGGCCAGCTCCTACCTCGACTACATCACCCTCGGCAAAGCGGCAAAAAACGCCGACCTCGACGCCGTGCAGATGGCGTGCTGCGCTCTGATCGACGCATACGCGGACGTTGAGCGCGCGAAGTCGGCGGCGACAAAGAGCCTTGACTCCATGCAGGACGGCTCTGAACTGCAAAGCCAGTCGGTGGGAAACTGGTCGAGGACATACAGGAGCGGCGCGGACACTGCTTCCGGTGCTCTTGCGACGGCGGCAGAGGTTGAAAAAGGGCTGTATCTGATCGCAAGCCGGTATCTCCTGACGACCGGCCTTTTGTACCGCGGAAGGGGGTGCGCGTGTGGAGACGATGTTCCCCCATGTTGTTACCATCTATAACACCGAAACGGAAGAAATCGCAGACACCGGATTTGAACCGGTGCTGCGCAATTTTATTACCGTTTTGGAGGGCGTGTACCTCGACGCGTCCAAAGGCTCCAACGTCACCAAAAGCGGCTTGGAGGGCGCTGACGCGGTAACGCTCTATATCCCGATGGACGTAAAGGCCACTGACGGCGTTACCGGCGAAGCGAAGAAATACGTCGGCCCCGTGGAGTTTTGGCGTGCAGACGACAAAAGCGGGATTTGGACGCTGACTGCAAACCGCAGCACCTTTTTTGTAAAGGGCGAAGCGGTGCATCCAGACTGGACGGCGCAGAAGATCGAGGCGTACTACGACGGCGTGTATGACGTCTCCAAGGTCGACGAGAAAGACGTCGGCGGAGACATGGCGCATTGGGAAGTCGGTGGCGTGTAGTGCTGACTTTCACAATCAAGTTTGACTCTGCGCCCATTGTCGCCGCGCTGAAAACGAACAAGGAAAAGGCCGAGCACGCCGTCGCCGTGCAGGTGCATAAGGACACAGAGCCGTACACTCCGGCGCTGACCGGGAGCATGAGCCAGCGGACGCGCGTCGTCGGGAACCAGATCGTCTACCCCGGGCCGTATGCAAGGTATTTGTATTACGGCAAGCTGATGGTCGACCCGAACACCGGCAGCTCCTACGCCCCGAAAGGGCAGCACAAGGTACTGACGGACAAAAATCTCGTTTTCAACACGAGTATGCACGGGCAGGCACAATCGCACTGGTTCGAGGCGTCCAAAGCCGAAAATCTCGAAAAATGGGTCCGAGTGGCCGCGAAGGTGATGACGGATGGAAAGTAACAAACCGAAACAGCTTGTGACCGCCGCGGAGGTCGACGACATTTCCCGGAAGGTTTTGACGTGGGCCAACGGCTTCCCCGACAAGCCCGTCTCCGTCATCCGGTACGAGTACCTCGAGGTCGACTCGGCTACGGGCGACGAGACCGGGATGGCGCTCTCGACGATTCAGGGGACGTACATCACAAGGCGGTACATCCTCGGCGGACATCAGGCCGAATACCAATTTAAGCTCATTTACCGGCTCAAACCGGCGAAAAGCAACGACAAACGGCTCAAAGCCGACGCACTGCTCAATCGCTTTGGTGACTGGGCGCGCGAGAACGTCCCGAGCCTCGGTGACGGGGTGCGGGCGATCAAGGTTGAGCCGGTAACGCAATCGTCCAAGTTTGCCGCCTACGAAGACGGCTACGAGGACTACCAAATTTTAATGAAACTGACATATGAGGTGATTTAACATGGCTGATCTTACCTTTAACACGACCGCAGGCCAGACCGTAGCCCGCGAACTGCTGGTCGCGTACCTCAATACGGGCGCGAGCGGTGAACCGGTGTGGTCGCCGATCGGCAAGCGTGTCGAGGACTCGAGTGAGGAACTTGACTGGGGCGAAGAGTCCAAGCAGGACATCTTTGGCAACACCTACACCACGCTCAAAAAGCCGACCATCACGCAGACGTTTGACCCCTGCGAGCTCGATTCCGGCGACAAGGCACAGGAGAAAATCTGGAACCTTGCTATCAAAGATCAGAACGCGCAGGCACTCGCAAACCTCGACATGCTGATCGTCCACCTGTACGCAGGCACGGAGGACACGGCCGTTTTCGCCGAGCGCTATTCGGCGTGCTCTGTCAAGCCGTCCGGCCTCGGTGGTGAGGGCGGCGGCAATATCGGTATGCCGATCGATGTCACCTATGGCGGCACGCGCGCCACTGGCACGGCGTCGGTCTCCGATGGCACTGTGACGTTTACGGCAGGCTAAAAAAGGGCGGCATAGCCGCCCTAATTCTTTGGAGGGAACCGCATGAAAGACCTGAATTTCGACACTGGCGTAGTTACGTACAACCTCAACGGTGCGTGCGAAGTCAGCTTCAACCCTACCGATAGCACGTTCGTTGAGCGGCTTTTCAATGCTTTCGATACGCTCGACAAAAAGCAGGAGGACTACAAGGCCGAGGCCGAGAAGAACAAGGGCACGCGCGAGATTTTCACGACGGCTCGCAAGCTCGACACGGAGATGCGCGACATCATCAACGAGACATTCGAGCAGGATGTCTGCACGCCGCTCTTTGGCGAGATGAACGTTTACGCGCTTGCGGACGGGCTTCCAGTGTGGGCAAACCTCATGCTCGCGGTGATGGACGAGACGGACAGCGCGTTTGCGCGTGAGCAGAAAGCGCAGTCTCCGCGAATCCGTAAATACTCCGCCAAGTATCACAAATGACCTACGAGCTGCCGACGAGCGTAACCGTCAACGGCCGGGGATATGCGATCCGCTCCGACTATCGGGTCGTGCTCGATATTATTTCCGCGCTTTCTGACCCGGAGCTCGATAGCGAGAACAAGGCGCTCGAAACACTCGAGTGCTTTTACCCGGATTTCCCGGATATGCCGGTAGAAGATTATTCTGAGGCGCTGAAACAGTGCACTTCGTTCATCAACGGCGGTGAGTCGGAGGAAAATGCAAAGCGCCAGCCCAAGTTAATGGACTGGCAGCAGGATTTCCCGCTTATCGTCGCGCCGGTGAACCGCATCCTTGGAAAAGAGATTCGCGCGCTGGAATACCTTCACTGGTATACCTTCCTTGCGGCGTATCAGGAAATCGGGGATTGCACATTTGCTCAGGTTGTCGGCATCCGGCGGAAGAAACTGAAAGGGAAGAAGCTGGACGATTCCGAACGCGAATTTTATAAGCAGAACCGGAAGCTCGTCGACTTCAAGCGATCGTATACGGCGGCAGAGAACGAAACCGTCGGGAAATGGGTATAGAAAAGCCGCCCCGAATTGGGGCGGCGTGGGTTATTCGGCGGAAAGGCTGCAATTGGAAAGCTGCACGTAAAATACCGATTTCCCGGTGCATCTTCCGTAGATTGTGATGGTGTCACCGTCGGATAGCGCGGCGAGCTGATCCGATTCGCTCCCGTTTTTCGGAAAAAAGCACTGGATTGGATAAAACTCAAAATCGCTTCCGCTTTCAAGCGATACGCACGGTGCGTCCGTGATGGCGTCTTTCCCGATGTCCTCCACAACGCCCGTGACGGCGAGGAGCTTTCCTTTGTAGAGATTGTCGGCGTTTACCTCGTTTTCGTGGTATGCCGTCCACAGGGCGGTGGCGTCAATGGCGACATACTCCGGCGCTTGCTTATCTGCATTGCTCGTTCCGCCTTGCGAAGATCCATCGCTTGAGCTGGAACCTCCACTAAATGCGGCGATGGCGACAAGAATCACGGTTATTACGACGATCACCGAGCAAATAGTGTATGCGGTGTGGTTAGCCTTGTTCGGGTGCTTCGCGCCGCAATTCGGGCACTTTTTCGCATTCTTTGCGACGTACTCGCCACAGGCGCGGCACTCTACGAGATTTCGGCCGGCCTTAAGCGGCGCACCACAGTTCGGGCACGTCTGCGCGATTTTATCAAGCTCTGCGCCGCAGGATTCGCATTTAATGGTTTTCATTCTCTTTCCCTCCAATATGTTGCTGTATGCCCCATCATACACCAACATTCGCATACTTGCAACAGGTAGGTGATTACATGGCAGGATTCGACGGTTCGTTTGTTATCCAAATCGACGCCGATGACAAAGAAGCAGAGCAGAAGCTCAACGAGCTTAAAGCCGAAGCACAGAAGCTCAACGATGCCCTGAACCAAAAAAGAGGCAAAAAGTCCGCGCTGTCGCAGGAATTGTCCGAAATTGGCTGGCGGCTTGACGAAGCAAAAGCAAAGCTGGAAGAGCTTAACACGGCCGACGCAGATAGCGGCACATTGTACAGGCAGAATCAGGAAGTCTCGCAGTTGCAAGCGCAGTTTGACGCGGCAGCGAGGGAGTCCGAACGGCTGGAAACCTCGATTGCACGCAGCGAGCGCGCGCT
>ERZ808266.391-NODE-391-length-15603-cov-3.046308_pt1 | contig 15603 bp, 11 predicted proteins | sample MGYA00521278_ERZ808266 | MGnify/ENA primary metagenome ERZ808266 (study PRJEB31516, sample SAMN03275591) | gut metagenome | biome: mammalia-associated habitat; material: feces | host: Papio cynocephalus | place: Kenya | collected 2012-08-02 ... | reverse complement strand
ATTAAAGCGGAGAATGGACGGAGAATTGAGCGTGAAGGTGAAGCTCGACTCGGAGCTCGTGCTGCCCTTGCCCTGATTGGAGCTTTCAAAGCGGCGGGTTTCCGTGTTATAGACCCACGGATACGAGCCGTTATGGGCGACCGCGATGTCGCTGAGACCGACTTCGCGGTAAGTGACGTGGCGCAGAAGATCGTCTGTCCAGTCCTGATATGTCTCATTGCAGATGGCGCAGACGTAGGTCGTGTAGCCGATGTGGGTCTCGTCGCTGCCGTCCTTCGGGGTGTGACCCTTGGCAGGAACAGTGTCGACCTTTTTCTCCGAGCAGCCGTCACAGCGGCAGGTGCGGTGATCGTGCCGGTTTTGGTGCAGGTGGGTTCTACCCGGACGCAGTTATCGCAGCCGGTCGTATCTTCGCAGAAGTCATGGCCGAGCGCTGCGGTGTATGTGGTGCGGTAGGAGGCATTGCACTTCGAGCACGTGAAGGTGGTGCAGCCCTTGGCAAGGCAGGTGGGTGCGGTCACCGTGCCGTCGCCGCTTGCTTCGTGGAACGCGATGTCTTTCTGCCACAAGAGTGCGGGGAAGCCGTTGCAGACGAGCCCAAACGCGTCGGAGAGGTCCGCGTCCTTGAGATCGGCTTCGCTGAGCGCTTCGGCGTTGTCGTCCTTTGTCAGCGTGTTGAGGTAGTAGCACTTGCTGATCTCAACGGAAGCAGTATGGACAGTGCCGAAAACAGCCGCCGTGGCTGCTTCGCCGGTCGAGTAGCAGGAGGAAACGGTCATTCCGGAGAGAACTGCGCCGGTCGTCCAGTGCGTCGATCCCTTGGCCTCGCCGCCGATGCCGCCGGAGGTGGAGCCGGTGATCTTGCCGGTGTTATAGCAGTTTTCGACGGTAACGCCCTGGCCGCTTCCGCCGAAGATGCCGCCGGCTTTGCTGCCTGTAGCGGCGACTGTGCCTTCGTTATAGCAGCCGGAAATCTTCGAACCGTCGCTGACAAAGCCGCCGATGATGCCGCCGACGCTGCTTGCGCCGGTGATGGCGCCTTTGTTTACGCAGTTTCGGATCGTAGCGTTATAGGCGTAGCCCGCGATGCCGCCGGCGTTGCTGCCGGTCGAGGTGATCGCGGCTTCGTTCACGCAGTTTTCGATCACAGAGCCGCTGCCGCTGGCATAGCCGGTGATCGCGCCTGCGCTGCCGGTCGAGGTGATCGTGCCGGAAACGGTGAGGTTCCGGATGTGCGAGTTCGCGCCGGTCTGCTTGAAAAGACCCGTTTTCGCGTTCAGGCCGCTGATGGTCTTCCCATCGCCGTCGAGCTCGACCTTGTAGTTGGAGGAAATGTCAAGCCACGGATATTTGCCAAGGTCGATATTGGCCGTCAGCTTGCCGGAGACTGCATTCTTTGCGCTCTGGTTGACGAACCATGCAAGCTCCGCGCCATTCGAAATGAGATAGGTCGTACCGGCGTCATCCTTCTGCGGCTCGGTCCTGGTTGTGCCGTCCCATGCGCCCTCGGACGTTGTCTGAAGCGTGATGGTAAATTCGTTGGGGCCGCCTTCCGTCAGCGTGACGCTGCCGGTCAGATATTCTACGCCGGAGCCGGTGATGATGTAGCTGTATTCCTCGGCGTAGGCGCTGAACGTGCCGTCTTCTTTGACGATGAGCGTGTTTTTCTGCGCGTCGGTGAGCGTGATCGTGAGGTCCTTGCGGTCAATGGAAGCGCCGTTCTGATCCTGGAAGACCAGCTTGCCGGTCAGGAATTCGGCCTTCTGCACCGAAAGCGTGATCTCGGGCAGACGGCTGAGAATGCCGGTAACAGAGGGAGCGTCGTATTTGGGACCGGTGCCTTCTGCGTAGGTAATGCCGCGATGAGAAGGAACACCTGCAAAGCCGCCCTGCTTGATCGCGCCGGTCAGCGTGTAGGTTTCTTCGGCCCAGTATTTCGGGATGGTGACCGTCAGCTTCTGGCGCACCGGGTTGCCGCTGAAGTCATAGACGCCAAAGTTGCCGCCGGGGTTGCTCTTGAAATATGTGCCGTCTGTGCCTTCGTAGTACAAAGAGAAGTTGAAGTTATACGCGCCGGAGAGCTTTTCCTTGGGGCTGATCAGGTTGGAGAACTGGATGGTGAAGGAGTCGCCGGGCTTGAGGGCTTTTATCGCCTCTTCTGTCAGCGCCTTGCCGTCCTTGTCCTGAAGCTCGTAGCTTACCTTGCGGGCGGTGATGACCTGATAGGTAGAAAGGCCGTTTTTCGTGACCTTGACGATGCTGCGGCCGGTCGGAAGACCTGTGATGGTCACCGTGCCGTCGGCCGCAGTTGTCACGCCGGTGGTCACAAAGCCGGTGGTGTAAGTCAGCGCAGTTTCCGAGACGGTGGGGCGCAGGACGCTCACGGTGCAGCCGTCTTCGGGCTTGAAGCTGTAGGCCGCGCCGCCGCCTTCGGTGTAGAACAGAATATCATGCTCGGCGTCGAGCTGCTTTGCTTCGTCCTTCGTGATCTCCGCGTCCATACGGTCAAGCTCCATGTTGGTCTGGATGGCGCTGCCGTCTGCGCCGACCGTCACGACAAACACGCCCGTCAGCTCCGGCCAGATGGCGGAGAAGCGCTTGGAGGCCGTCGAGCTCATACCCGCCATATCCGTCATCGCGTCATAGGTGACGAGGACGATGGCTGTACCGGCCTTGTTGGCGGTCATGGTCGCGACGTTCGAGTTTTTCTCGTTCGGCGTGATGGTCACAACATCGCTGGTATTGCCGCTCTCGTCGATGACCTGATAGTGCATCTCGGGAAGCGCGACCTTTGCGTTCATGTAGCTCTCGATCGCGAACCAGTTGCGGAAGGAGTTGAGCTCGAAGGTATCGCCAACGGCCATGTTCTTATAGCCCTTGGGGTTGATGTTCAGGTAGATACCCGCGCGGTCATAGACGTTGTTTTCAAAATGATAGATCGTGCTCTTATTAAAGTCGCCGGACAGGCCGAGGTCTTCTTCCGTGACCGTGTATTCCGCGCTTGCGGACAGCCTGACGTAGTTCCAGTACGTCGCGCCTTCCGGATGGCGCACGCGGTAGAAGTAGTCCGTGTTCTTGTCTACCTTGAAGGTCGCGGTCTTGTTTTCTTCCGTAATTGCGACGGAAGGCATGAAACTGAAGACGAAGTAGTTTTTCAGCGTACCAGCGTCAACGGTCGAGCCGACAGGCGCGGTGATCTTGAGCTCGACAAATTCCTTGCAGGTCACGCTGAGGCTGGCGTTCTGCTTCGGCGTTTCGGTCACGGTCGCCTGGTTGTAGTTCGGGTACTTTTCCGCATTCGGCGTTGCGGTCGCGGAGACGGTGTCGCCGAGGACGAAGATGCAGCTCGGTAGCGTTTTGCCGTAGTTGTCGGCCACGCCGGACTCGATCGTGCGTTCCGCGCCGCTTGCGTCGGTGATTTTCGGCGCGAGCGTGTAGTCCGTGTCCTTCGCCCACGAAGACGGACTGACGGAGATCTGATAGATGCGCTGAATTTTGAATTCCGTGTGGCTTTCGTCAACGGTGATGGCCAGACCGCCGTTGCAGTTTTCCTTTTCGTCGCAGCCCTCGACCCAGTAGGTCCCGGGCTCGAGTTCGACGGTATACTGGCTGCCTGCCGCCGTGCCGAGTGAAATTTCAGAGCCCTTCGCGTTGTCCGCATACGAGAAGAGCTTGAGGGACTTGACCTGTGCGTCGTGAATGCCCGACAGGGTCACGCTGAGCTTGCCGCCGTCTGCGGCCAGAACGCCGGTGGGCAGAACGCCAAGCAGCAGCACCAGCACGAGCAGCAGGCTCAAGATGCGTTTTTTCATGCTTTCATCCTCCGAAGTTAAAATATCTATCTGCAAGCCCCCAAATGGGGCGGAAACAGGGTTCGTGCAGACGAGAAAACCTGCCATTTCTGAAAAATGGCAGGCCAACTCCGAAGAACAAAAACGCGCTGCTTTCCGGTCGGAAAACGGCGCACTCGTCCCAAATGCAACAGGCAGAGCTCGTCCCGCACATTCATCCTTTCGCCGCGAAAAAACGCGGTGCTGACAGCAGGTCTTCTGACTAGCACTCCGGAAATCGAAATTTCCACGTCCGCTTCCTGCCTTCTCGCAAAGGGTTCGTCCCCTGCAATGGCGGGCTTTCGCCCCGGCAGCATTCGCTGCTTCGGAATCGGCCTCGTGCGCACAGCTCCGGTCGAGTGGTTTTCCCGTTCTCTTGCATCGGGACCCATCAAAACAACGAGTCCCGATTACTGTACATCGGATGGTTTTTATGAAGTTTTTTCACCGCGGAAAACACCCCGCGGCTCTGTACTATCATACACGAAAAAGGGGGAAATAGCAATGCTTTTGCGCAAATATTCCTATATTACATATCGTTGACGTTAAAGACAAAAAGTACTAAAAAAAGGACAGCATAAGGTTTGCGAGTCCTGCCAGAACCATGACGAGGATGGGGCTCAGCTTCGTCTTGCGCAGCAGCACAAAGCACAGCGCAAAAATGGCCGCCATCGCGAAATTCGTCTGCGAAAGCAGGATCTCGCCGTCTGCCCAGAAAGCGTCCTTTACGATCAGCACGCCGGCAGACGCGATCATCGCCACGACCGCAGGCCGAAGCGTCGACAAAACGGTCTGAAAGGCGGAAAGGCTGCGGTATTTGAGATAGAGCCTTGCGATAAACGTCACAAGCACGCACGACGGCAGGACGCACCCAAAGGTCGCGGCCAGCGCCCCGGGGATCCCGGCGATTTTCGTGCCGACGAAGGTCGCCGCGTTGATGGCAATGGGGCCCGGCGTCATCTCGGCGATGGTGATGAGGTTTGCAAACTCCGTCATGCGCAGCCACGCGCGGTTCGATACGATCTGCGCTTCGATGAGCGGCACGGCGGCGTAGCCTCCTCCGAAGCTCAAAGCGCCGATCTGCAAAAAGCTCCAGAACAGCTGCAAATAGATCATGGCGTTTTCCTCCGTGCGGCGATAAGTGCCCGCAGCGCACCGAGCGCGAGACAGGCCAGAATGATGTAGACGACGTTGACCTTAAAAACGCAGGCAAGTAAAAAAGCCGCCAGCATGACCGCGTCCTGCGCGGCGCTCTTCTGCTTCACAACAGACGCGCCCATGTCCCACACGACCGACGCGATGACCGCGCCCACGCCCGCCTGCATTCCAAACAGCAGCGTGCTGACGAGCCGGTTATCGCGGAAAGCCTCGTAAAAAAACGAGATGACCGACAAAATGACCAGCGGCGGTAAAATCGTCGCCAGGATCGCGACCACTGCGCCCGAGAGCCCCGCGAGCTTGTAGCCCACAACGATCGCGCCGTTTACCGCGATGGGCCCCGGAGCCGACTGCGCGATGGCGACCAGGTCCAGCATTTCGGCCTCGTCGATCCAGTGCAGCTCGTCGACAAATTTTTTCTTCATCAGCGACACGATCACATACCCGCCGCCGAAGGTAAACGCGCTCAGATATAACGCCTCAAAAAAGAGCTTTTTGAGGACTTTCCATTTCTCCTTCAATCAAAACACCTCGCCCATCAGTATAACGCTTTGGGCGCGGTTTGTAAAACAGAAAAACTGCCCGAAGAAGCGTCTTCTCCGGGCAGTTTTTGATGCGTCATTACAGGTGCAGAACACGGTCGCGGATCTCCTGCGTCCGGCCCTGGTTCCAGTACTGCGTGCCAATATAGCCGCAGGTGCGCCGGGCGACATTCATCTTCGACTGGTCGGTGTTGCCGCACTGCGGGCACGTCCAGACGAGCTTTCCGTCGGCGTCTTCCTTGATCTCGATCTCGCCGTCGAAGCCGCAGACCTGGCAGTAGTCGGACTTCGTGTTGAGCTCGGCGTACATGATGTGATCGTAAATGAACTTCATGACCTCCAGCACCGCGTCGACATTCTGCTGCATATTCGGCACCTCCACGTAGCTGATCGCGCCGCCGGGGCTGAGCGCCTGGAACTGCGACTCGAAGGCCAGCTTCTCAAAGGCGTTGATGTGCTCGGTCACGTGGATGTGGTAGGAATTTGTGATATAGTTCTTGTCCGTGATGCCCTCGACGAGGCCGAAGCGCTTTTGCAGGCACTTGGCAAACTTGTACGTTGTGGACTCCAGCGGCGTGCCGTAGAGGGAAAAATCGATATCCGTCGCTTCCTTCCAGCGCTTGCAGGCGTCGTTCATGTGCTGCATGATCTCGAGCGCGAACGGCGTGGCCGCGGGGTCGGTGTGCGATTTTCCGGTCATGTACTTGACGCACTCGTAAAGTCCCGCGTAGCCGAGGGAAATCGTCGAATACCCGCCGTAGAGCAGCTTGTCGATGGGCTCGCCCTTTTTGAGCCGGGCCAGCGCGCCATACTGCCAGAGAATCGGCGCGGCATCGGAGAGCGTGCCCTTGAGCCGGTTGTGCCGGCACATGAGCGCCTCGTAGCAGAGATCCAGCCGCTCGTCGAAAATTTTCCAGAACTTGTCGAGCGCGCCGCCGGACGAGAGCGCCACGTCCACGAGGTTAATGGTTACGACGCCCTGATTGAACCGGCCGTAGTATTTGGGCTTGCCCGGCTCGTAGTTTCCGGCGTTTGCGACATTGTTCCAGCCTGTGCCGGAGCGGTCGGGCGTCAGGAAGCTGCGGCAGCCCATGCAGGTGTACACGTCTCCGTGACCCGGCGTTTCGCCCTTGGAGAGCTTGAGCTCGCGCATTTTCTTTTCGGAAATATAGTCCGGCACCATGCGCTTGGCGGTGCAGCGGGCGGCAAGCTTCGTGAGGTACCAGTATTTCGAATCCTCGGTGATGTTGTCCTCTTCCAGAACGTAAATGAGCTTCGGGAAGGCGGGAGTGATCCACACGCCCTTTTCGTTCTTGACGCCCTCGATGCGCTGGTTGAGCGTTTCTTCGATGATGATGGCAAGGTCCCTGCGCTCCTGTTCGTTCCGCGCCTCGCCCAGATACATGAACACGGTGATGAACGGGGCCTGGCCGTTCGTGGTCATGAGCGTCACGACCTGATACTGGATGGTCTGGACGCCGCGGCGAATTTCGTCGCGCAGCCGCTTTTCCACGACCTTCGAAATGGCCTCGTCGGACGCTTCCGTGCCGAAATCCCTGAGCTCTTCCAGAACTGCCTTGCGGATCTTCTGCCGCGAAACGTCGACAAAGGGGGCAAGGTGCGTCAGCGAAATGGACTGGCCGCCATACTGGTTGGAGGCGATCTGCGCGATGATCTGCGTTGCAATGTTGCAGGCCGTGGAGAAGCTGTGCGGCTTTTCAATGAGCGTGCCGGAGATGACCGTGCCGTTCTGGAGCATATCCTCGAGATTGACAAGGTCACAGTTGTGCATATGCTGCGCGTAATAGTCCGCGTCGTGGAAATGGATGATACCGGCCTCGTGCGCCTCTACAATTTCCTGCGGCAGAAGCATCCGGCGCGTCAGATCCTTCGATACCTCGCCCGCCATATAGTCGCGCTGGACGGCGTTGACGGTGGGGTTCTTGTTGGCGTTCTCCTGCTTGACCTCTTCGTTGTTGGACTCGATGAGGGTGAGAATTTTGTCGTCCGTCGTGTTGGACTTTCGCACCAGCGAGCGGGTATAGCGGTAGGTGATGTAGTTTTTCGCGACCTCATACGCGCCGTGCGCCATGATCTGGTGCTCGACCAGATCCTGAATTTCCTCGACGGAAAGCGCCCGGTTCATCGACTGGCAGCTCAGCTCCACGCTCTCGGCGATGCGGCGGATCTGCATGGGCGTCAGCCGTTCGGATTCCTCCACGACGTTATTGGCCTTCGTGACGGCGGCGATGATTTTCATGATATCGAAAACGGCCTCGGAGCCGTTGCGCTTGATGATCTTCATATCGTTCTCCCTCTTTCCGGATGCTGTGATGCTGTGTCCTGACAAACGTGATGCAGGAAAATATGGAAGCGGCCCATTTTCCTGCACACGCAAATACTATATATTGTAGCTGCAACTATGAGAAACAACAAAATGTAGCTCCTTCAGAAGCGCCATAGACACTATACTAAATCCCAGATGGCTTGTCAAGAGCAAAAACTGGATTTGAATCAAAATGTAGTGCCAAAATTACAGAAAAAGGCCGTGGAACACAACATATAGTGTTCCACGGCCGAAACGCCCGGAGAAAGTGTCCGGTTTATCTACCACTTGTTTTCGACCTTTTCGGCAAAACCGAAAAAATCGCGCACGAAAAGCTCGCTTCCATCGTCCAGAACGGCCCTTCCGGTGAACCTTCCGAAGATCTGATGCTGGTCAGACTTGAGAAGAGCTAAATTCGTGCAGGCGGCCCTGTCCAGAACGGGTGCAAAATCCATTTCGAACCGTCCGTCGGAGCTCGTGAAGCGCCAGGGAGACAGGAGATCCTCTTTTCCGTCCTTGAAAGGTATCTCAAAGGTGATATGCTCCAGCTTGTGGAGCCGGCCGTTATAGAACAGCGCGTTTTCTGTCGCGGCCGAGGTGTCTCCGAAGCCATAGCCGAGGTTCCAGCCGAACGGCACGCCGTGAAGCAGTCCCGACGCACTTGACCAGTACCACGTGTTGTGATACGTCCACACGCCGCGCCCCCAGTCCAGAACGGCAAAGAACCGGTCGGGCGTCAGCTCGAATTTTTCTCCGCCGAGCTCTACCCAGCCCGACGCGCGAAGGCAGTTGATCTTCTGATTGTAGTAAAAATGGCCGGGCTTGTCAAAGGGCGTGGCGATGACAAGGCTGTCTTCGGGCTCGTCCGTGAGCGTGACGATGCCCTCGATGGCGTCCTTGCCGCGGAAGGCATCCATATGGAACGACAATTGCCGCGCACCGTCCTCATGGTAAAAGGCGAGGGCGTAGCCGGACGATGCAATTTCGCTGGCCCCCAGCCGGGATGTCTCCGGCAGACCGGTTTTTCCCATCGGGAAAAGGCGCATGGGGCTTTTGGTGATCTCCCAGCGTTCGTCGAAGTTCAGAAACGAAATGGAGCTGAGGCCCATGTAGCCGTTGTCCGCGATCGTGAGGGCCAGACCGATGTGGCCGTCGGTGATGAGATAGTAGTCCCATTCCTTGATGCGCATTTTGGGCGCACGGATCTCCTGCCGGCAGTAGACCGGAAGCAGACTCCTTGCCCAGCCGGGCTCGCGCAGATCGCCGTTCGCGTCCAACAGGGGAGCGGCTGTGGTAATTTCATGCTGCGTCATAAAGCTTCCTCCTTGTTTGCATAGGTGTCCAGAAACCGCTTCAGCGCGGCCTTAACGCGGTTGGGCTGGGCCAGATAGCTCTTGCCGTGCTCCGCGCCGGGAACCAGAATAAGCTCTTTGGGGGACGTGCAGGCGGTGTAAGCCTGCTTCGTCATCTCACAGGGAACGAAGGTATCGCCCGTGCCGTGGATGAAAAGGATCGGGTATTTACTCTCGCGCACGGCATCTAAGGTCGACGCGTCATGCAGCCCGAAGCCCGCGAAAATTTTCGTGAACGCGCTGCACAGGGGAAGAAGCAGCCCCACCGGCAGCTTCGGGCAGTCCCGGCGCAGGACGCTTTTTGCGATGTCCCAGGGGCTTGTGAAGCCGCAGTCGGCGATGATGCACCGCACGTTCGCCGGAAAATCAAAGCAGCTTGCCATCAGAACGGTCGTCGCGCCCATCGAAAGCCCGCCCAGGATCAGCGGTTCGCTTTGGCCCAGCTTCTGGCCCATGTAGGTGACCCAGGAGAGAACGTCCAGCCGTTCGCGCACGCCGAGCGTCAGGTATTTTCCCTGCGAAAGGCCGTGCGCTCTCTGGTCGACGAGCAGAAGCGAGTACCCCAGCTCGTCATAATAATACGGCAGCACGAGGCCAAAATCGATCTGCCAGCACGAGAGGTAGCCGTGGAAAAGCAAAATTGTGCCCTTTGCGTTCTCGCGCGGCAGGTAGGTCGCGTGCAGGAGCTTTCCGTCGTAGCTCATAACGTGGAGCTCCTCGTGTTCGTGCGCGTTTACCCAATCGGTCGAGGCAAGGCTCGCTTCCTTGATCTCCCGGTAGGCGGGCTGATCGAGCTGCGCGGCAAGGCTTTCTTTCGTATAGCGCCGGCCGGTCAAAGCCAGCTGCACCACGTAATATCCAATGCACATCAGAACGACAAACACCGCAAGTAAGATCCAGAACAGCAACGCTTACGCCTCCTTTTTGCGCGAGAGCCTTGCAAAGCGCGAAAATGTGCGCGGCCAGACGAGCCCGGCAAACACGACGATCAGAAAATACCGCACCGCGTCGGCAGGGCCGGAGGGAAGCAGCGCGTGCAGAACCGGCTTGAGCCCCGCCTTGATGCCCACGATGAGCAAAAGCCCCAGCGAAAATTTGAGAATCTGCCCCAAAAGAGGAGCGCGCGTGTCGAAATTCTGTCCGCGGCTGTCCAAAAAGAACACGCAGAAAAGCCCTGCGATCGCGCCAAGAAGTGTCCAGGCGTTCTTGACCGCGTGAGAAAGATTGCTCGCATCCTCCGAGCCCGGCGCAAAGTCCGCGCGGATGCCGGAGACATAAAAAACGAACAAGACCGCCAGCGCAATGCCCGCCGCGAGAAGATATGGCATGGCCTTCTTCGTCCTGTCTTCCGACCGGAAAACGGGATACAGCGCCGCCAGCAGAACCGCCGCCATCAAAAACGCCACGCCCACGTCCCAAGGCGTGTGTACGCCCAGATACATCCGCGAAAACGGCACGAGCAGCACCAGCGCAAGGCAAACGAGCTTTACCCACCGGCGTTTGGAAAGAAGCCCGATGGACCCGAACGTTCCAACAGCGTTCTGCGTGTGCCCGGACGGAAACGAGTATCCGGTCGCCGCCGCGCGGGCAGACTCGACGATCGTAAAATCAGGATCCAATACCCACGGCCGCGGAATGCGGCAGAGGATTTTCAGAAACTGGTTTCCGAGCGTCCCGAAAAGACCCACCGTAAAGCAGTAATAGCCCATGCGCTTATCCACGCACCAGAAGATCAGCAGCGCCAGCGCCATAAACGCCAACTCGTCTCCAAAATATGTGACGCCGGAAAAGAACGCGTCCAGCGCCGGCACACGCGCCGCCTCCAGAAGCTTCAGGAATTCCATAACAGCCTCCCGCAAAATCGGTTTTGAAACAGTATACCACATTTCTGCGGCAAAGGGGAGGCGCGGCTTGCAATTTCGAGAAAAAACAGTATACTAAAGAAAAACCGAAACACGCAAGAAAGCGAGAGATGAAGATGTTTTCCAATCAGCCGCGCGAGATTTACAAAAGACATATGCTCATCGAGGTCATCTGCCAGCTGCGCTTCCCGGAGATCTTGAAGATCGAGGCCGCCGAGCCCGCCGATTTTCAGGACGCCGTCCGGCAGGAGTTTCCGCAGTACGGCAAAAATATCGAGCGCCTGCCGCCCAAAAACGTTGGAGGCAAGATGGTCGATCAGGGAACGGTCAACAACTACCAGTTCCTTTCGGCAGACGGCGGCTGGAAGATCAGCCTGACCAAGGGCTTCATCGCCCTTTCCACCACGCGCTATACCCGCTGGGAGGCGTTTGCCAAGCGGCTCGATTTCGTGCTGGCCGCGTTCATCAAGGTCTACAAGCCCGCGTATTTTACGCGCGTCGGCCTGCGGTATATCAACGCCGTCAACAAAAAGGCCATGGGGCTGGACGAGTATTCGTGGCGGGAGCTCATCGCGCCGGGCTATCTCGGTTTAATGGCGGACGATGATAACCGCGAAGAGGCGTTCTTAAAGTGCGAGCAGTCCGTGACGGCCAATATGCCCGGCGGGGCCAAGGCGAACATCAAGTGCGGCCCGGGTCTTCTTCGCAAGGTCGATAACCGCACGCGAGAGGTTGACGAGCAGCGGGTGTTCATGCTGGATCTGGACGTGTTCTTTGACGGCCGGACCGAGCTCAGCCACGCCGTGCCCGCGCTCAATGTCGTCCACGGAAACGCCGACAGCTTATTCAGAGGCGCACTCCAGCGGCCGCTTCTCGACGCGATGGAGCCGGAAGAGGCCTGAAAATTGTCTGTCCTGGCAAAAACCTCGTAGAGTTTCGCCCCGCAGGGCGAAATAAAATGGAAATACATTTTATCCGGCGGCGGCTTCCGACCGGAAAAATACTTCTCGCCTCGCAAGTGTGGAATTTTGCCCCATCGGGGCAAAATTATGCGCGTAGTCGAGGCGCAATCCCTTCTGTCAAGAAAGCGCCAGCTTTTTTGACAGTCAGAAAGCCCCCGATTCAAAGAATCGGGGGCTTTCAGTTACTCTGCGACCTCGATGCTGCCGCCGGTCTCGAGCGTTTTTCCGTCGAGCAGCAGAAGCTTTTCGGCAAAGAGCTTTGCAAGGCCGCTCAAAATTGCCGCCGAGGCGATAAGCTCCGTCGTGTCCTGCACGGCAAGCTCGGAGTCGATCTCCGCGCCCAGCATTTCCGCAGCGGAGCGCTTGACCTGCTCGACAAAATACTGCGTGCAGAGCCGGTGCCGCCGGGCGCAGGAGGCGTAGGCCTTCCGGACGCCCTCTTCCGGAAGATCGCCGGGCAGCAGCGTCTGGAGCATCGAAAGGCTCAGCGTCTGTTTGAACGTGCAGATCATGATCAGGTAGGCAATATGGACGCGGTAGTATTTTTTCCTGCGCGGCTCGGGGAGCATTTTCGTGCGGACATAGTTGTTGATGGCCGCAGACGTGATGGTCTGGGCCTGCTTGCTCTCGGGCGGCAGATAGCTCAGATACTGCTTGAGAAGCTGCACCACCTGCTCCATATACAGCCCAAAGTCCGGGATCTCTTCCCATGCGGGAAGACGGTAGCGCTCGAGATAGTTTTCCCACCGGCGGAGCTTTCCGGCGATGAGATCGTTATCGTAAGCCATAAAATCACACACACCTTTCGATCGCATTATACCAACTTCTTGACGGAAAAGCAAGAAGGCACTGACACATTTATCGGTTGACTTTGTGATACATATGTGGTAACCTGATATCAAGCATTAGATTGCAAATTCCGACAAAGGGGCGATTTTATGTTCCGCATTGCGACCGATACCTCCGCCAACCTCCCGACCGCGTATTTGCAGGCCGAAAATATCACCGTCATTCCCTTCACCTTTCACACCGATTCCGGCGAGCAGTCGTGCATGGACACTGCAAGCTTTGACGCGAAGGCGTTCTATACCGCGATGCGAAACGGCGAAAAGGTCACGACCTCTCAGATCCCGCCGCAGCGCTTTGTCGAGTATCTTACGCCCATGCTGCAAGCGGGCGAGGACGTGCTGTTCGTGAGTATGTCCTCCGGCATCAGCGGCTCGTATGCTTCGAGCAAAATGGCCGCGAACCAGCTGAAAGAAGAGTTTCCGGAGCGGAAGATTTTCACCGTCGATACGTATTCGGCGTCGCTTGCCGAGGGGCTCGTGGTCATGAAGGCCGTCGAGTGCCGCAAACAGGGCATGGATATTGAGCAGACGTACCATCTGCTTCGCTCCCTGCGCCACCGCATCGCCCAGATCTTTACCGTCGGCGACCTGCGCTATCTCAAAAGGACCGGAAGACTTTCCAATCTGGAGGCCGCCGTCGGCACAGTCTTGCAGATCAAGCCTCTTCTCAAGGGAGACCCCGAGGGAAAGATCGTCTGCTTTGCAAAGGTGCGCGGCCGGCAGCGTGCGATCGAGGAAATGGCAAAGCGCTACGCCGAGCTCGTCGTCGAGCCCGAGACGCAGACCGTCTGCATCGCCCACGCCGACTGTGAAGCCGACGCGCAGATCCTCGCGTCACTGATCCGTCGGGCCAAAGCGCCGAAGGACATTCTCATCGTCGACTACGAGCCGGTCACGGGCTCTCACGTTGGCCCCGGCGCGCTGGCGCTGTTCTTCCTCTCCGACGAGAATGTGAGAAATATCTGAACAGAAAACGAAAAAGCTGCGGAAGAGATCTCTTCCGCAGCTTTTTTTGCCGACAGGACTTGACAGGCAGCTGCGCAGGCTGTAAGTTATACAAGTATGAAAATTTCCGGGCAAAACGACCCGGCGGAGGGAGACTATGGCAGGAGGAAAGCATCTTCTGGGCAAGCCCAAAGGCAAGCACATTTTCGGCACGGCCAAGGTCGGCGAAAAGGGGCAGATCGTCATCCCCAAGGAGGCGCGGACGCTCTTCGGCGTGCAGCCGGGAGACACGCTGCTGATCCTGGGCGACGAGCAGACGGGCATCATCGTGACCAAGCCGGAGGTGATCGAAAATGCGGCAATGAAAATTTTTGAAGAGATGGAGCGGGAAGCAAAATGAAAGAACTCGAAGCCATGTATGAAGACCTCGGGGTCAGCCGCGCGGTCTACGCATATGGGGAAAAAATACTGGAGACCCTCAAGCCGCGCTTTGAAGCGATCGACCGGAACGCGGAATATAATCAGGCCAAGGTCCTGCACGCAATGCAGGAAAACAGAGTCGACGCGACGTGCTTTGCCGCCACGACGGGCTACGGCTATGACGATCTTGGCCGCGACAAGCTCGAAAAGGTGTATGCCGCGACCTTCCACACCGAAGCGGCGCTGGTCCGCCCGCAGATCACCTGCGGCACGCACGCCTTAGCCGTTGCGCTGTCTGCCAATCTTTTGCCGGGAGACGAGCTTTTAAGCCCCGTGGGCGCGCCTTATGACACGCTCGAGGAGGTCATCGGCATCCGTCCCTCCAAGTGCTCGCTCAAAGAATACGGCGTAAGCTACCGGCAGGTCGACCTATTGCCGGACGGAAGTTTTGACTACGACGCCATCCGCGCGGCGATCACGGAAAAGACGAAGCTCATCACCATCCAGCGCTCCAAGGGCTACGCGACAAGGCCGTCTTTTTCCGTTTCGCAGATCGGCCAGCTCATCGCCTTCTGCAAGCAGGTCAAGCCCGGCGTTCGCTGTATGGTCGATAACTGCTACGGCGAGTTTGTCGAGACCATCGAGCCGTCCGATCTGGGCGCGGACATGATCGTCGGCAGCCTCATTAAAAATCCAGGCGGCGGTTTAGCCCCCATCGGCGGGTATATCTGCGGCACGAAGGAATGCGTCGAGCGCTGCGCGTACCGGCTGTCCGCTCCGGGCCTCGGGCAGGAGGTCGGCGCAAATCTGGGCCTGCTTCCGAGTCTGTATCAGGGCTTTTTCCTCGCGCCGACGGTCGTCTCCGGTGCGCTCAAGGGCGCGATCTTCGCGGCGAATATCTACGAAAAGCTCGGCTTCCGCGTCGTTCCGAACGGCACGGAATCGCGCCACGATATCATTCAGGCCGTCGAGCTCGGAAGCGCAGAGCGGATGCTGGCGTTCTGCAAGGGCATTCAGGCCGCAGCCCCGGTCGACAGCTACGTGACCCCCGTCCCGTGGGCCATGCCGGGCTACGATTCCGAGGTCGTGATGGCAGCGGGCGCGTTCGTACAGGGCTCTTCCATCGAGCTCTCCGCCGACGGCCCCATCCGTCCGCCGTATGCGGTCTATTTCCAGGGGGGACTGACATGGTATCACGCGAAGCTTGGCATTTTGATGAGCCTCCAGAAATTAGTTGAACAGGGACTGGTTTCCCTGTAAACACAGGGAGGAGTTTACTGCCCGGCCGTGGCCCAGAGGGCCATTTTGGTTCTGGCAGAAGCCTGCCAGCTGGTCCAAACGCATTTTCTTTCTTGGGC
>ERZ808266.389-NODE-389-length-15686-cov-5.552940_pt1 | contig 15686 bp, 9 predicted proteins | sample MGYA00521278_ERZ808266 | MGnify/ENA primary metagenome ERZ808266 (study PRJEB31516, sample SAMN03275591) | gut metagenome | biome: mammalia-associated habitat; material: feces | host: Papio cynocephalus | place: Kenya | collected 2012-08-02 ... | reverse complement strand
GATTTTTGTTTGTGTACCGGTGGTGTCGGCTCAGACACCAGAGTCCCGTAATGAGATAACGTTTGGCTACGGACGGGTGACTGTAGTGGATTTCGCCCATGTGGTCGGCGGGGTGTTCGCCACAGCGTTCACCGCCGGTTATGCGAGGTTTGACAACTTCCGGTCTTACGGGTCTGTCAATCTTGAATATTACAGAGTCCTCAACAAGACTTTTTCCGTGGGGGCGACAGTCGCTTGGTTCGGCGGAACCGCCGATGAACTGAACAAGGAGAACGAGAAGATCGGCAACGCTGACTACAGCGGATTTGCGGTCATGCCTGCGGCAAAGGCGTTCTGGTTCAGGAAGCCTCATGTGGCGATGTACTCGAAACTCGCCGCCGGAGTGACTCTCCTCGATGATTTCGATGAGGAGACGGATTCGCATTCGTTCGATCCGTTCTTCGGGGCTCAGGTTACCCTTGCCGGAGTGCAGTTCGGCGGAGAGCGGTTCCGTGGCTTTGTCGAGGCCGGCGCGGGAATGCAAGGCCTTGTGATTGCCGGACTGAGCGTTTCATTCTAATGAATATTGTCACAAAATAAGACCGCCATCGCTCATCAAAGGGCAATGGCGGTCGGTTTTTGTTTTGGGGCCACTTCGACAAGCTCAGTGACCGTTGTTACATTTTACCAGCGACTGTCGGACAGATCCTGATAACGCAAGTTTATTCGGCGTTGTAACCGCAGTTCTGGACTATGGCCTTGGATGAGCTTGTGTTGAAGCCTTTGCACATCCAGTCATCATAGTTGTCGGCGGAGATAACAGTGGTCTCGCCTTCCTTGTTGATTGTGCCGGCTACCTTGCAGTTCTTTATAGTACAGGTGTTTGATGCCTGGGCGATGATCATTCCGATGTTTCCGATCTTGGATGCGGAGACGTATGAGTCCTTGGTGGTCTTGCAGTTGTCGAACACGGAAGTGGCCGCCATACCGGATGACGTGATTCCTCCGATGTAGCAGGCCTTGGTCTGACCTTCGGCGGATTCGATCCTTCCGGAGAACGTGCAGTTCTCCATAAGTGCCTGGACTGTCTTTTCCTGATAGGAGGTTATTCCGCCGACATTACGCTCCAAAGCGGCGGCGTTCAGCGAGATTGTGCCACTGAACAAGCATCTCTCAATGTGGGAGCAGGCATTGATCCTTCCGCAGACACCACCAGCCCTCACCTTGGCGACACCCTTGATGTCAATGTTTCCGGCTGATTCGCAGTCTGACATCTCAAAGCCGTAGCCTTCGTCACCGAGGGTTGCGATGTTGCATTGAATATTCGAGATTATGCCACCGGCATAGTTCCAGTTGGCGGCGTCTCCCGAGGTCAGCGAAAGACTCCCGTTGTTCTTGCAGCCGGTAATCTTGATCTTGAACTCATCCTTTCCGTAGGCTCCGACAAGTCCACCGGCCAAGTGGTAGGCGTTGAGGCTCTCGAACTTTATCTCGGCGTTGTTGACACAACCGGTCATTGTAAGCCCTTGCGTCGCCTTTCCGATCAGGCCGGCAGGGATGATGCAGACGGCGCTTCCGGAAGTCTGGTTGACAGTGACTGAGACATAATTCTTGCAGTTCTCGATCGTGGCACCCTTTGCCTCGCCCGCAAGAGCGCCGATGTGAGACTCTTTGGTGAACTCTCCCTCGACTTTCAGCGAACCGGCAAGGGAAAGATTCCTGACGGTTCCGAATATCTCCTTGAACATCCCGATCTTTGCGTCGGGAGACAGGCTGAGGGTCAGATTGATGGTGTGCTCTTGGCCATCCAGAACAACGTCCTTTGGCAAGGATCCCATCGGGAAGCAGGACAGCGAGGTCGCGTCGATGTCGTCATATAGCCTGATGACACCGTCTTCCGAAGTCCATTTGGAAAGATCCGGCTCGTCTTCCTTCAGAGCGGCGGCGAAATCCACCAGATCGGAGGCGTTGTATATTCCCGCAGGAGCCACAAACGGCTCTTGCGTCACGGTCACGGTCTCTTTCTGACCGCCGGCCGAGATGATCACATAACCGGTTCTCGCCTCATTGGACGAATTCTTTCCGGCAATGAGGTTGACGGTTACGGACACATCGCTTCCTTTCTCTCCAGTCGTGGACGCCGTGATCCATTTGTCAGCCACAAGAGTCCAGTCTTTGTTGGACCTGACCGTGAATGTCTTGTTGCCGCCTTCCGGATCGATGGAGAGTTCAAGCGGGGTGACCTCCATCACCAAGGCTTCTTCCTTTTCATTGCAGGACACGGACATCAGTCCGAGCAATACCGCGAACGCCGCGGATAAATACTTCTTCATATTCGTTTGATTATCAGAGTTTGTTATTATTCATTGAAACCGTTGCCGGACATTTCCACACTCTTGGTGCCGGAGCCTGAGAACATCCAGTCTTCCAGATTGTCTTTTGTTATCGTTATCCGAGTTCCCGCATTGTTGACGCTGCCGGCCACACGGCAATCCTTGATGGTGCACCCGGCCGTCTTCAGTCTGGCCGCTATCATACCGATTGACTTGATGCTGTCCGAGCCGACGAATGAGGAGGAGGTTGTCTTGCAGTTCTCGCAGACCACGATGGAATTGTCGGCGGTGTTGCCCATAATTCCTCCGATATAGTTGTTCGAACCGGCGCAGGATTCTACCTTGCCGGAGAACTCACAGCCGGAGATCAGGCCTTCGACATTCTTCTCTATGAATCCTATCATGGCCGCCGCCACGAAGTCTCTTTTCGTGCTGTTCTCGTTGACAAGGGAACCGGAGGCTGCGCAGTCCTTTATTTGGAACGATGCCTTCGAGAACGCGGCAAGCATTCCGGCCCTGATCTTTCCGCCGCCGAGCACCTTGAACTCTCCGCTGTAGGAGCATTTGTCCAGAGTGAGACGGTAGTCCTGTCCTCCGTTGGATGAGATAGTCTTGGACTCAGGCTTGCCGATGATGCCGCCCACATAATTCCAGGCGGTACTCTCGCCGGAATATTCAATGGCGCAGGAAGATGTGCATCCGGTGAATGTCAGCCTTCCGCCGTCAGACACATTGGACGCCAATATTCCTCCGCAGGTCAGAGCCACCGCACCTTCATAGGAGATTTTTCCGGTGTTTCCGCACGATGTGAAGAAAGTGGTCCCCGAAGATACTCCGGCGATTCCCCCGATGCTGACGGATGAAGCGTCTTCACCTTTTGTATGAATATTCAAGCTGCTGACACAGTTCTCGAAGGAGGCGTTGTCCGCGTTGGCGGCGATTCCTCCGAATATGTAGGAGTCGCTTGCGGTCATATTCATAACACCGGCGACCTTGACATTGCGGACCGTTCCCTGGAAGCTTCCAAATAGACCTGCCACAGAGGCGGCTCCGTCATAGTTGATGGTCACCGTGTGGTTGTTGCCGTCGAATATTCCCTTGAACTCTTTGAGAGGACATGCGGATGAGGCCGTCACGTCGGCTCTAAGGTTGACCACACCACTGGCGTCAGCGAATGCCGAGCCGGTCGGATCGGAGACAAGAGAGGAAGCGAAGGAGTCGAACTCCTCCTGTGTGGATATTCCGTCATACTTCACTGATCCGGACTGGATTACCTCCTTCAGCCAAGCAGGATAGTTTGTGCAGAGGGTCTTGAGAAGAGCATAGTTGCTCTGGTACCATTTGACGGCCTTGGATGAATAGACCGCATTGCCATCACCGGCCTGTTTGTCAAGGTTGTAGACACTGACGTTGATGCCGGCCTCCAGATAAGGAGTGATTGACGGAACGTAGCCTGAGCCTCCGGCGTCACCGCCGATCTGTGTGGCGGCCAGATTGACCCAGTTGAAACCGAGCCTTATCATCTCGTCCGCCGGCTTGCTGGTGTTCATAGCTATTTCCAGACCGGCTTGCTGAGCATAGTCCCAGGCTGACTTCATTGCGTTGTTGTCGAAGCCGGTGCACAGGAGCAGGACGAAGTTCTCGGCTTTCTTCTCCTTCACGATCTCACAGATCCGTTTGGCGCAGTTGATGACAGGCTCCGGGTTGTTGGTAGGGTAGTCTATCCTTTTGATGTCGACCACGAGTCTTGTGGGATTTTTCTCGTCCATCACGATGTCCAGAAGCTCGTCCAGTGTCGGGAGTGTCTCTCCGTTGCTCAGTTTGCCTGCTGCCCTGATGTCTGCCAGATTTGTCTTGTAAGGTACACGTCCGTTCACCTCACAGACTCCGTTGGCGTGGGCGATGATGACCTCGTTGTCCTTTGTGACATAAGCGTCGCATTCGGCACCGTAAACTCCCAAGGACATCGCATAACGCAAGCCTTCCACAGAGTTGTCCGGGGCACCGCACTCGCGGGCTCCGAATCTGTGCGCCACAATCTTGTTGTCGCAAGGAGCCGGTTTCATGGCGCTCTCCTGCTCACCCGGTTTCGGGAACTGGCTCCAGTCCGGCTGTGATGGCCTCTTCTCCCCATCGCATCCAAGCAGGAGCAGGGATGCGGCGAGGAATGTCAAATATTTCACTTTCATATTCATGTCAGATTATTGATCAACTAATACCATCCTTCCGTCTGGGTCAGATTCGAGTTCTTGTTCCTCGCGTCCTTGTGGATAGGCCACAGAAGAATGTTCTTGTCGTTTTTTCTGGATTTGAGGGTGTCGTTGTAATCCCAAATCGTGTCCAGTCTTATCAGTGCCCACCATACGACACCCTCGCAAGGGAATTCGAGAAGATATTCCTTGCTCAGAGCCTTTTGCACGGCGTCCTTGGTCGCGTCGGTGTAGTAGTTGTCTTTGCCATACGCCCTTTTGGCGACGATGTTTAGCAGAGACAGACTTTCGCTGTAGGCACCTTGGAAGTATTTCAGCTCGGCTGCCATCATCACGGCCTGGGCGTATCTGTAATAGATCATGTCGGCGTCCTTGACCATGCTTCCGGAACTCAGGTCTCCGATGTACTTGTTAGGCCATGTAAGCACTCCGCCGTTCACGGATTCGTCCTGGCCGTATTTCCCCTCGCCAAGATTGGTGGCTACCCTACGGTCGCCTTTGTTGTCACGGCTGCTTCTGAGTTCGGCGAGGAAACCGTCCCCATAGTCGAGCCATTGCGTGCTGGCCACCGGGACAGGATTGCACTGAAACTCTTTCTTGACTCCCGGAGGAGAGAAAGTGAAGTAACCTGCATAACCGCCGGTCAGTTGGTAGGACTGGTCGTTCATGAGAGAGAAGATGACCTCGGAGCTGTTCTTGTTGCCGCTGCCCCTTCCGTCAAAGATCTTTGAATAGTCGGACAGGAGTCTTGAGTCTCCGCTTTTAACGCCGATGGCGTCGATTGCTTCCTGGGCCATCGTGAGGTACTTGTCTCCGCCTTTCTCCACACTGTACATCCACAATGCATATTCAGCCTTGAGCATGTTCACGGCGTCTTTGGTGGCGAGATACTTATTGGATCCAAGGTATTCCGCATTCTCTACGGCGACGCTGATGTCGTCTTCGATCAGGGTGTATACCTCCGCTTTGGGAGAACGGACCGGATAGGTCTCTTTCTGGGCGACGGCCTCGATAGGGGCGGTGTTCAGAGGAATATCCCCCCAGAGGCGCACGGCCCAGAAGTAGCAGTAGGCTCTGGCGAACGAGGCCTGACCGATCGCCCACGCCCTGTCGGAATCCTTCATCTCAATGGACTCGGACGGAGCGTACTTGAGCGCGGCGTTCGCCTGGTCTATGGCGTTGTACAGTTTGGTCCAACGGCAGGATGCGGAGGATGAAGTCATATTGTTCTCAATGACTTCCTTGGCCATATAGACTTTGTTGAGATGACTGTAACCCCACATGTACGGCCCCACGCGCAGTTCACCCCAGTGGAGCATCGACACGTCGTCCTGGACGAAATTCTCCCGGATGTCAGCGTAGATGGCGTTGGTGGATGTCGTCACATGGACGCTCGTCTTCCACATGTTGCTGGCTGTCAGTTTGTTGTCCTGAACGATGTCCAACGGATTGTCACAGGATGCCATGACACAGCAGGTGGCTATTAATGAATATATTATCGTATTCTTCATAACATGCGATTTATCAGAAGACAAGTTTGAGACTGAATATTACCTTTCTTGCGTTAGGCATAAGGTTGCCGGTGTCGCTGGAACTGTTGTTGTTCGTGGACATCGCAGTGTACATGTCAGCCGAGTTGTCGGAACTGATTCCGCTTTCAGGGCTTATGGCTCCGGTCACACCTGTGAAGTAGTAGAGTGTGTTTCCGGAGACCCCGACTGTCACTTTCTGCATCTTCAACGGCTCAACCCATTTCTTCGGCAGTTCGTAGAAGAGTGACACGTCCCTCACGCACAGGTAGTCGGCCCTTTCGGTCATGAAACTTGAGTTTCCGCGCCAGTTCCTGTTGCCCCAGTCCGAGTCGTTAGGCGTGTAGCGTGCGTATTTGGCGTCCGGGTTCTCCGGAGTCCAGCAGTCATAAACGATGCTTCCAAGCATGGAGTTGCAGTCTCCCATTGTGTTCTTGAGCAATTGGGTCTTCTGTCCGTTGATGATGGAATGTCCGATGGCATAGTCAAGGTAGATGTTGAACGTCAGACCTTTCCAGCGGAGGGTGTTGTTGATTCCACCGACAGAGTGAGGCACGACGTTGCCAAGGTAGAACATATCCTCGGAGTTGATGATCTCGTTGCCTTTCTCATCCACCGCCGAGCCTTTCCTGTTGCACCACTCGTAGTCACCTATGTCCTTTCTTCCAGTGACCCTTTTCCCATCACTGACACGGAATCCCTTTGATTCGGCGTCGTACAAGGCGTTGTCGGCCTCTTCCTGAGTCTTGATGATGTGGCTAACCTTGTAGCCGTAGATTCTTCCGAGAGGCTCTCCGACGGCTGTTCCACCGAAACGATAGCCACTCTCTGACATCGTGTAGCCTCCGATTCTCCATCCTTTGTCTCCGGTGACGTGTCCGTCCTCATCGACAATGTCGTACATGTACTCGTCAGGAAGCGAGAGAACCTTGTTTTTGGAGAACGCATAGGTTAAATCCGTGCTCCATGAGAAATTCCTTGTGCTGATGTTCTCGGAATGAAGCTCGACCTCGAATCCGTAGAATCGCGCGCTCCCGACATTGGCCATCACGCAGCTGTACGGACTGGTGTCCGGGAGGGTGATGCTGAACAGCATGTCTGATGTCACCTTATTATAATAGTCGAAGATGAACCTTATCCGGTCATTGAGGAATGAAAGGTCGATGCCGGCGTCAAGTTGTGTGGTTGTCTCCCACTTCATGGAGGAGTTCTGCATCTTGGACGGAGTCATTGTCGGCAATGATCCGTAGCTGCCGGATGTGAATGCCCCGTAGGTGTCATACAGCCCGATGCCGTTGTTTCCGGTCTGGCCGTAGGAAGCTCTGAGTTTGAACGTGTTGACTGTCTGCTTGAGATTGTCCCAGAACGGCTCCTCGGAGACAAGCCATGCGGCGGAGGCGGCAGGGAAGTAGCCCCAGCGGTGCCCGCTCGCGAATTTGGACGAACCGTCCGCCCTTATCGATCCGGAGACGATATACCTTTGTTTGAAGTCGTAGCCGACACGGGCGAAAGCTGACATCATCGCCTGATGCTCGTCTTTGTTTGTGGCCTCGAAGTTCGTTCCGGACTGAAGGACGGGAACATCGTCGGACACTGAGCCTGAGGACTTGGCCTGAAGATAGGAATATGCCTGTTTCATATATTCATAGCCGACAGTGGAACTCAGGTGATGACTGTTCCTGAATGTCTTGTCGAACGCGAAGAGCGCCGTGAACGTGTCTCTCGTGGTAGAAGTCCTGGTTTGGGTCATCGGACGGCTTGAAGTGACGCTGTTGATGACCCCGTCACGCTCCCCGTAGGTGTAGTAGCTGCCTTCGTAGTGCTGCTCGAACCTGTTGTACAGGGCGTTGAACACAAGACCGTCGAAAAGTGTCCATTTGAGGTTGAACGCTCCGGACTGCCTTGATGTGGAATTCTGCCTTCTGTAGAACCTTTCGTACCAAGCCGGGCTGTGGGCGTTCTTGTTGGTGGAGACAAGCTGGTTCCATTCTCCGTCAAGGTTCTTTTCCATGGCTGTAGGAGCGGCGATGAGTCCGCGGCCGATACATTGGTAGTAATTGTCCACAGGGATGTGCTTCCTCTGCCTTGACATGTCGAAAGTCGCTCCGGCCTCAAGCCTGTCGGTGATCTTGAAACTGGTGCTCCCGTGCATGGTGAACACATTGTAGTCGCTGGATGACACGATTCCGTCGTCTCCCATATAACTTGCCGACGCCGAGTACCTTACCCTGTCGGAGGAACCGTTCACTCCGACATATTCCTTGTGCCACAGAGCGGTGGAGAACCATTGGCTCTGCCAGTCGTTGTCCTGGAATATGATGACTTTGGTCGGATCGACAGGATCCGCCATCCATGAATATCCGTCCGGGACGACTCCACCCCAGTCCAGATATCTTGTCGAGTAGATGGATTTGCTGCTGGTGTTGCCGGTTCCGTAGGCGTTAGGGCCGGAGAGCAACGTGCTCGCTGGATGCTCCTTGTCGTTGGCGAGCGCCTCAGCTATCGCGGGTCTGATGTAATTCAGATAGTCTCGGGAGTTAAGTATGTCCCACTTGGTCGATGGGGTTTGGAAACCTACCTGAGAGTCCACGGTCAGCTGGATCCCGTTGCTTGCCGATCCCTTTTTCGTGGTCACGAGTATGACTCCGTTTGAAGCCCTCGCTCCGTAGATGCCGGCAGACGCCGCGTCCTTCAGAACTTCAATTGACTCGATGTCGTTGGTGTTGATTCCGTTCATGTCCTCGCGTAGCGCACCGTCCACGATGTAGATAGGGTCGTTGGACATGGAGATCGAGGAGCCACCTCTGATCATGAACCTCGGAGTCTCACCGGACAGGGCGTTGCTGGTGGATACCCTGAGCCCCGGGATCTTACCCTTGAGAGCGTCTCCGACCGTTGATGCCGGTATGTCTGTCAGTTTGGCTCCGTCCATCTTCGAGATTGAGGAGGTCAACGTCTTTCTTGACTGTGTGCCATAACCGATGACAAGAATCTCGTCAAGCAACTGCGTGTCCTCCTCAAGGACAACATTGAGCGGGGAGAAGTTCGGAACCGTGATCTCCTTGTCCTTGTACCCGAGAGATGAGACAAGAATATGCTCGTTCACGACCAGCTGGATGGAGAATGAGCCATCCTCCGAGGTCACCGTTCCGTTGTTGGTACTCTTGGCGATCACCGCCGCTCCGGGAACCGGGTTGCCTTGGACGTCACAGACCTTACCGGTGAGCGTGCCGTTCCTCTGTGCGAAGAGGCCGACGGAACTGACAATAAGGAAAATGACAGATGTTATTAATATGCGTGTTTTGTACATAAACAGTGAAATTTATCTGCCGCCGAATGCTGACAGGCCATCAACATACGCCTTGATTCTCTCAGGGTGGTCTGACGAAACGTAGTCAACTCCGTGACGGATGGCCCAGTCCACGACTTCGTAGTCGTTCACGATCCAAAGGGTCACTTCCATTCCGAGAGCGTGCGCTCTCTTGACGTAGTCCGGATGGTTCATCAGTCCGTCCATGTCGTAGGAGATCGCATCATACCCCTTCGAGTGACAATACTCAGGACTCTTCACAAACACACCGCTGTCAAGGAACAGGACTTTGGCCTTAGGGTTGATCCTGTGGATTTCCTGCACCATCCAATCGCTGAATGTGGTATATTCAATCTGATCCTCCATGCCCATTTCCTTCACGGCGGTCATGACCTGCTCGACGGCGGAGGTCTCGCGCGCCTTGGAGGACTGCTTCTTGATCTCGCAGATCAGCTTTGTCTCCGGATGTTCCTTCGCCTTGCTGAAATATTCCTTGATGGACGGCATCTTGGAGCCGCCGGGGAGAGTGACCGCCCGGGCCTGAGCGTAGGTGATGGTCTGGATGTTCTTGTTCAGTCCAGGCACATTTGTGCCGTGGAATACGATGATCTTGTTGTCTGAGGTCAGCTGGACATCGAACTCTGCGGCATAGATTCCGAGGGACTGGCAATATTCCAGGGCCGGAATCGTGTTCTCATAGTATGGCGTCTCAGGGACGTCAGGAGTGTTGAACCTTACTCCTCTGTGTCCGACGACCTTGATCTGTGCGTTCAGCGACACGGCGCACAGAAGGGCGGCGGCCGCCAGCGAAACGATTCTTTTCATATTCAGAGATTGTCAAATGTGAAACTTTCCCATGGGAGTTGGGCGTCCTTGCCTCTGTCAAGCACATCTGCGACGTGGCAGAGCATCGGGAATCTGGTCAGGTCAACCTCGCCTTTCTCGGCGCGCTTGGAGATGGCGGCGAAGACGCGGCGGGACACGACGAGGCTCTCGAGGGTGACACCGGAAAGGATATTCAGTGCCTCCTCGTAGGTCTTGCCTTCACCCAGCAGGATGCCGATCTTTCTGGTCCTTCCGCCATAGACGGTCACATAGAGGTCGCCGATTCCGATGTTCTCGCAGTCGCGGCTCGCTCCCTGAAGCTCAAGCAGGTAGCGCATTTCCTTGACTGCCTGGTAGAAGGCTCCGGCCTGGCTGTTGTAGTGAAGTCCGTCGTTCATGGTCCTGTTCACCAGTCCGATTGTCATCGCCACGGCCAGAGCGTAGCCGTTCTTGAGGGCCACGGCGCTCTCCAATCCTTCCACGTCATTGGTGAGCGAAATGTGATAGTAGTCGGTGGACATCGCCGCTTTCATCATTCTGAGAATCTCGGGCTGCTTGCCGCAGAACGCCACCTCGGTCTGATCGTGGGCCACGAGCTCATAACTGGTGCACGGGCCGCCGATGGCGCAGATCTGCCTGTCGATTCCCTTTTTCGCAAGGCTGCGTTTCCAGTACTCCGGGTATGAGATCAGTGTCCCATCCTCAAGATTGATCAGACCCTTGGTGACCGACAGCACTGGAACCGAAGGGTCAAGTTCCGCGAGAATATTCTCAAGAAACCAGTCAACTCCGAATGAGCTGACGCCGCCGATGACGAAGTCGCAGCCTTTCACGGCCTCTTTCCATTCCTCGAATTGGAAATATTCAACGCCTTCCGGAAACGGCACATTGAATTTGAGGTGCTTGCCTGTTGATTTGCAGGCATCGATGATGTCCTTGTCCAAAGGAGTTCCGACAAGCCTTACAGTGTTCCCGTTCTCTCTTGCCGGGAAAGCGAGTGCGGAGCCCATCATGCCGGCTCCGATGATTGTGATTGTTTTTGCCATATTAAGTAGTTGAATATTATTATCGAATAACTACTGCTTACACCATTTATCAAGCCAGTCGAAGTAACTGCGGTGCCAGAAGAGGGCGTTCTGCGGCTTGAGGATCCAGTGGTTCTCCTCAGGGAACACGATCAGCTTGGACGGGACTCCCATCATCTGGGCGGCGTTGAACGCTGCCATGCCCTGGTCGTAAGGGATGCGGTAGTCCATCATGCCGTGGATGCAGAGGATCGGGGTGTGCCACTTTGTGACATTCAGATCCGGAGAATTGGAATAGTGGCGCTTGGCCTTGGCCGCGGAGCTCCACGGTGAACCAGCCTGCTGGATGCCGCCGAAAGTCTTGCCGTCGCCGCGCGGACCCTTCTCGCCGGCGGTGTAGGAATATTCAGAAAGCCCGCCGTTGTCGAAGTTCGGGAACCACATCTCCTCGGTCTCGTAGTACATATATTTCTCATCGAATATGCCGGCGTGGGCGATGAAGCAGTCATAGACGTTGCCGTGGATTCCGGCCATATAGTAGACGCTGAATCCACCGTATGACGCTCCGCAGCCAGCGAGTTTGCCCACATAAGGCTCAGCCTTGAGCTCCTTGGCGGCGCTCAGGTAGTCCTGCATGTTCTGCCCGATGTAGTCGCCGCTGATCTGCTCGCACCATTCCTGACCGAAGGCTGTCGTGCCGCGGCGGTTGGGAAGGATGACTATGTAGCCCTGGTTGGCCATGAGGCGGTAGTTCCAACGGTAGCTCCAGCCCTGGCTCAGAGTGCCCTGAGGACCGCCGAGGAATATCTCGATGGCAGGGTAAACCTTGGTCGAGTCGAATTGAGGAGGGTAGAGGACCCAGGTGAGCATCTTCTTTCCGTCCGTGGTCTTGATCCAGCGCTCTCGCGTCTCGTAGGCTGTCAACTGGCCGATGATCCCGCCGTTCTCGTCGGTGATCCTGCTGAACGAACCGTCGGTCTCGTTGACCGCCACAAGTTCCGTAGGGAATTCCATCGAGCAATAACTGGCGAGCAGGGTGCTGTCAACGATGGCGAACGGAGAGTTGAAATCGTACCAGGCGTCGTCAGGTGTGATTCTCTTGATCCCGGCATCGGCCACAGTCACGTTGCAGATTGCCTGAAGCCCCTCGATCAGTGAATTGAAGTAGATGCTCTTGGAGTCATCCGCCCAGACAATGCCGCCTGCGTTGTACTTGAAGTCTGCCGTGAGGTTACGGATTCCATTTATGTGAGGAATCGCGGACTGGCCTTCGGATGACTTCTCAGTGTCAGCGAGGTCGGCCACCATAAGGCGGACCTTGTCGGCCTCGTACCCGTCGCGCTCCATGCTGAGCCATGCGATCTGCTTCCCGTCAGGACTCCAGACCGGATCAGTGTCATAGCCTCCGGCCATCGGTATCTGTACGGTTTCGCCTGTCAGTATGCAGTAGATGTAGATCTCCGTGTCCGTCGAGAAGGCATATTCACGACCCGTCTCAACCTTTTTGCATGAATATGCCACATAGCGTCCGTCGGGACTCCAGCAAAGCTGCTCGATGCCGCTCAGAGGCTCAAGTGGCAGCTCGTACTTTCCTGCGTCCTCGGCGAGGATATTCACTGAATTGTCTTCTGTGATTTCGCCGCTGATCGGAGCCACATAGGTCTGCGGCCTTTCTGTCGTCCAGTGGTCCCAGTGACGGTACATGAGATCCTCCGTGACGTAGGCCTGCGCCTTGTCCAGTTTCTTGTCGAAATCCTTAGGGGTCTTCACGGCTCCGGGAACCGTGCTGGTGTAGAGAACCTGCGACTGGTCAGGGCTGAGGCTGAATTCTCCTATTCCCGCTTCCACCTTGCTGAGCTGTTTTCTTGCCGAGAGAGAGGCTTTCCCGTCAGAGATGGTGACCGCCGCATTGTAAAGCTGGCCACCCTGTAGGTAGTAGATGGACTTTCCGTCCAGGCTCCAGCGGGCGTTGTTGATGCTCTTGCCATCGGCCGTCAATTGGATCTTGTCCCCGAAGGAAAGCGATCCGTCTTCGTTTCTGGTCACCTCGCCGAGGAACAGATTCCTGCAAGAACGGTTCTCCTCGATTGACGTGTAACTTACTCCATATAGAACCCAGCGCCCGTCAGGTGACAGCTGAGGATCCGACAGACGTCCCAATGACAGCAGGACCTCCGGAGTCATCCTTCCGTCCTCGACCTTGATGTCGGACGGGCCGATGTAACCTTTGTCGGCCTCCGTTCCGCTTTTCTGTGCACAACTCATCATTGTAATCAGTGCCGCCGCCACGAGGGCGGCCTTTCCTTTGTTTATCATAAATATTGTAAGTATTGTTTGTACGCTTTCTCAAGTTCTTCCATGACCTCGCGCCTTACCGCTTCCGGCTCAAGGACTTCCAGCCTGCCGGCGTGGCGGCAGAACTCCATTGTCAGGTTCTTGTTCGGAATGACCCGGATTCTGAATATTCTTCCGCCCCCTTCAGCCTTTCCTTCCTCCGCTTGCGAACGATGGATCGGCAGGTCGCGAATGTAACGCGCTTCCTCGTCAGTCACCTTGAAACGGATCGTCACCGGCTTCTGCCCGGCTTTCGGAAAATATATTCCATAACTTTGACTGAATATCCCGTCCACATCGAAGTCTTTCGGCATCCTGAAACTCAAATCAGTCATCTGAAGCGACGAGATCCTGTCGAGTCCGTAGACCCTCCACGCACTCATGTCGCTGTTGTCGGTCTCAGTGCCGTCCTGCTTTTTGGCTCTCTCGTGACAGAACGCCACCAGATACCACCTCTTCTCATGCTCTTTGACTGCGAGTGGCTGAATATGAAGGGTCTCAAGGGAGTCAGAACTGTATTTTCCATAGACGATCTCCAATTCCTTTCCGTCCTCCATCGCCTGCATTATAGCCGTGAGGTACTTCTGACCGGAAGGAATCTCCTCCACACTGACCCTTCCTGAGAGGCGTTCCTTGCTTAGAGAGAGTAAGTTGTTGACCGTGAATGTGTTGACAAGCCAGCCGATGCTCTCCTCGTTGTCCAGAACATCGCCACCGTACGGAATGAAATAACAGTTTGTCCGTCTGTCGCAGTCAATGTCTATTCCGAAAAGGTCGGCCACCGCGAGTCTGTGGTTGTTGAATGTTCTTCTTGAATATGTCATGCCGAATCGTCGGGAATATTTTTCGCCCAGTTCCTTGAATGTCAGACCGCCCCCACCGGCAGCGGTGAGGGTCTGGATGAGCCAGATATATTTCCCGATCAATTCTGAAACCATTGCGATGTGCTTTCTTTCGGCACATCAAATATAGCAACAAAAAGCGATTTGATTCTGATTTGGCCGGTAGTTTTGAAATTTTTTATGTCTTTTGCATCTGAAAATCGTCATTACGCAAAGCAAGGTAATTGATTTTCGGGATTTAGTGTGTAGATTTGCGGTTGAAATGAAGAAAGTTGGTATGAATATGTTGGTAAAGGCGTTGGCGCTGCCTCTTTTGGCGGCTCCGCTCTTTTCCTCGTGCATGGTTGAGAATGAGAATCCTGAAAACAAATTCAACACATCATTCAACGAGCCGGTAGCCAACTATCAGGTCACCGGCAAGGTGACCGATGTGGGAGTTCCCATCGCCGGGATAAGGGTCATCGCAGACTACAGCAATGGTGTACCCTATCGCGCGGACACATTGTACACCGACAAGGAAGGACGATTCTCCAAGTTCATGTCAATCCCCCGTGTGGACAAATTCGTCATGTCTTTCACAGACATCGATGGAAACGCGAATGGTGGTTATTTCGAGTCTAAATTCATAGAGGTCAATCCAGTCCGCACAGAGATGGCGTCCGGACATTTCGGAGGTTCGTTCATCGTCTCGGCGGAAGTCGAACTGCATAAAAAGTGAGTCGTTTCCGAATATGTCAGCCCTGCCGTTTTGAAAAGTCAAAACGCCTTCTTATCTTAGCGAAATGACCAGAAACAAGTTGGACACTGACGTGCAGTACCTGCCGGGAGTGGGGCCCAAGAGAGCCTCGCTTCTTAAATCGGAATTAGGCGTGTCCACGATCGGTGACCTCCTGCACACTTTCCCGTTCCGTTACTTCGACCGCAGTTCAATCCAAAGGATAGCGGACATCCAGTCCACAAGCGCTTATGTCCAGATCCTTGCCCAGGTGGTCAGCGTCCAGATGACAGGCAAGAAATTGAGCGTCATGGTGAAGGATCAGAGCGGAATGATTGAACTGGTCTTCTTCCGTGGTGTCAAATACACATCGGAACGGCTTAAACCCGGTTCAGTGTTCTTGTTCTTCGGAAAACCCAACCAGTTCAACGGGCGGTTCAACATTGTGCATCCGGAGATAGACAATCCTCCGTCACTGGGGACAGTCGGCTTTTCCGGAGTCTTGACCGGAGTTTACAACTCGACGGATAAACTTCGTAACGGGGGAGTGACCGGAAAGGTGATGAACCGGCTTATGGCGGAGG